>Ga0181535_10000688_pt1 | contig 48588 bp, 46 predicted proteins | sample PEATcosm2014_Bin_44_FD_119774 | JGI IMG/M metagenome (GOLD analysis project Ga0181535, IMG submission 119774) | Peatland microbial communities from MTU Mesocosm Facility, Houghton, MI, USA - PEATcosm2014_Bin17_30_metaG | ecosystem: Environmental > Terrestrial > Soil > Wetlands > Peat | place... | reverse complement strand
TGGAGTTGCGCAACGCGGGCAACGCCACCCCGATGGCCAGCGCAGGGCTGCCAAATACTCGGCGCATCCCTCTTCGCTGGAGAAACGCTTCTCCAACTCAAGCAACGTCCTAGGATAATCCTCGTCCACAAACCAAAACACTACCGGTTGCGGTTGGTGGCGTCAAGTAAATAGCTAGATTTTTCAATATTGCAAGGTGTATAGGAGGTATTTGTGATACCTCGGATTTCAGAGTTTTCAGGCATGAGTCGCGCAACTCCGGATATACGCGAAGGAGATGAGAGAGTGCAACATGTGCAAGGGTAGTGCCCTCGTTCACTATGAACTCCTGTATCAATTCAGAGGTTTGTATCTCATTGATGCTTGCTGGTCTATTAGCGATATCCGTACGTCTATGAATATAGGAACATGCCTTGCGAACCCAGAATGGCATGTCGCTGCACGCGGCACCAATGAGGTCAGCTGCATCTGCAGAAAACATAAGGCCAGCCGATTTTGAAATCTTCTTGATCATCGCTCGTGTGGCAGGCCGGTCAAGGGGGCTCAAATACTCTTCTGGGATAAAGGCTAACGCCGCGTTTTCGACATGGTTGATAGTCTCCGCAGTGAACCACTTGACGGAAACGCCCCCAACCATGACAGAGATGGTATTTCCAGATCGGACTGCTTCTTGGTAAACCGACCGGAAATTCCTCCAGAATTTATTGAACCCGTCCTTCCAATACTCTGAGGTCGGACTGCCCGGAGTTATGTAATCTACCTCGTCGATGAAGATGATTACGGGTTTTTGTGCACTCCGAACGCTACTGAGTAGTGTCTTTGTTGCTTCCGTTATTGTCTGCCGGGCGATGGGCTCTGATACTACGGAATATCCGTCTTCGATGCGGAGGGCAGATGCAGAACTAATTGCCTCGCCAATTGCAGTAAGAAGTTTCTCTGCGGTCAGACTCCAAATCTCATCCCTGGAGCAGTCAATAAAGATACAGTAGCAGTTATGATGTTTTCGGCATTCCTGGATTACGCGGTTAATTACAGAGGTTTTGCCAATTTTTCGAATGCCGAGACATGCTCGTATCTGGCCTGTTTGTAATTTGCGTGCTAAATCTAGGGCCTCGTTTCTCCGCCCAAAAAATTCTCATCATCGCTGACAGGGCCGGTCACATCAAATGGATCGTGGCTAAATAGCTCATAGCACAACTGCTTAAGAAGCTCGTCGGAAGTAGATGGCAGCTTGCCGTAGTAAACGGGAAGAACTGCGAGCCCAACGCTTCGTCCCCATCGCGTGAGCTTGCTGTTCCCCTCGGCGTCTTTATGCACGATGATTGCCACCGTTGGTTCAAGTCGCCCTGCGCTTTCAGCGATCAGTTCGCTTGCGATCTTTACAGTGCGCTGTTGCTGCTCGTGAAATGATGTGAAGAGCGTGAGAATCTCCCGATCTACAGCGAGAGCTGTGGCAAGCCTCCGCGTAGGTTTAGCAAAGAGATATGCATAAATGCCCCTCTCCCGCGTCGTATATTGAGGATCGTGAGGCGCGAGCGTGGCAATTCCGTCAAATGCATTGCGGGTACGATCAACCATACTGACAAGCTGTTTGGTGGGGTCTTCGCGTTTTTCATCGAGCATAGCCAAATATTCTATCCGCAATCTCGGGCCAAGGAAACAAAATCCTGCGCTATGAGAGCTAGCGTCCAAACGAGATGATTCTCGCAAGTCGCCTTCCCGACTGCTTTTCGGTTTCTGGCGGCTCCGGGCGGTTGACCGCTAACCCGCAAACCGCCCCACCCACGCCCTACCGCATTTTCGTCCGCTCGTACAGCCCTTCCAGCGCATCGCAGGCCGTGCGCAGGCCGTCCTCGCGGTTCACCCGCTGCGCCACTGCGACCGCCCGGCGGGCAAAGACCGGCTTCTCCAGCATCGCTTTCAGCTTGCGCGCGACCCGCACCGGCGTGTAATACGCGCGCTGGATGACCCGCGCCACCTTCAGCCGCCGCACCCGCCTGCCGTTGTCCGGCTGGTCGTGGGAGTAGGGCATGATGAGCATCGGCTTGCCCGCGCGCAGGCATTGCGCCGTGGTGCCCACGCCACCCTGGTGCACCACCAGCGCCGCGCGCGGAAACAGCGCGGAAAAGGGCGCGTACTCGGCCACGCAGATCGACTCGGGCAGCGCGGCCCGTGGCCGGTTGCGCGGGTCCGAGCCGATCAGCAGCACCGCGCGCAGCCCCAACTTGATGGCCGCCCGCGCCGAGTACTCGTAGAAACGCCCCGCGGCCAGCACCGCCGCCGAACCCAGCGTAAACACCACCGGCGGCTCGCCCGCGGCCAGAAACTTTTCCAGATTCTCTGGCAGCGCCTGGTTGCCGGCGTCCGCGTCGTAGTAGCAGAAGCCGGTGATCAGCGCGTTCTCTGGCCAGTCCTTCTGCTCCGTGCCCAGCACCCGCGAAAACAGCGCCAGCACCAGGTAGGGCGAGTGCTTGGCGTCGAAGAGGGGATTCCTGCCCCTGGGCAGACCCAGTTCCTGGCGCAGATCGTAGATCGGCTGCGGCCACTTGCGGCTCACAAGCCGCGCCAGCCGCTTGATGGCCCGCCCCATGCCCGGCACCGTCTTGTCGGCCCGCGCCAGCCTGGGATACATGGGCAGCACCGGCGGGTCGAAGGCGGAGAAGAACGAGAGCGGCGCCAGCACGTAGCTGGCCCAGGGAATCCCCGTGACCTCGGCCACCAGCGGCCCGGCATAGTTCAGCTCGCCCAGCAGCAGCAGATCGGCGCGCTCGGGCTGCGTGGCCGCGTCCAGCAGATCGTCGTAGGTCTGGCGCAGCACGGGAAGGAGGAAATCCCGCAATCCCCGCTCCGTGCCCTTCTTCACGTCGTAGATCATCTCCGCCATGAGCGTGTTTTCCGGATCGATGTCCGGCCGCACGGCGTGGAATTCCAGCCCCAGCGGCACGATCTTCGGCGCGAAGACCGCAGGCACCGCCATCACCGGCACGTGCCCGCGCCGCTTCAGTTCCAGTGCAATGGCGATGAGTGGATTGATGTCGCCGAAGGTCCCAATATTCGAAAGAATGATGCGCAAAATCCCATTCCTCTGACGGTTAACCCCGCCGTTATGAGGTTAATGCATCGGGGGCCGGGCACGGTTCCCGCCCAGCTCATTTCTTCATGCTGCGTTCGGCGCGCCTTCAACCGCAAAATGATATTCTTGCCGGGTTCGAAACCCACAGGGAGATTCCGATGCCAACCAGCCGCAGCTTTCGCTTTTTCACCCGTCTCCGCGTCGCGGCGGCCCTCCTCTGCGGCCTGCTTGCCGCACCGGCTCTCCTCGCCGCGCAGCAGCCCTACCACATCGTTGACCGCTGGAAGCTCGGCGGCGAGGGCGGGTGGGACTACCTGCTGGCCGATCCCCCGGCGCACCGCCTCTACCTGACCCGCGGCGCCCAGGTGCTGGTTGTCGATACCCAGACCGGCAAGCTGATCGGCTCGATCGCCGGTCTCCATGGCACTCACGGCATCGCTCTCGACACCGCCGGCAACTTTGGCTACATCTCCGACGGCGGCGGCAACGCGGTGGTCGTCTTCGACCGCGCCACTCTGGCCATAGTGGCCACCATCCCCGCCGGAACCAATCCCGACGGCATCGTCTTCGAGCCGGCCACGCAAACCGTCTGGGCCTTCAACGGCCGCAGCAAGGACGTCACCGTGATCGACGCCGCCACGTGGAAAGCCGGGGCCCCCGGCGACGGGTCGATGTCGCCGGGGTGGAAGGTCGTGGCCACCATCCCCCTGCCCGGCAAGCCCGAGTTTCCCGCCGTCGACGGCAAGGGAACGGTCTTCGACAACATCGAGGACAAGAGCGAGATCGTCCGCCTCGACGCGCGCACCTTGAAGCTCACCGCCGAGTGGTCCATCGCCGGCTGCGACGGCCCCAGCGGCCTGGCCTTCGACACGGCCGGCGCGCGGCTCTTCCCCGTCTGCGGCGGCAAAAAGATGGCCGCGATCGACTCCAACACCGGCAAGGTGCTGGCCAATCCCGCCATCGGCGACGGTCCCGACGCGGCCGGCTGGGACGCGGCCCACAAACTGGCCTTCGCCTCCAGCGGCGACGGAATCCTGTCTGTCATCGATACCGCCGCCGCGGGCTATCCCACCGTCGAAAGTCTCCCCACCCAGCGCGGCGCACGCACCATGGCCTACGACTCCGCCGCCGACCGCATTTACCTGGTCACCGCCGACTTCGGCCCGCGTCCCGACCCCACGCCCGCCAACCCGCGCCCGCGTCCAACCGTGATTCCCGGCAGCTTTGTCGTGATCGTCGTCGGCCGCTAGGGCGGTTCTCCCATACATATACCCTAGGCGGCTTTTTGCAAGGTGGCTTTTTCTTAAGGAAAAAGCCACTCGGCAGCATGGCTTCGGAGTATAGCAATGGGAGAACCGCCGTAGCCACTCAATCCGGGTGCCCCACCCGCGCGGCGTCTTTCCTTTCGCCGCCAGGGCGGGTTCACTTCACTGTCCACTGTTCACTGGCCTCATCATGAAGATTCTCGTCGCCATTCTCGTCATCGTTCTCGTCGCCGCCTCGCTCTTTGCCGACTACAAATGGCGCCAATGGATGGCCGCCCGCCGCCGCGACCGCCAATAGCTCGCGACTTTCCCGCTTCTCTCCCGTTACAATCACCTGTAGGGAGCCGTCCAATCGACATGTTTCGCCTCTTACGTCTCGCCCTTTCTGTCTCCGCTCGCCGCAACCGCGCCGGCCTGTTCCTCGGCCTCGCCTCCGCCGCGCTTCTTCTGGCCCCAGCCGCCAGTGTCCATGCCCAGTTTGGCGCGCCGCCCCGCGGAACCCAGGTCAAGGACCCAGCCGCCCTCAAGCCGCCCGCCGGCGCCCGCGTGGCCATCGTCGAATTTGAAGACATGGAGTGCCCCGACTGCGCCAACGCCAACCCGGTGCTCAAGCAGGCCGCGGCCACCTACAAGATTCCCTGGGTGCGCCACGACTTCCCGCTCGCCTTCCACGCCTGGAGCATGAACGCGGCCATCAACGCCCGCTGGTTCGACGCGGCCAAGGGCAAGGCCATCGGCGACGAATATCGCGACCAGGTCTTCGCCAACCAGATCTCCATCACCAGTCCCGACGTGCTGCGCCAGTTCACGCAGAAGTTCGCGCAGAGCCACGGCATCGCCCTGCCCTTTGCCATCGACCCGCAAGGCAAGCTCATCGCCGAGGTCAAGGCCGACTACGCCCTCGGCCAGCGCATCGGCATCGAGCACACCCCCACCATCTGGGTGGTCACCGCCAACTCCAAGGGCGCGCCCTTCATCGAGATCGTGGACCGCAGCAAGCTCTACCAGCTCATCGACCAGGCCCTGGCCGACACCCGCTCCGCCGCTCCCGCCGTCAAAAAGGCCGCCGGCAAGTAAGCCTCGCATCCAGCCTCAAAAGCAAACGGCGCATCCCCAGCGGATGCGCCGTCCTCGTCTGAAATCAAATCTTCCTCGGGCTCAATCCCCGGTTTGAATCTGTACCAGCACCGGCGTCTCGGCGCCTTGTCCGCCCGGAGAAACCGTCGTGGGCTGCGGCGCGCGCCAGTGGTCGATAAAGCTGATCCGGTGCACGCAGCCGATGGTACAGTTGGGCGAGCAACTCTTGGCCGTCAAAAACTCCCGCTTCACATCCGCCGTGGTGTACTCGCCCAGCGGCACGCCCGGATAGCCGCGCTGCTGCGAGCAGTAATGCACCAGCCCGTCCTCGCAAATGTAGAGGTACCGCGAGCCCGCCCGGCAGCGCCAGTCGTTCGGCCGCCCCTGCACAATCGCCTCCTGGAACTTGTCGAAGCGTGAGTAGTTGCTCTTCTTCCGATTGGTCATCTCGAAGTAGACCCGAGCCTCATCCTCCAGCAGCGGTTTCAGTTGCCCGCTGCCGTCGTGGATGATCCCGATCGTCGATTCAAACCCCAGCGCCAGCGCCCGCTTGCCAATCACCAGCGCGTCGTTGGGATTCTTGAAGCCCCCGCCCACCACCGAGTTGATGTTCACGTGGAATTCGGCGTACTGCGACAGCATTTGCAGTTTCTTGTCCAGAACCTTCAGGCTCTTCATCGACACATCGTCCGGCTCCAGATTGTCGATGCTGATCTGCATGTGGTCCAGGCCGGCGCGGTTCAGCCGCTCGATCCGCTCCACGTTCAGCAGGTAGCCGTTGGTGATCATGCCGGCAATCGCGCCCGTGCGGCGGATGCGGCGGATGATCTCGTCCAGGTGCGGATGCGTCAGCGGCTCGCCGCCGCTGATGCCAACCATGGCCGTTCCCAGGCGTCCCAGGTGGTCGATGCGCCGGACCATCTCTTCCAGCGGCACAGGCTCCGACACCTTGTCGTACTCGTTGCAGTAGCCGCACGACAAATTGCAGAACCGTGCCGGCACAATCTGCGCCAGCACCGGGTGTCCTGTATGCGCCAGCGCGCGGCCCACCATCGCCAACTCGCGCACCTTCCGCGTTGCCGCCACCCACCGCCCGCGCACCGTCGATCTCCGGGAAATCGCCATCTCTCTTATTGAATCACACCGCGGGGCGAGCCTTCTCCAGCAAGGTCGCCCAATCTTCCCGGTGCTGTGCTCAGCTTCCACACGGTTGGTCAAAATATCGTTGATGCGGGTCAGGTGGCCTTCGCCCTTGGCGCAGCCAACCGAGCGCCTGCGGATCGAGGCGGACGCTCACCAACCCCTTGGCACCGCTACGCAGTGTGGGATTGACGCCGCCCCGCCGTTCTCCCGGAGGGAGAAAATGAAAATAGCCCCGGGTGGAGCGCAGCGCAACCCGGGGTAGCCATCCCCGCGTCCCCCGCCGTCCCGTAGGGCCGGCGTGACTCAGCCCCACACATACCGCGGATCGTATTCAATGCGATGCAACTTCAAAATGGCGACGAACTCGGCCTGGAAATCGCGCTTTCGATGGTGCTCCTGCTGGCCGGCTATATACGCCACCGTGGCATCCACCTGAGAACATCCAACCGTGAATGCCCCGTAACCCTCCTGCCATTCAAACCCGGTCAGCCCGCAGCTCTCGTGCAACCGTCGCGACGATCCGCTCTTGATCTTCCGCATCGCCTCGGCAATAGACAGAGACGACGGCAGAGACAGCAAAAGATGGACGTGGTCGTCCGTCCCACCCGTCGCGAGGGCCTTCATCTCGTTTTCTCGCGCAATCCCTCCCAGGTACGCCCACAGCCTCTCCTGCAACTCGGGCGCAATGGCTCGTTGGCGTTCCTTGGTGGAGAAAACACAATGAAACAGTGAGGAACAATACGTGTGCGCCATAGAAAATTGTCTCCCGCCGCGGCTTAGGGAAACTGTTCCGTCAGCTTCGCGCGGCCCTTGAGACAAGCTTAGTTCCGATTGCCAGGCAGGCGGGTGGCGCATCTGCCCAGGGCAATTGCAGGAACGGCGCCGTCGCCGTCACCAGGATTCGACCCGCACAAGAAAGCCGCCGCCGAAGGCGTCTGCCCCACCGCAGGTGGTTTGCAGAATATTTCCTCCGTTGGCGCACAATAGTAGATAGCAAGCGATTGCCAAGCCGCCGGGGGCGCCAACCCCCCGGACTGTGCGTCGGCACGATTTCTTTTGCATCGCGTTTTTGGCTGTGAAACTGTGAAGCCGAAATTAAATAACGTAGAATCAGTCGATTCCATCGACCATCGCGCCAAAATTCACAGAAACGCAGAAGCGGTGAACCTGTGAAACCGTGGGCCCGCCTCTCGCCGCCCGCGCCGCCCTCCTTCCAAATCATCGAATCCGCGAACGTTTTGCCCGCTCGGATGCTCTTTACTAGGGAGTGATGCTGAACGCGCTTTCCATCGCGAGCGGGGACGAGGCAGTGCCGGAAGACGCCGGGGAAGGCGCGCGGCAGTCGTTCGCCTTGCTGGTCGAGCGGCAGTCGCATCTGGTTTATCGCATCGCCCTGGCCGTGGTGCGCAACCCGGACGATGCCGAAGATGTGGCCCAGGAGACCTTTCTCGAGCTTTACCGGGGAAACCGCTGGGAGCTGATCGAGGACGAGCGCGGGTACCTGGCGCGGGTGGCCTGGCGGATGGCGGTGCGGCGCCATGGCGCGCGAAAGCGGGCGCAGGAACACGAACTTCCGCCGCAGCTCGTCTCGCCCGATGCCGGTCCCGAGACGCTGGCGATGGATGCGGAGCTGGAAGCCTGGCTGCACGGCGCCATCGACCTTCTACCGGAGAAGCTGCGCCAGCCGCTGGCCCTGGCCGCGCTGGGCGAGTTGAAGCTGGTGGAAGTCGCCCAAATCCTCGGCCTGCCCGAGGGGACGGTGCGGCGACGGATTCACACCGCGCGCCAGACGCTGCGGCTCAAGTTGCAACGGAAGAAAGGAGGAAGAGGATGATCGAGATGCCCGAAAACCGGTCCGATCCCATCGACGCTTTGCTGGACCGCGCCCTGGCCAGTTACACTCCGGCAGCGTCGCGCCCAGGCCTGGAAAGCCGGATCGAGGCGCGCCTGGACGCCGCTTCTCCCGCACCGCGCCGCGCTTTCAGCCTGTGGCTGATTCCGGCCGCTGCGCTGGCTGCGGCTGTGGTGCTGGGCGCCGTGCTGCTCCATTTCCGCGCTCCGTCCGCCCCGCCAAACCATGCCCAGGTCCATCCGGCGGCGAGCCTTCCCGCTCCGGCCGTTCCCTGGCTGCTCGCAACCGCTCCGCCCTCCCGGCCGGCGCAGGCTTCTCACGCTGCTGTTGCGTCCCAGCCCACCCAAAGCCAGTTGATCGCGCAATTGCTGGCAAAAGATCCTGAGGCCATCGCCTCTCTGGCCCAAGCCGAAGACGAGCAGGACAAGCCCATCGCGGTTCAACCCATTCACGACGATCCGCTGACGATCGAACCCATTCAGATCCCGCCGATCGACGACAACCCCGGCGCCCCAACCGGCGCAACCAAGGAGACCCAATGACCCAAACCCGCCTTACTCTTGCCGCACTGCTCAGCCTTGCGCTGGCTCCCTGCCTGGCCATGGCCCAGGGCGAGAACTCCACCCAAGCGCCCAAGCCACCCTCCCAGGCTTACGAACTCACGGTCACGGTCAAAGAGTCGGAAGGCGGGAAGGCCTTGGTGGACAAGACCTACACGATCACCATTCTTGCCAACGACTCGATGTACAACTACGAGCACCTGCGCGATGGCGACCACGTCTCATGGAAGAACGATAAAGGGGAGATGCTCGGCGACAACATTGGTACCAATGTGGACGTGAATCACCCTACGCAGCAAGGCGACAAGCTGATTCTGGAGCTGAAGGTCAGCAACACCCTTCTGTTGGGAAAGGGCGAGAGCGAATCGAGGCCGCAAGAACACGACTGGATCGTCTCGATTATGGCCGTTCTGGTTCCCGGCAAGCCGGCGGTCGTCTACTCCACCACCGATACTGTGGCTGCGCACAAGGTCGAGATTCAGGCCACGGCCAAGCTGCTCGGCGCCAAGTAACGCTCAGAAACAGCAAGGGCGCCAACCGGCAAATCCGGCGGCGCCCTTTGCAGGATGCAAAGGCTGCAGATCAGATGTGGTCGCCGAAGCCCAGCGCCTTCATCTCTTCCATCTGGCGCTTCAACTGCTCCATCTGCCGCCGCTGTTGCTCATCGAATGTTGGCGGAAGCACTTGAATCGTCTGCATCTGCTGCCTCATCTGCTCCAGATGATCCCCGTTCAGCTTGAACTGCTCCGGCAGGTTCCCGCGTAGCTCATCCGCCTGTTGCTTCAACGCGTCCATCTGTTTCGGATCGAGCTTGAACTGCTCCGGCTTGAAGTTCTTGCGCATCTCTTCCATCTGCTGCTTGAGCAGGTCGAGCTGCTGATGGCCGTTCTGAAGGCTCTGGGCCGCAAGGTTGTCGCGCATCGTTTCGGCCAGCTTGCGGAACTCCTCGGCTTGCTGCGGACTGATTTCGAATTGCTCCAGTCCGCGCGCCTGATCGCGCAGGGCTTGCGCCGCGGCTTCATCGTCCCAGGCAAACTGCTGGGCCAAATCTGGGCCGGGCTCCTCGGCAATCTCAGCCATCGCTGGGCAATCGCCCGCCGGGAAGATATCCTCTTCGTCCAACTCGCTCTTGTGCTTTGAATCCACCTGGAGGGTGAGCGTCTGCTGCTTTTTGTCGCGCAGGACGGTCACCTGCACCGGCTTGCCCTGGTTGGCGCGCAGCGCGCGGTCCCAGCCGGCGAGATTCGTCACCGGCTCGGAGCCCACTTTGAGAATCACGTCGAAGGCCTTGAGTCCGGCCACGGCGGCCTCGCTCTTGCGCGCCACCTGCTTCACCATCAGCCCGTTGGGCACGCCCAGATACTCAGCCATCTGCGAGGTCAGCGGCTCAACCAGCGCGCCCACATTCAGGCTGCTGCCAAAGAAGGGCATGTGGAAGCCGCCCGGCAGCGACCCGTCGCCTCCGCCCGCAAGGATGCCCATCCCCGAACCCTGCGCAAAGACATCGCCGCCGTTGCCCAGTTTGTTCCAGACGTCGTGCTCCATGGCCCGGCGATCGACAAGCGCCACCGCCATCGTTTGCACGTTGCCGTCACGGCTGATCTCGATGCTCACCTTGCGGCCGGGAGGGATCTCCTTCAACATGCGCCGCAACTGCTCTGCGCCCTCCACGTTCTGCCCGTTCAGTTGCAGGACAACGTCGTTGACCTTCAACCCGATCTGCCCGGCCGGTGCGTCGTGGTCGATCAGCGTGATCACCGCGCCGCGCACCTCCTTGAGCTTCAGGTTTTGCGCCTTCTCCGTGTCCACGTCCGCCAGATCCACGCCCAGGTAGCCCTGGGAGGACGAGTGCATGAGGAGCGGGCTGGGCTGCTGCAAGAGCCCGGTGAGCGGCGCGATCTGCCCATGTGCCCCAGGCGGAGCCATCGCCACGCCCATTCCCAGCACCACGGCAAAACCAAGACGGCAAGACAGGAGACTGTGATACGGCCTCAAAAAGTGCTTCATCTCTTCTTCTCCCTGTTTCTTCTGTTCCGGCTCGCACTCTTTCTTGTTGGCGCGATCGCCGGAGGGCAAAGCATCGCTACTGAATCTCCGGCACCCGGCTCAAGACTTCCCTGGAGACGGTGCGGATATGAGGATTCTGGTCCGAGTTGGCGACCGTGTGCAGCACCTGCCGCACGCTGGTATCGGCCTCCACGGGCTCCAGGATGTTAATGGCCGCGGTGCGAATCCGCGGGTCGCCGTCGTTCAGCAGCGCCTCCAGCACTGCATTGCGCACCCGCACATCCTCGGCCACGTAGGGCTCCAGGCCCTCTAGCGCCTTTTCGCGCACTCCCGCGTTCTTGTCATAGCGCAGGGCCACCATCAGCGCATCGCGAATGCCCGCCGCCTGGCAACCGCGCCCGGCGCGGCACTCGGCCGCCAGAAGACCCACCGAGTCGTCCCGCACCCCGGCAGAGGCTGAGTTTTGCGAAGCCACCATCAGCAATTGCCGGATCGCCGGGTCGTCCAGCGAGCCTTGAAGCCGCTGCGGCACCACCTGGTTGTAGCGCACTTCAACCATCTGGCTGTTAGGCTGGCGGACAATGCTCGAGATGTTGGCAATCTCGGCCGGCGCCGGCGTTCCCGTCTCCGTTACTTGAGCCGGTTGCGGCTGCACTCTCGAGGTTTGGGCTGCCGCGGCGGCGTGCGCCGTGCGATTCTGGGCAATCTCATATCCGCCCAGGCTACCCGCTCCGGCTCCGGCAACGAGCAACAGACAGGCTGCCACGGGCGCGGCCTGCAAGCTGGCAAAATTGTTTGTGATTCGCTGGCCCAGCCGCTCATACCAGCGCCTGGGCGGAAGGGCATCCAGGGCCTCATCCAGCCGCAGCCGCGCGCGCGTCACCAGATTGGCTCCCGGTTCTTCCACCGGAAGCGCTCCGGCAAGCACCTTCAGCGCCAGCAGTTGCTCCCGCTCCGTGTTGCAATCCGGGCAGCCTGCCATGTGCCGCTCCAGTTCATGCATCTGCTCGTCGGGCAACTCCCCATATGCCGCCGCCACGATCCGCTCGTGTGCCAGTTCGCAATTCATCGCTACGTCCTTCCAGCCTCAAAAAACCTGCACTTGGCCCCAAAAATCCGCATCCCCTCAGGGGATTGCACGGAGCACCCTACCGCAACTCCGCCAACTGTGCTCTCAACTTCTTTGTCGCCCGGAAGAGCGTGTTCTTGGCGGTCTCTTCCGTGGTGTTCAGCATTTCTCCGATGGTGCGCAGGCGGAGTCCCTGATAGTGTTTCAGTTCAAAAACCATCCGCTCCCGCGGCGTCAGCTTGTCCAGCGCCGTTTGAATCTTCTCGCCCAGCAGCTTGCGGTCCAGCTCCTTGGCCGGGTTTGAAAACGACCGGTCGTCGGAAACCGAAGCCAGCAAGTCGATCTCGTCCCCGGAGCGGTCCACGATCACTGCGTGGTCCTCGCGGCGGGTCTTGCGGCGCCGGAGCTGGTCCAGGCAGAGATTGGTCACAATCCGGTAAATCCACGTATAAAACGAGCACTCGAAGCGGAAATTCCCAATGTACCGGTAGGCCTTCAAGAAGGCTTCCTGGTAAATATCCTCCGCATCGTGCTCCGAACCGGTCAGGTGCAGCGCCAGGCGCAGCACCTGGTGCTCATACTGCCGCACCAGCGCGTCGAACGCCGCCCGCGAACCCGACTGCGCCTCGCGGATCAGTTCCATCTCCGGCGCGCGCGCCTGCATGCGCTCTTGCGCGCTCTTCTGCCCGTTCATTGCCGTGGTCGCAGCCATACCTGGGGAGGATTGTACCCTCCGCACGGCTGGCCAGGCCAAAGCTCCCGGAACTGAGACCGGGGAAGAAGGGAAGATCACCGCATCCGTTGCCATCGTTCTCTGCTCCGGGGGATAGGAAAATGTCCGCACCGAAATAGACGCGAAATGGCGCTTTTGGTGAGCCAAGGGCCTGGCGCGGCTGCGTGGGATGTGTCCCAACCCGGTACACTGGAAAGCGATGAATGGAAATCTCTTCGACGCTCCCGACTCCGCTGCCGATGCGGCCGGCGAGTGGTTCACCGCCCATTGCGACGGCGGCTCGCGCGGCAATCCCGGCCCCTCCGGCTACGGAGCGGTGGTCGAGGACAGCAAAGGCCGCGTGGTAGCCCAACTGAGCGAGTTCCTCGGCATCCAGACCAACAACTACGCCGAATACCACGGGCTGCTGGGCGTGCTGAACTGGGCCATCGAGCACAACGTGAAGCGCCTGCGCGTGGTCTCCGACTCCGAGCTGATGGTCAAGCAGATGCAGGGCAAGTACTCGGTGAAAAGCCCGGTGCTGAAGCCGCTGTACGAAGAGGCAAGGAAGCGGTCGCGCCGCATGGAGAGTTTCGAGATGCGCCATACCCTGCGCGGCGGGAACAAGGAAGCCGACCGGCTGGCCAACGAAGCGATGGACAAAGGGATGGGGAAGGCCGCAGGCGGGGTTAGCGGAGCGAGCGGGGTTAGCACGGCGGCAGCACGGCCGTATGGGAAGCTGGTTACCACTCCCATACCGCGGCCTGCCCAGACGCCTCCCGCCAAACCCACGCGCCAAACCCTCGAAGGCTATGTGAAAGACGGCGTCGTTCACCTGCTGGAAGGCGAACTCCCCGACGGCATCTTCGTGAAAATCATCCGCGAATAGCGCGAATCCGCTCCGTGCCCCATCCTTTCCGCTTTCTTCTGCGGAAAGGGTGGGAATGCAAAAAAGCCTGCCAGCGCGCTAACTACGCTTTCTCACACCTTCCGCCCCAGATCGTTCCGCCACGCGTGGCCGCCGCGTTCGAGCAGGTGGTCGGAGCACTCGGGGCCCCAACTCCCGGCAAAGTAATTCGGGAAGACTTCGGGCTGCTTGGCGGCCCAAGCGTCGAGGATCGGCGTGTACAGCGCCCAGTTGGTCTCTACGCCATCGCGGTGCGAGAAGAGGGTCTGATCGCCCAGCATGGCGTCCAGCAGCAGCCGCTCGTAGCCGTTGGCGCTCGATTTGCCGAAGGCCGCTTCGTAGTCGAAGTCCATGTTGACCGGACAGACGGCCATCTCTGGCGTGGTGGGCACTTTGGCGCCGAAGCGCAACGCGATGCCCTCGTCGGGCTGGATGCGGATGGTCAGCAGGTTGGGCTGAATCACCGAGCAGGCCGAGCTGGCCGCGATGCGGTCGAAGATCAGCAGCGGCGGTTGCTTGAACTGGATGGTGATCTCGGTGGCGCGCTTCTTGAGCCGCTTGCCGGCGCGCAGATAGAACGGAACCCCCGCCCAGCGCCAGTTCTCGATCTCCAGCCGCACCGCGGCATAGGTCTCGGTGCCCGAATTGGGATTGACCCGCTCTTCGTCGCGATAGCCTATGACGCGCTGGCCGTCCACCAGCCCCGGCCCGTACTGGCCGCGCACCGCGTTCAGGATTGGAATCGACGGAATCGCGCGCCACACCTTCAGCTTTTCCCGCCGCACGCTCTCCGACTCAAAGCTCGAAGGCGGTTCCAAGGCGACAAGACTCAGTAACTCCATCATGTGGTTCTGCACCACGTCGCGCAACGCGCCGGCCTTCTCATAGAACGGCCCGCGTCCCTCAATGCCCAGCGTTTCGGCGGCGGTAATCTGCACGTGATCGATGTAATTCCGGTTCCAGATGGGCTCGAAGATGCCGTTGGCAAAGCGGAAAACCAAAAGGTTCTGGACCGTCTCCTTGCCCAGGTAGTGGTCGATGCGGAAGACCTGGTTCTCGTGGAAGACGGCGTTCACCTGGTGATTCAGTTCGCGCGCCGAGTCCAGATCGTGCCCGAAGGGCTTCTCGATGACGACCGCCGCAACCCCATGCTCCGGCTGCGCCATCTGCTGCGCGCCCAGGTTCTCGACGATCCCGGCAAAGAACTCAGGCGCCGTGGCCAGATAGAAGAGCCGGTTGCCGCCGATCTTCTTTTCCTTGTCGATGCGGTCCAGTTCGGCCTTCAGCCCGGCGTAGTCCGAGGGATCGTCGAACTTGAGGGGAAAGTAGCTGATGTTGCCCACAAAACGATCCAGCTTGGGGTCGTTCGCATCCACATCGCCAAATTCGATGATGCCCACGCGCATATCCGCCGCGAACTCATCGCCCAGCGGCCGGCGCGCCACGCCGACGATGGAGAAGTTCTGCGGCAGCAGGCCCGCCTGCTCCAGGTGAAAGAGCGCCGGCAGCAGCTTGCGCTTGGTCAGGTCGCCCGAGGCGCCAAAGATCACCAGAATCCCCGCATCGGGAATTCTCTCCTTGCCCTTGGGAACCTGGGATAGATCCTCCGGGCGTACGCTCATCTGTATCGTCGTCATTGCTTGCTCGCCTCCTGCTCGCTGACTCGCTGACCCCTGATCTCTGACAACTAGTCTTTCTTCACCGCGTGTCCGCCAAACTCGTTGCGCATGATCGCCAGCATCCGGTCGGTAAAGTTGTTCTGCTCGCGCGAGCGGATGCGGCGCATCAGCGACTCGGTAATCACCGGCGCGGAAACATTCAGGTCGATGGCTTCGATGACCGTCCAGCGGCCCTCGCCGGAGTCCTCGACAAAGGCCTCGAGCCCCTCCAGCGTGGGATTCCTGCCCAGCGCGTCGGAGGTGAGATCGAGCAGCCAACTGCGCACCACGCTGCCGTAGCGCCAGATTTCGGCGATCTGCGGCAGGTTCAGGCCCAGCTCTTCCTTCTTTTCCAGGATGGTAAACCCCTCGGCATAGGCCTGCATCATGCCGTACTCGATGCCGTTGTGGATCATCTTGACAAAGTGACCCGCGCCGCCCGGACCCACATGGCCCCAGCCATTGTCCGGCGCCGGAGCCAGCGTTTCGAAGATGGGCCGCAGATATTCGACCGGCTCCGCGTCGCCGCCGATCATCATGCTGTAGCCCTCCTTGAGTCCCCACACGCCGCCGGAGGTGCCCACATCCACAAACTCGAAGCCTTGCGCGGTAACTTCCCTATGGCGGCGCATCGAGTCCTTGTAATTCGAGTTGCCGCCGTCGATGAGAATGTCGCCGGGATTCAGGAGCGGTTCCAGTTTGGCAATGGTCTCGTCGACCGGCTTGCCCTGCGGCACCATGATCCAGATGGCCCTCCGGCCTTTCAAATTCTGGGCGAGATCGTCGAGAGTTGACACGCCCACATTGCCCGCTACCGTCAGCCGCGCCACCGCATCGGCGTTGAAATCGAAGCCCACCACCTGGTGGCCGCCCAATCGCAGCCGCTCCGCCATGTTGCCGCCCATTTTGCCCAGGCCAATCAGTCCCAGTTGCATAGCGCCTCCAGTCCCGGTTGTTTATAAAACGCCAAAACTCTCCAACTCGCGCCGCAGGCCGTCCGCTCCCTCGAATTGAATGGCTTTCATTCCGGCTGCCGCGGCGGCGGCCACATTTTCGATCCGGTCGTCGATGAACAAGATCCGCTCCGGCGGCTTGCCCAGAATATCCAGCGCCCTCGAGTAGATCGCCGGCTCCGGCTTGCGCAGGCCCAGGTAGCAGGAAGTGAGCGCAACGCTCAGCAGGTTGCGCAGGCCGAAGTGTCTGAAGCGGTAGTCGTTGGTCTCCCGCGCCTCGTTGTTGAGCGCGCCCAACATGCACTTATGGGATGCGGCAAGCTCGCCAAGGATTCCCAAGGCCCCATTGGGCAAGAGCTTGGACAGGGTAAGCATGAAGGCGAAAAAATCCTCGTGAGAGAAGCTGCGTGGCTCGTAGAAGACGGTCGCGTCCAGGTAGGCCTCGATTGGGATTGCGCCCCGCTCCCAGGTGTCGTATGTCGCAAGGTTCCTGGCTTCGAAGTCGGCGAGATCGAGATGGAAATGCTCCATCGCAGCCGCGCGCTCGCGGTGGTCCCAGCCGTTGGTGAGCAGGACCCCGCCCACATCGAAGAGAATCACGTCGAAGGGGAACATCGGCGCCTTTCAGTATGCGTTTGGTGCGATGAATGCTTGATGAAGCTATCGATTGAGCCGGCAAGTGCGGACCTCCCCGCGCATCGCCGGCCGGCGGAAAATCCGCGCGGTCCTATGCCGGATTCGCTCCGCCGTCACCGCATTGATACTTGGCCTCGATGGCCAGCACTTTATTGAACCGCCGCACGTAGCGCTCCTCCGTGGCGATGAATTTGGCGCCGATGAAGGCGTTCACGCACTCGAATGCCAGCGCCGGGCCGATGATGCGCGCGCCCAGCACGATGACATTCATCTCGTCGTGCTCCACACCCTGGTGCGCGGAGTAGGTGTCGTGGCACATGCCGGCGCGAATGCCCGGAATCTTGTTGGCCGCTACGCACACGCCCACTCCCGAGCCGCAGATGAGAATGCCGCGCGGCGCATCGCCCCGTTTCAGCGCCAGGCCAACTTTCTCGGCGAAATCGGGATAGTCCGAGGGCTCGGTGTTGTAGGCTCCCAGGTCAACCACCTCGTGGCCGGCCTTGGCCAGATAGGCGCGCACTTCCTCTTTCAGAGGAAATCCTGCGTGGTCGGAAGCGATGACGAGTTTCACAATGCGTCCTTTCGGAACAGAGGTCAGTTGTCAGTCATCAGCGATCAGTCTCCGGCGGATGAACCATCTGGAGCCTCGATCCCGATCGCTGAATTTTCAGAAACTGACAACTGAATACTGACAACTGTTTTTACTTCACCAGCTTCTTCGCCTTGGCCGCCACGTTCTCGGCGCCAAATCCGAGCTCAGCCAGCACCTTCGGTCCCGGCGCGGAAGCTCCAAAGCGGTCCAGGCCGATCACGTCGCCGTCCAGGCCCACGTACTTCCACCAACCCAGCGTGGCTCCGGCCTCGACCGCCAGCTTGGGCACGCCCGCTGGCAGCACGCTGGCCTTGTACTCCGCCGTCTGCTCCTCGAAGAGCTTCCAGCTCGGGAAGCTGACCACCCGCGCCCGGATGCCTTCGACCGCCAGCAGCTTTGCGGCCTCCAGAGCGGGCCAGACCTCTGCGCCAGTGCCGATCAACACCACCTGCGGGTTCGCCGTATCTTCCAGCACGTATGCGCCCTTGCTTACCCCGGCGTACGCATCATGCGCGGCCGGATCGATGACGGGAAGGTCCTGCCGGCTGAGTGCAAAGAAGCTCGGGCCCTTGCGTTCCAGGGCCAGTTTCCAGGCTGCGGCCGTTTCGTTGGCATCCGCCGGACGGAAATCGGTGAGTCCGGGCACTGCGCGCAGCGCCATCAGATGCTCGATGGGCTGGTGCGTTGGTCCGTCCTCGCCCAGGGCGATGGAGTCGTGGGTAAAAATGAACAGCGAGTGTACCTGCATCAGCGCCGCCAGCCGGATGGCCGGTTTGCAGTAGTCGGAAAACACAAAGAAGGTCGACCCGAAGGGAATCAGCCCGCCGTGGGCCGCGATTCCGTTGACTGCCGCGCACATGCCAAATTCGCGCACGCCAAAGAAGACGTTGCGGCCAGCCGGGTCAATGTGGAAGTTCGCGCCCGGCTTGAAGATCGTCTTGGTGGAGGCAGTCAGGTCGGCCGCGCCGCCAAAAAGCTCCGGAACCTGCTCCGCGATGGCGTTCAGGATGACTCCGCCGGCGTTGCGCGTGGCCTGCGCCTTGCCCGGCGCAAAGCTGGGAATCGCCTTCTCCCAACCGGTCTTGAGCACGCCCTTCTGGGTGCGCTCGAACTCCGCCGCCAACTCGGGATTCGCCGCCGCATAGCCGGCGAAGAGCGCCTTCCATGCGGTTTCAAGGCCGGCGCCGCGCTCCTGGGCCTTGCGCCAATTGGCCAAAGCGTCTTCGGGTAAGAAGAAGCTCTGGTCCTCGGGAAAGCCGAAGAACTTCTTGGTCGCCGCCACGGCTTCCGTGCCCAGCGGTTCGCCGTGGGATTTATTCGAGCCCGCCTTGGGGCTGCCGTAGCCGATGATCGTCCGCACCGCGATGATGGAAGGCTTGCCGGTCTCGGCTTTGGCCGCTTCGATGGCCGCTTCGATGGCCGCAAGGTCGTTGCCGTCGGCCACCCGCTGCACGTGCCAGTGGTAGGCCTCGAAGCGTTCCAGCGCGTCCTCGGTGTAGCTCAGTTCGGTCGGTCCGTCCAGCGAGATCAAATTGTCGTCGTAAAGAAAGATCAGCTTGCCCAGGCCCAGCGTTCCGGCCAGCGATGCTGCCTCGTGGGAGACGCCCTCCATCAGGTCGCCGTCGCCCAGCAGGGCGTAGGTGTGGTGATCCACCACCGCGAAACCGGGGCGATTGTAAACCGCAGCCAGGTGCTTTTCCGCGATCGCCATGCCCACCGCCATCGCGATTCCCTGGCCCAGCGGGCCGGTGGTCACTTCAACGCCGTCGGTGTCGCCGCGCTCGGGATGGCCCGGCGTTCTCGAGTGCCACTGGCGAAAGCTCTTCAGGTCGTCGAGCGTCAGGTGGTATCCGGAGAGAAACAGCGTGGAATAGAGCAGAGCGGAGGCGTGCCCGTTCGAGAGCACGAACCGGTCCCGGTCCGCCCACTTGGCGTGCGCCGGATTGTGCTTCATCAGCTTGTGAAACAGCAGGTAGGCGATGGGCGCGCAGCCCAGCGGAGCGCCCGGGTGGCCGCTCTTGGCCTTCTCCACCGTGTCGACGGCAAGCAGACGCAAAGTGTCGATGGACAATTGGTCGAGAGAGAGTTCCGCGAGGCTGGAGGTCATAATGGTCTGTGCGAGTTCCTTTCGTTGAGCCGAATGCACCAGTAAACCCATTTACTCGGTTATGTTTTATTCCTTGCTGTCACTCGGTGCCGGTCTTCACTTCCACATTGTACCCAAGCCAGCGGCCCAGCTCCGGCCAATGCAGAGTCCAGGATAGTCCGCCGCTGTCAAGGTGCGTGGCGATATCCGCGCTGAATCCGGCGCTGCCCAGGCTGCGGCTGAGCGTGGAGTGCGTCGTTTGCCATCCATCCGCGCTCCAAACCAGTTCGAAACGGTTTTCGTCCAGGATGCGCAGCGTTTGGCCCGCGGCAATTCGCTGGATCGGCCGGCGCAGGCTGTAGATCTCCAGGTCCCGCCGCGTCTTCCGTTCGCCTTCCGGCGCGCAATACCGCTCATAGACCGGGTCGATGCGGTCGAAGACCTTGCCGTCCAGGGCCGAGCGCAGCAGCTTCAGATATTCGGCGTGCGCCCAGACCAGCGGCACCGCCGATCCCGCCGGCTGCCCCAGCCGCAGGCCGCAATCCGGCCGGTCGGCCTCGTCCCATACCTGCTCGGGCAGCAACTGGCCGCAGGTGGCAAAGCGCTCATACGTCTCGATCAGCGGGGCAATCTCCTTGCCGGCCGCCAGCTCATAGTGGGCGCGCTCGCCGGTCAGCAGCGGCCACACGCGGCCCTTTCCCCAACCCTGGTAGGGTCCGCCATCCGGCCGTTGCCCGTAGCCGTCCCAGTTGTAGCGCAGCCAGCCGGGCCCCTGCGGCAAGCCGCGCTTCAGCACCGCATCCACCACCGCCAGCGAATCCACAATCAACGGATCGTCGGCCCGGCGCACTCCGTAGCGCACCAGCTCCAGGAATCCCGCGTCCACAATCTCCCTTGCTTCAAACTCATAGCGCGTGCCCGGAGGCCGGTTCGAGAGCCGGATCGTCTCCGATCCGCAGCTTTCGCAGGCATAGGCCGCGCCCTTCTCCGGGGGACGGATGCGCATATAGTGCCGCGTAATCGACGGGTGCAGCACGCCCTCGTTGGTCACCGTCCAGTCCTCGAGATGGTGCTCGATCCAGTCGGCGAACTCCTCAAAGAACACCGCCTGCTCGGTCGACTCTTGGGCGCGAGCCATCTCGGCCGCGCAGATCAGCCCGGCGATGACTGCCGCAAGCGTCGAGGGCGAGTAGCCGGCATTCTCCTCCCAGCGCTCCTGGTGGGTGATGGGTGCGTGGCGCACCAGGTAACCGGCCGCCCGCTCCACAAACGGGAAGATCTCCAGGATGCTCAGCACATCGGCCTTCCACAGCCGCCAGGCCAGCATCAGCGGAAATGCCACCTCGTCCAGTTGTTCGCCGCTCCAATAAGGCGTTCCATCGATCCAGAAGTTCTGGGCGAAGCCGCCGTTCGGCTGCTGTGTGCAGGCCAGGTAAACCAGCGCACGCCGCGCCGTTTCCGTCCTGCCGCAGGCCAAGAGAGCCGTGGCCGTCTGCACCATGTCGCGGGTCCAGACCAGGTGATAGCCTCCCAGATCGTCGTCGCCCTTCACCTGCCCCCAGGGAATCGACGCCGAAGCCACAAAGGCTCCTGAAAATGTCTTGTCCTCGTGCGCCAGCAGCAGATTGTGGCTGGTCTGCATCAGCTTGCCGCCATCGGCCGCCTTGGCCGCCAGCCATTCCGGATTGGCCGCGCGCTGCCACTGCTCGATGAACCGGCTGCGATGCTGCTCGAAGGGCGTTGCCAGAGAACTGATGGTCTTCTGCGCCGCGGTGTGGTGGCCCTCGCCGATCCCGAAGGCCAGGGTGAACTCCCGCGCGCCCTGCAAATCCAGCTCTCCCATCATCGCAACGTTGCCGTTTGTGGCCGAGCCGAACTCCCAATCCATGCGGAAACCGTCCATCAGGTCGCGCCAGCCGTCGCTCGCGCCCACAAACCCGCAACTGACCCGCGAAAAGCCGCAACTGGCCACCATCGCCAGCGACCACTTGTCCTTCCACGCCATGAGCACCTTGTGCCCGGCAATGTCTACCGCCCGTGCAGAGTTGCCCGCCCCGCCGCCATCCAGATGAGGCGCCAGCAGCGCATACACCTTCAGCCGCGGCAACAGATCCTCATGCCCCTCCAGCCGCACGTGGGTCAGCACCACCGAGTGATGCGGGTCGCAGATGATCTCTTTGGTCAGGCTGTAACGGCCTTCGGGATCGCGATTCACATACCGCACCCCGAGCGTCTCCGGATGGATGTACTCGAAGGTCGAGAGCAGGTTGCGCTTCTCTTCGTGGACGAACGTCTCTCCGTCCGTCACGAGGAACTCCATGTCCCGCACCTGCGCCCGGTCGATGGTGGGGTGATAAATCTCGTTCAGGATTCCGTGCGAACAGGTGAACCATACGCGACTGGAGGCCGAGTAGGCCGTTCCGACGGCATCCTTCACGCTCGAGGTCCAGCGCGGCTTCATGCCCGGCGCGCCAAAAGCCTCGCCTTGCTGCTCAAGCCAACGGTATTGAAGCCCATCGCTCATCGTGCATGCCACTTTTCGGATCGGTAATTTTCGAGGACCTCGCAAGATTGGGGAAGCCGCGCGCCGCCATCCTCTCTATCGATGTTCAGCGGGCCGGTAAAGTTTCTTTGCCGGGCGCAAATCCCATCGCGGCGGAGAGTGGCCCGATCTCTGATCTCTGAGCACTGATCTTTGTTTGGCAACTTTCCCGAACCCTGCCCGCCGCGTTCGGCATCCATCTGTATGTACGGCCCTGCTGCCGCATGTGACCTTTTGGATTCACAGCCCGCCCGCAAGCCTTGTCTTTTGCAGCTCAAAGCCGGGCTCAACACCTCACAGTACAATCCAAACGGAGGAGATTTCCCCTATGGCTTACGAACTCGCACCGCTTCCCTACGACTACGCCGCCCTTGAACCGTTCATCGACACCGAGACGATGAAGATCCACCACGACAAGCACCACCAGGCCTACGTCAACAACCTGAATGCCGCACTAGCCAACCATCCCGATTTGGCCGCCAAGTCTGTAGACGACCTGGTGCGCGACCTGGCTCAGGTCCCCGAAGAGATCCGCACCGCAGTCCGCAACAACGGCGGAGGCCACGCCAACCACGCGGCCTTCTGGCATCTGATGGGCCCTGTCGGCTCGGCCAACGTGGGTGGAGCGCCCTCCGGCCCCATCGCCGCCCAGATCGCGGCCGATTTCGGCGATTTTGAAGCCTTCAAGAAGATCTTCAACGAGACCACCGCCAAGCAGTTCGGCTCCGGTTGGGGCTGGCTGGTCTATACCGGCGGCAAGCTCAAAGTCGTCAGCACAGCGAACCAGGAGTCGCCCCTCACCCAGGGCCTCTATCCCATCCTGTTCAACGACATTTGGGAGCACGCCTACTATCTCAAGTACCAGAACCGCCGCCCGGACTACCTGGCAGCCTGGTGGAATGTCGTTAACTGGGTCGAGGTCAATCGCCGCTTTGCCATCGCCAAAGGGTGAAAAGCAGTTGCCCGTGATCAGTCATCAGTGGTCAGGGAAAATCCGGCTGGCTGCGCGCCTGTTCTTAATCAGGGAACGAACGAGAGCGGGCACAGGCGGCAATAGACCGCTGATGACCGATCGCTGATGGCTATCCCTCACAACTCTTTCCTGTTTCCCGTGTCTAAGCCTTCAGGAACCATGAAGAGACTTGTGCGCGATTTCGTCTTTCTTGCTCTGGCTGGGCTCTTTGCCTTGATTCCACCACCAGCCTCCGCCCAGTCCGGCAGCTTCATCGTCACGCAGCATGGCCACGCTGTGGGAACCGCCAGCTTCACCTTCACGTCCACTCCGCACGGCTACAGCTCCACCGCGGTTGTCCGCATCGCCATGCAGGGCCTGGACTACGCGCTCTCCAAGACCGAGCTGCTTTCCGCCGCCAACCACCTGCGCCACGTTCAGTTGAGCGCCACGGTCAACAATCAGGCGGTCACCGTGACCGGCGCGCCCGACGCGGCCCAGATTCTACTGAACATCTCGGCCAACGGCCGTAGTTCCACCACCCGTCTGGCTGCGCATCCGGCCGCCGTTTTCGTGCCCGACTTCGACCCTGGTGCTCTCGAAACCCTGCTGGCCCTCGCCGTGAACCAGAACAACCGGGATCTCTGGGCCATCGTGCCCAAGCAGTCCGGCTCCATCGAGCCCATCCAGCTAGCCACTTACGCCGACGAGCAGGGAACCCTCAACGGCAAGCCCGTCGCCGTCCACCACCTCGTCGCCACCATCGCCGGCGCCGCGACCCACCTCTTCTCCGGTCCGGAAAACCAGCTTCTTCAGGCCGAACTCCCGCAGCAAGGTTTCGCACTGGTGCGCAAAGGCTTTGTCCTTACCCCGCCCGCCAATCCCGGCGCGCCGCCTGCCGAGTAGAGGTTTTCCTGAGCACGGATCTCTGTTCTCAGGCGGCCTTGCCCGCCGCTACACCCGAAGCCCACGCCCACTGGAAGTTGAACCCTCCCAGGTGCCCGGTCACATCCACGACCTCACCAATAAAGAACAGCCCCGGAACGGTCCGCGCCTCCATCGTTCGCGCCTGCAACCCGGCCGTATCTACACCGCCGGCCGTCACCTCGGCCTTCTCGAAGCCTTCCGTCCCGGCCGGATGAAACGGGAACCGGCGCAGGCCCAGTTCGCAGGCCTCCAAAGCCGCATTGGACCAGCCCTTCGGACCGGCGACTTCGGCCAAATAGCTGGCCAGCCGCTGCGGCAGCACCGCGCGCAACGCCTGCCTGAGCGCCGGCAGATCCCGCCGCGCTCCTGGCTGCTTCAAGGCTCCCAAAAGTTCCGCCTGGACGGCCAGCCCCGGCGCAAAATCCAAAGTCAATGGTTCGCCCGGCCTCCAATAGGAAGATGCCTGCAAAACCGCCGGCCCACTCAGCCCGCGATGGGTCACCAGCATCTTTTCCCTGAATTTTGCCCCGCCAGACTGAGCCACAACCTCCGCCGCAACCCCGGCCAACTCCGTCCAGTGCGCCTCTTCGCCGCCCAGCACGAGCGGCACCAGCGCCGGCCGCGGGTCGATCACCGCCAAGCCGAACTGCCGCGCCAAATCGTACCCCAGCCCGGTTGCTCCCAGCTTGGGAATCGACAGGCCGCCGGCCGCCACCACCAGCGTCTCAGATCGGAACTCGCCCAGCGAACAGGCCACGCGAAAGCCGCTACCCACTTTTTCAACCGCGATCCCGTGCGCGTTCAGAAAAAGCTCGACACCGCCTTTTTCACATTCGGCCAGCAGAGAATCTAGAATGGCTCGCGCCGATCCATCGCAGAAGAGTTGTCCCAGGGTCTTCTCATGCCAGGCGATGCCGTACCGCTCCACCAACTCGATGAAGTGCCGCGGCTGGTAAAGCGCCAGCGCCGACTTGGCAAAGTGTTTGTTTTCCGAGAGAAAGTTGTTGGGGCCGCAGTGCAGATTGGTGAAATTGCACCGCCCGCCGCCGGAGACGAGGATCTTCCGTCCCGGTTGGCCGTTGTGCTCCAGCAGCAGAACCCGCCGTCCGCGCTGGCCGGCCGTTGCCGCACACATCAGCCCCGCCGCTCCGGCGCCAAGGACGATGACATCGAATTGGCGCGGGACGGCGGGCATGGGCTCAGTTCAGAATAGCCGTACGAGGGATCTCCGAGCGCCGCTCCACGTGGGAACGCCAGTTGGATCGCTTGGCCGATCTGCTGGCTGAGACGGACGAAGGCCGTTAGGCGGTGGTCGATTGGAGACGAATGACCGCTGCCCCCTGTCTTTACATGCCGTCGTCGCGGAACATGGGATGCGGAATCAGGCGGCGATAGTCTTCCTGGTGGGCATTGTCCAGGCAGGCCTCGATGATCTTCTTGCCGAGCGGATCGAGGTCCGGAACCAGAAACTGCTTCAACTCCTGGGCAAAGAACTCGCGCCACTGGCGTGCGCCTTCGTCGTAGACGTCTCTGCCACCCTGAATCTGTTCTTCGACGCGCAAAAACACCGGCGGAATCATCGAGCCTTCCACCCTCAACTGGTTCGGAATGTATCCCAGCAGCGGGCAGATCGCCTCCCGCACCTGTTCGCGGGCAAACTTGGCGCTGCCTCGCCGGGCCAGGTACTCGCGGGCAATCCACTCCGACATGAAGCCCACCTTCCAGGCTCCGATATTCTGGTTTGGAATCAGCACATAGCGCGTCTCGGGCGTATCTAAAATCTGCTTCAGCAGCAGGTTAGCCTGGTCCACGCGACGGCCGGTGGCGAATGCCCAATACGAGCCGACGCCCTCCGACTGCATCCCTGTGTTCTTTTGTGTCTGGATGCTGGGGTTGGCATGGCCGCGCGGAGCCACCAGCCTCCATAGCCAGGCCAGGGCCGGGCTGAGCACATGAAGCATCGCCAGAATGCCGTAGAGCTGCCTGTCGCGATGGGTCGGAGGGCAACGTACACCAAAGCTGCGCACGTCCACACGCTGCGGCCCGACCAGGATGTCTTCGACCATCCTACGGGGCAGAATCACCCGCGGATTGGGGCAGAGCTTGCCTGGCGCGTCTTCCACGTGCTCCCAAGTCAGGCAGGTCCCGCCCGGCACGATGTAGTGGTTGAGAAAAACCAGCGGCTCGGGCGGATCGATGCACAGACGTTCAAGATTGGGCGCGGTGCCGTAGCTGTGAATGTGGTCCACGCGCACGAACCAGCCATTTTCGGCATCGGCCACGGTCAGCCGCTTACTGTTGCCCTGGATCTTCGGATGCGCACATGCCATATCGTCAGCGATCGGCCGCAGGTGGCAGGCTTCGGGCAGGTTCAGCGTGCGTTCCTCGCCGGTGACCACGTTCTTGCCCAGCAGCAGGCGCCCATCCTCCATGCGGTGGATGTGCTCGGTCATTTCGCTTTTGCCGCCGCCCGAGGCGCCCTCGTGCATGAGGATCAACTGGTTCTCATATGGCGTAACCACGGCCACCGCAGAGCAGTGGTTGGTGATCCAGCCCTCCCGCTCGCCAATATCCAGCAGCATCGAGTAGACGCCCTTCTTGGCGCTCGGTCCCGGATAGAGGTTGTAGGCGAAGATCTCCTGGTGCGTGGCCGTGCGCTCATGCACCACCACCTGCCGCCCGCCAAAATGCGTGTGCCGGAAGGGCGGAGCCACAAACAGCACGCCGCCGGTAATCTTGAACCCCGCCGGAACCTGGCTGCGGGGAATCATGCCCTGCAAATCCGCCAGCGCAGCGGCAAAAAACGCCGCCTGGCGTGGCACAATCAACAGCGCTCCATACTCCAGCGCATCCGACCCCGCATAAAACGGCATGGCTACAAGCTCTTGCGACTTGAGCCAATCCAGCGTCTGCTGGCGGGTCTTGTCGAAGGGCTCGCCAAATCGCTGCTCATAGGTCGGCTTATCGGTGGGCAGCAGGTCACCGATCACCATCGCGTCGGGATCGCGGCGGCGCATGGCCGGATCGGGGAAGTTAATGGCCAGGCCGTTGCGCGCTTTGGTAATGACCGCCTCGGTCACGCGGCCCGATCCCGGCACCTGAAAGACGGTCTCATACTGCCCGTGGTCGTCGCGGTTGCCCAGCGTCCAGTCGGTTTCGCCCGTAGCCCGGCCCAGTGCCCAATCCAGCAGTTGCTGGCGGGTTTCCGGCGTTTGCACCAAAGGCGCCGCGCTCAACACCTCGCGCACGGATGCGGGCAGTTCCAAATCTGCCCAACAAGCTTGAAAATCGACAAGAACGCCATTCGCCGCTTCGGTGGTCATGTTTTTCTCGCTTTCCTGGGGGGAGGGTAGGCACTCAAATCAGGCAAAAAGCAAAAAAGTGCACACCTTTTTTATCTCATCCACTGTCACACCTGGCAGTGCGTTGCATCACATGATGGGAAATCGCTCTTGAACCAACCTGAGCGCTTCTTCCGCCGTCCCGACCGTCCCTTCCAACTGCGCATCTTCGGCAGCCCGCAGCATCTGCTTGAACCCAGCCCCTGGCTTGTACCCTGCCGCAATCAGCTCCCGCCCGGTAATCAGCGGCCTCGGGCGCACCACATCCTCGGGCATCGCCGCGTAGCGCTGGCGCACAAACTCCCAGTGGCCCAGGTTGCCGCTTCCGGCCAGGCAGTCCATGCGGTGCAGCGCCAAGTGCTGGTCAAAGCTTTCCAGCCGGAAGAATCGCTTCAGCGTCGAGGCTTTCATCCGCTGCGCATCGGCAAAGCGCATGTGGTTCTCGATCAGCGCAAGAATCTGTTCCGTTTCGTCGTTTGAGAAGCGGAATCGCCGGCAAATCTCCGCCCCCATGGCCACGCCGATTTCCACGTGCCCGTCGAAGCGAATCCGGTCCGGCGCCCGGCGGAAGGTGGGCGGCTTGCCCACATCGTGGAGCAGCGCGCCCCAGGCCAAAGTCAGCGGGTAGCCGGCCTCTAGCTGGTCAAGCAGCAACAGCGTATGCGTCCAGACATCGCCCTCGGGATGGAACTGCGGCGGCTGTTCTACGCCTTTCATCTTCGCCAATTCGGGCAGCACTTCGGCCAGCAGACCGGTGCCGTCCAGCAGTTCGAAGGCTCGGCGCGCGTGCCCCTCGGTGAGCATCTTGGTCAGCTCGTCACGCACCCGTTCGCGGCTCACCGCGGCGGTCTTTGCCGCCAGCCGGCGCATCGCGGCAGCCGTCTGCGCCTCCAATACGAAGCCGAACCGTGCGGCGAAGCGCACCCCGCGCAGCATCCGCAGATGGTCTTCCTCGAAGCGCAGCTCCGGCCGCCCGATGGCCCGCACCATGCCGGCTTCCAGGTCCGCCAACCCGCCCACATGGTCGATCACCGCCGACCTGAGATCGTCCGCGCCCTGTAGCGGATCCAGCAGCAGCCCGTTGATGGTGAAGTCGCGCCGCAACACATCCTCCTCGGCGCTCTTTGTGTACTTGACCGCATCCGGATGACGCCCATCGGAATACGCCCCATCCGAGCGGAAGGTTGCTACCTCGGTGACTTCATAAAGCGGTTTCTCTCGTTCGGCTTCGGCCGCGCAAGCGGCGTCTGCCCCATCGCAGGTGGCTACCAGCACGACGCCAAAGTGTGCGCCCACAGCAAAGGTGCGCGGAAACAGCCCCAGCACCACATCCGGCGTGGCTGAAGTCGCCACATCATAATCTTTCGGTTCGCGGCCCAGGAGCAGGTCGCGCACGCAGCCTCCGGCGAGATACGCTTCATATCCCGCCGCGCGCAGCTCTCTCAAGATGTGCAAAGCCGCTTCGAATTGGCGCGTTGCCGGCAACATGGCTTGGTTTGAGAGTAATCCGTCCGATGCCCAACATTCGAGCCCGCTAAACTATATGAATGAGCACGCGCGGCCTCATCCTCGGCATCGAATCCTCCTGCGACGAGACGGCCGCTTCCGTCGTCGAGCGCGGCTCGCGCACGCTTTCCTCGGTTGTGGCCTCGCAGATCGCCACCCACGCCCGCTACGGTGGGGTGGTTCCCGAACTGGCCAGCCGCGAGCATCTCCGCGCCATTGTCCCCGTTGTCCGCGGCGCCCTGGCCCAGGCGGGGATCACCCTGGCCGATCTGGATGCCATCGCCGTGACCTCCGGGCCAGGGCTGGCCGGTGCGCTGCTGGTGGGTATTACCTACGCCAAGGCGCTGGCCTTTGCCCAGGGGCTGCCGCTGATCGCCATTAACCACCTGGAAGGCCATATCCACGCGGTGCTGCTGCACGAGCGGGAAGCCGAAACGCAGGCCCTTCGACTCGCTGCGCTCGCTCAGGATGACAGCCATGAGGTAGGTGTGAATGAGGAGCCGGCGCTGGCGCTGGTCGTCTCCGGCGGGCACACCCACCTCTATCTCTGCTGCCCGGCCCACGGAGCCTGGAGCTACTCGCTGATCGGCCGTACTCTCGACGACGCCGCCGGCGAAGCCTACGACAAAGTTTCCAAGCTGCTCGGTTTCGGGTATCCAGGAGGTCCCTGGATCGACGCTCTCGCCGTTCACGGCAACCCCCTCGCCGTGCCCTTTGCCTTTTCGCAGATCAAGACCAAGCTGCATCTGGCCGGCAAGGCGCCGCGCACCAAGGCCGCCCGCACCGCGCCCATCGCCAACCTCGATCCGCATTTTCTCTTCTCGTTTTCAGGTATCAAGACCGCCGTCCTCCGTTACGTCGAACTCCACAACCTGCGCCCGGAAGCCCAGGCCCGCGCCGCGCGGCTCTTCCCGCCGCAAAGCAGTCATCCCGAGCGGAGCGAAGCGGAGTCGAAGGACCTGCGTTTCCCGGCCGCGCCCCCGAAAACCAAAGAAGAGGCCCTGGCCTTGTGTCCCCAACAGACCCTCGACCTGATCGCCAGCTTTCAGCACGCGGTGGTCGGCGACCTGATGAAGAAGACCTTCGCCGCTCAGGAATCTCTCGGCGCCCGGCGCATTCTCGTTACCGGCGGAGTAGCCGCCAACCGCGAACTGCGCGCTCGTTTCAGCGCCGAAGCCGCACGGCGCGGGCTGCGCATCGCCTTTCCCACGCTTTCTCTTTCGACCGACAACGCGGCCATGATCGCCGCCGCCGCCTGGCCCCGCTTCCAGGCCGGTGAATTCGCTGCCGCTTCGCTCTCCGCCGATCCTTCGCTTGCGCTGGGCAGGTGAGGGCGTAAGCTGCCGCAGGTCGGGAATGCGGCAGAGCGACAGCCAGTTCCTTCGCAAGAGATTTCTAATCTTTCGCTCACTTTAGTCCGCCCTTCGTTGCCTCTTTGATGGGGGGAAGCGGCGGGCTGGGTGGGGCGAACAAAATCTCGCTTTGCCAAGAACTTTGTTTTCATAGAGTTAAATGAGGATTCGCATTTGGCCCGGCAAATGCTGTGTCGCAGTGCGGGAAACGGGCAGAAACCCGATTTAAACCCTGGGGTTACGAATCCCAGCGTTTGACCGATAAGGATCTCAGCACAGAGGTAGAGACATGGCGAGTCAAGCTCTCACACATCGCGAAATTGAAACCTTGCAGGCCACCCTGCTTGCGGACGTGTATGCCGGTGCGATATCGGCGCCTTGCGTGTACGAGGCCCGGGATTTCGCCAATGAAGCGGAATCCCTGTTTGTATCCGATGCGGAAGGTCCCAAGTTTCTGAAGGGCGCCATCGTGGCCTTTGGCCTGGAAGCGACGGGCGCGCTCATGCTCTACGGCGTTTGGCAGCTCTGGCACATTCTGCGCTAGCCGGACCGAAGGCCGGTTTGGAAGCGTAGGGCAGGCTGCCCCACAGCCTGCCGTTACGCCGTGCTCCTTTCCCCGGAGCCTCGCCTCGCACCCGCCGGCGCACGGATTCCCAATCTTCGATCCCTGTCTTGTTACAATCGAAAAGGCCGAAAGCCCGCCAATTTCAACAGCCTTTTCGAGCAAGTATGAGCAAGAAGTCCGACCGATGACCCTCCGCCTCTTCAACACCCTTACGGGACAACTGGACGAACTGGTCCCCGCCGACGGCAAAGCGCTACGCATGTACGCCTGCGGGCCGACGGTCTACGATTTTGGCCACATCGGCAACTTTCGTACTTTCCTTGAGGTAGACGTTCTCCGCCGCACCCTGAAGCTGCTCGGAATCCCTGTCCGCCACGTCATGAACATCACCGACGTGGACGACAGGATCATCCGCAACGCCGCTGCCGCGGGCATCTCCATCGGCGACTACACCGCGCCTTACGTGCAGGCATTTTTCGAGGATCTGGAATCTCTTCGCATCGAGCGCCCGGAGCAGATTGCCCGCGCCACCGAGCACATTCCGCGCATGGTGGAGCTGGTCGAGAAGCTGGCCGTGGCGGGCGCTGCCTACCAAGCCGAGGACGGGTCATGGTATTTCCGCCTGGCGGCGTTTCCGGAGTATGGCAAGCTTAGTAAAAAAGACTTGTCCGGCATGGAAGACGGCGCCCGCGTGGACGTGGACGAGTACGAGAAGGACTCGGCCCGCGACTTTGCGCTGTGGAAGGCGGCCAAGCCCGGCGAGACCTCGTGGGAGACAGCGATCGGCCGCGGCCGGCCTGGCTGGCACATCGAGTGCTCAGCCATGGCGATGGAATACCTGGGCGAGAGCTTCGACCTGCACGCCGGCGGCGAAGACCTGATGTTTCCGCATCACGAAAACGAGATTGCGCAAAGCGAGAGCGTAACTCATAAGCCCTTAGCGCGGCATTGGATGCATGTGCGCTTCCTGCTGGTGGACGGGCGCAAGATGTCGAAGAGCGAGGGCAACTTCTATACCCTGCGCGACCTGCTGCTGAAGGGCTACAAGGCTTCGGCGATCCGGCTGGCGCTGATCTCGGTGCCTTACCGGCATCAGCTCAACTTCACCTTCGACGGATTAATCGAAGCCACCAACGCCATCGAGCGGCTGCGAATCTTCCACCAGCGGCTTACGCAGGGGAGCTTCGCGGCTGGCGAGAATCCGGCACTGCAAGAGGCTGCTCGCAAGGCGCAGGCCGAGTATATGGCGGCGCTCGAGAACGATCTGAACACCGCCGAAGCCCGTGCGCCCATCTTCGACCTGATCCGCGCGGCAAATACGGCCATCGACCGGGGCGAACTGCTGGCTGGCGACCGGGATGCGATACTGACCGTGCTGGCCAGCTTCGACGCGGTCTTCGACGTGATCGAGGACCGGGATGCCGAGCCCACGCGGCGCGCCGTGGAGTGGGCCGAACAGGCAGGCCGGATGGCCGAAGTGGCTCCCGAACTGCTGGCCCGCCAAGGCTTGACCGATGAGGCCATCGACGCTCTGGTTGCCGAGCGCACCACGGCCAAGAAGCAGCGCAACTTTGCCCGCGCCGACCAGCTTCGCAACGAACTGGCGGAGAAGGGCATTACGATTGAGGATTCGAAAGACGGCGCGCGCTGGAAGCGGAAGTAGTTTCCTTTCCTTGAAACCAGTATCAGGAGATCCCCATGGAAGCCAACGAAGCCCAGGAATTGCAGGAACACGCGGAACACGCCGAGCACGAGCAGACGCTGCGACCAGTCGCCTTGACCATGACCGTGCTGGCCGTGCTGGTGGCCGTGGTCACCGTGCTGGGTCACCGCGCCCACACCGAGGCCGTTCTCGATCAGAACAAGGCCACCGATATGTGGGGCGAATACCAGGCGCAGAAGACCCGTTCCTACAATGCGGACCTGAGCATCAATCTGATGAAGGTTTTGCCGCTCACGGACAAGGACGCCGCGAAGAAAATCGTGGAGGACTATCGCAAGCACCAGGCCGAATGGACGGAGAAAACCACCGAGGAGTTCAAGGAAGCCAAGGCGCTGGAGACCGAGGTGAAACAGGCGGAGGCTCACGCCGTCTGCTTCGACCTGGGCGAGGCATTGCTGGAGATCGGCCTAGTCATCACCTCGGTGACCCTGCTTACCCGCAAGCGCGCCTATTGGTATCTGGGCATGGCCTTCTCTCTGGGCGGCATCGTGTCGGCGCTTTGGGTGCTGTTTCTCAAGTAAAGCGTAGCAATTGCCCGGTTTGCCGGCTGCGTCCATGAGAGTTCTTCCGCAGCCCGCCGGGCCGTTCTTCCATTGTGGTAGACTGGCGGCCATTATGAACGTTCGACTGCTTTCCGCGATTCTCGTGTCTTGTTGCGCTCCGCTTCTGGCCCAGACCCAGGCCCCCGCCGCCGCGTCCGCTGCCGCTTCCGCCACTTCTGCAGGCGCGACCCAGACTCACTCCAACGAGATCGGCTTCACTTACAGCATTCCGGCCGACTGGGAGGTTGTGGACGCCCAGCCGGCGTTGCCGGCCATGAAAGAGCGGCAGACGCAGAGCGCAACCACAGAGGAAGAAAAGAAAGGGATTGCCTGCGTCCAGGTGGCGCTGACGGCGCGCCACGGAAATCCTGCCTCGGTGATGGTGGTTGTGGCTCTGCCCTTCGACTGTTTCGGCCAGACAATGACCGACAAAGACCTTCCCGGCTTTGCCTCGGGCGCCTCGGAGGGTTTGAAGAAGAGCTTCGACATCACCAATCCGCTCCACGCCTCGTATTCGCTGGGCACCCACAGCATGTGGGTCGAGCGCGCCGCCGGCAGCCTGATCGGCCATCCCGAGGTCAAGTTCACGGTGGAAACGGTTTGCAGCATTCTGAAAAAAGGAGCCGTCTGCTGGATGGCCATGCTGGCCGACGATGCAGCGCTCCAGATCTTCGAGCACGGCACGGTCACGCTGGACGGAGAAGCGCCCGCCGCGCTGGTTCCGGCTGCGGCCTTTGTGACAAAGCCCTCGTAGGCCGGCTCGTCAGCGCCAGGATCACTCTGCTGGAATCTGCTCCAACTCCTCGACAGGCCGCGGCTTGCCTTTGGTCTTTACCTGAGCGGTGGTGAGCAGAAAGACGGCCACCACAATGCCGGCCATGCCGGCGAATTCCGCGCCAGCCAGCCGCTCGTGAAGCAGAAAGACGCCGAGCAGCACCGCAACCAGCGGATTCACATAGGCGTAGGACGAGACCTTGGCCACGGGAACGTGTTCGATGAGATAGATGAAGCCAGTGTAGCCCAGCAGCGAGCCGCCGGTGATGAGATAGGCCAGCGACCCAACCGACGCAGCGTTCACGTGGAACTGGGGCCATTGGCCGAGGGCCGTGCCCAGGCCGGTACTGAAGACGCCCGCGGCCAGCATCTGCCAGGCGGCGGCGACAAAGGTGTTCACCGGCAGCCGCGCGCGCCGGGACAAGATGCTGCCCACGGTCCAGGAGAGCGCGCCGGCCAGCAGCGCGGCGATGGCCCACAGAAGCGCGGGATCGCCGGCCAGGCCGCCGTGCAGCGAGGGCCAGAGCAATGCGGCCAGGCCGCCAAAGCCGAGCACAATGCCCAGCCATCCGCGCGCCGGCAAAGGCTCGCCGCCGGGCAGAAGCATCTCAATGAGCGCCACATAGAGCGGAACCGCTGCCTGTGCGAGGGAAGCCATGCCGCTGGGAACGGTCCGCTCGGCGTAGACGAGGCCCACGTTGCCGCCGCCCAGCAGCAGCAAGCCGATCAAGCTGAGCATCAGCATGGTTTTCGGCGGCCACGCCAGGCGCAGTCCGCGCCAGCGGCACCAGGCCAGCAGAATCGCGCCCGCGACGAGAAACCGTATCCCGGCCAGCAGCAGCGCCGGCATCTCGGCCACTCCAATGCGAATGGCCGTATAAGTCGATCCCCAGAAAAAGTAGACACTGGCAAAGGCCAACATAATGGAGGCGGTGGTGGCTGCCTTGCGTTCCGGATGAGCCGGTTGGAGGGTCGAGTTCGCCATGGAGATGATTCCATCCTAATCCGAGCAGTCCGCGGCCGCTTCCTGCTTCTTGCCACAGCTTCACCGCTTCACAGATTCACCGTTTCTGTGAGGTTCTCAGAAACGGTCTTTTATTTTGAACGGTTTAGGTGCGGTTTCACAGTTTCACAGGCAAAAATGTGCACCGTCTTTTTTCAGGCTTGCGGATTTCGGGACAAAAAGACGTACGTCAGCAGGTCAGCGAACTGGAGGAGTTGCGATTGGTCTGTGTGGCTTTTCCGGCCGATGAGGGATTTTGCTCGTCCGACTTCTATCTATAATTGTGCGCCAACAGAGGGAATTATTCTGCAAACCCCTGCGCTGGGGCTGACTGCCTTCGGCGTGGAAAGCGATCTGAAGGGCGGGAAACCCATGTTTTGTGCCGGGTTAGGGCTTGTGGCCGCCTATCCCTCGCTGGAAAGAAGCGAAGGATGGGAGGCCCGGCAAAAGGGAATTGGGAGAATGCGAATCTTCCCAGGTCCGAGAGTCCGGAGCTGAGGCACCCGCACTTGGCCTTACAGAGATTGCGCAGCACTCTCACTGCGAGTTGCGATGCGAAGATCAGGACCGTCAGACCAGATCGCCGGTGGTGTTGGCTGGCGGTTCCGTGCCGCACCAGCGAGAGCGCATCTCCTGGCGAAATTTCTCGCGCTCCTCGGGCGTCATCCGCTCCCAGTGTTCGGGCGATCGCCGGCACGATTTGGAGTGGTCGGGGCCATGAGCGCCAAATCCTCCGAACAACATGCGGCAGAGGACCAGCAGTCCGAGAGCTTGCCAGAAGGTGATGAGCCGCCATCCGAACAACGCGGGCAGCAGCCAATTCCACAGATACATCACCACTTCGCCGCAGATCGCGACGAGAACCGCGATCGCGAGCGGCGCTGCAAAGAAGATCCACTTGTTTCTCTTGATCCAGTTGTCTTTCATCTTGTTTTCCTCATTTCCCCAAAAACTCGTCGTGGATGCTCAGCAACCGGTGGCGGAGATGAAGCACCGCGTAGCGCTTGCGCGCCAGGAGCGTGTTGACGTTTACGCCGCTTTCTGCCGACAACTGCTTGAAACTGCGCCCTTCCAGTTCGTGCGCAATGAAGACTTCACGCTGCTCTGCGGGCAGTTCACCAAGCGCCCGGTCCAACTCATCGAGAAGCGCATTGCGGACGTAGAGCGCTTCAGGCCCGGCATCGCCCGATGGCAAAAGATCTTCGATGCGCAGCAGCTCGCCATCTTCATCCTCGGCCGCCGCGCCGGAAAAGCTCTCGGGCTTCTTCTTGCGGAAGAGGTCCGCGATGCGATTGCGCGCCACTCGAAAGAGCCAGCCGGTCACGTAGTCAATCGGCATGAGCAGGCGATGGGCTGCAACGAGTTCATAGAAGACCTCCTGGAGAAGATCTTCCACGTCGGCTTCGTTGGGCACCCGCTTGCGGATGAAGTTACGCAGCCGGGACCGTTCTTCCGCGATGACTTCGGCGACTTGGCGGTCTTGTTCGATCATCGTGGCAATGTCCATCGGCTCATCCATCCACTCCTGTAGACGGACAGCGATTGCGAATATTGTAGAGATTCGAATGCGCGAAACGAGGGCGCGCGCCCGCCAGGGCAATCGCATTTGAAATTCAAGCAGGAAATGAAGGGAGTATGCTTTCAAAAAATGCGTAAAAACTCAATTGCAAGCGGCCTTGTAACAGGGCACGACTTTAGCCGTGCCGCAAAAGCGCCCCAAAAACGATTCGGCTTTAGCCGCGGCGGAAGTACGATGGCTGAAAGCAAATACCGCAGGGGCTAAAGCCCAACACTTCTGCTGTTTCTTCGGCACGACTAAAGTCGTGCCCTGTTGCAAAACCTTTCCGGACAAATGTTTTCCGCAATCTGATTAGCTCATTACCTGCAACGATCCAAATGCGATTGCCCTGGTACGCCCGCGGTCCCGCTATACAGCGGAATTGAAAGTGTTCTATGCTCTCGCCAGCGGGGGTTCTCATGCAAACGCGCGCTGCCAAAGGATCGCTGTTTCTGCCAGCCACCAATCGCTGGTCGCGGTCGCGCGCGCGGATTATCTGCCCACGGATGCATCTGCGCGTGCTGCCCACCCGCACTCGACCCAGCCTCTTCGCCGGCGATTAGCAACCTGCCTGGCAAATATCCTCGCATCTTTTTCTCGCCCCAGCAGGCGAGCGGAACTGACCGATCCCAGCGGTCGAGTTATCCCACGAGTGCAGTGAACAATCCCAGCGGCAGAACGGCGGGGATGCTTCGGCAAGCTGGGAGCAACCGCAGGTCCCCTTCGACTACGCTCAGGGCAGGCTTTCGACTCCGTTTGGCGCCCAGCCACCCCAGCGGGCACAAATCGCCCGCCGGGGGCCCCGGCCGCGCGCCAAACTCCGCTCAGGATGACAGCTTTTTTAGGAGACAGGAAGATGACCAAGCAAGAGCTTCATGCGCAGTATGGGCCGAAACTTGTTTGTCCGCTGCCGGGACCGAAGGCATGGGCCGCGGTCGAGGCCGACGAGCGGCTGATCTCGCCCAGCTATACCCGTTCTTATCCATTGGTTGCCAAGCGCGGGCGCGGCATCCGCGTGGAAGACGTGGACGGCAACGAGTTTCTCGACTTTGCCGCCGGCATTGCCGTTGCCTCCACCGGCCACTGCCACCCCGAGGTGGTTGCGGCCATCCAGAAGCAGGCCGCCGAATTGCTCCACATCTCCGGAACCGATTTTTACGACGAACATCTGACGGATCTGGCCGACAGGCTCTCCGCGATTGCTCCGATGCCCGGCCCGCACAAGTTCTTCTATGGCAACTCCGGCACCGAAGCGATCGAATGTGCGCTCAAGCTGGCCCGCTACCATACAGGCCGGCAACAGATCATCTCGTTTTTCGGCGCCTTCCACGGGCGCACCATGGGCGCGCTGTCGCTGACCGGCTCCAAACCGCAGCAGAAGCGCCGGTTCTCGCCGTTGGTTCCGGGCGTGACCCACATCGGCTATCCCTATGCCTATCGCGGCTGCACAGGCGGTGCGGAGGAGGAGGAAGCTTTCAGCATGGGCTGCGCACGGTATATCGAAGAGAAGCTCTTCAAGACCATCCTCGCGCCCGAAGAGGTTGCGGCTGTCTTTATCGAGCCGATCCAGGGCGAGGGCGGCTACGTGGTGGCGCCGGACAACTTTTTGCGCGAGCTGCGCGCGATCTGCACGCGTCACGGGATTCTGCTGGTGGTGGACGAGGTGCAGAGCGGCGCGGGCCGCACCGGCAAGTGGTGGGCGATCGAGCACTCCGGCGTGGAACCGGATATCGTCTGCATGGCCAAGGGGATTGCCAGCGGGATGCCGCTGGGCGTGTGCATGAGCCGCGCGGAGATCATGGACTGGGCGCCTGGCTCGCACGCTTCGACCTTCGGCGGCAATCCGGTTTCGATCGCCGCAGCGCTGGCGACGCTGGACATTATCGAGCGCGAGGCGATGGGCAACGCGGCCAAGGTCGGCGAATTCATGCTGGAGCGGCTGCGCGGCTGGGTGAAGAGTCACCCGCTGGTGGGCGACGTGAGAGGCCGCGGGCTGATGATCGGCATCGAGCTGGTGAAGGACAAGGCGACGCGCGAACCGGCTACCGCGCTGCGCAACCGGCTGGAGACGCTGGCCTTCGAACGCGGGCTGATGGTGCTGGGCTGCGGCGAATCCACGCTGCGGCTTTCGCCGCCGCTGGTGGTGGGCGCGGAGGAAGCGACCGTCGCTCTCGACATCCTGGAAGAATCGCTGACGCTGGTGGAAAAGGAGCACGAGCAGGCCTGCGCGCTGGCGGCTGCGGCGGCGTGAAGGGGCTTTTTCAACTCCGCGCACTGCAAGCTGTGCTTCCGGTCCGGCTTTCGCGGCGCAGATTTGCGCGTTTCGCCGATCGAGATGAGAATGGTTTGCCATGGAATGGCTGGCGGAGATGCGGATCGGCTGGATTGAGCGCGCTCTGGACGGGTTGAAGCGGGCGGCGCGACGGCGCGCAAGGCCGGAAAGCCTGCCCGCGCACCTGGCCACCGGAATCGACGGCGAAGACGCGGCCTTCTTTTATCTGCGGCGCAAGGGCTATACCGTGGCGGCGCGACGCTGGTCGTCGGGCGAAATAGCCGGCGACATCGATCTGATCGCCTGGCAGGGTCCGATGCTGTGTTTTGTTGAAGTGAAGACGCGCACGGCGCGCGACGCCACGCCCGCCGAGGCTGCCGTCGACTCGCACAAACGCCATACGCTGCGCCGGCTGGCACGACAGTATGTGCGCCAGTTGCCCCAGGAGACGGCCCCGCCGGTGCGCTTCGATGTGCTCAGCGTGTATCTGGTGCCGGGAGAGAAGAAGGAATTTGCGCATTTTGAAGGCGCCTTTGGCTGGAGCGAGCGGAGGGATGGGGATTGGCGGTAAAGGAACAGGCCGGCCTGCTTTCGACCCTCCAAAGACCTGCTATGCGATGCAATATGACCAAGTTGGTCACATTATGGTAGAGTATGCCCATGCGGACTGCCAAGATCAGCGAATTGAAGGCCAAACTCAGCGCGCATATCGAATTCGTCAAAAACGGCGAGGAAGTGCTGATTCTTGATCGGAATACGCCCGTGGCCCGGTTGGTCTCGGTCGGGCCGGCCATGGATGCAGACGAGCGCAGACGCCGTCTCATCTCTAAAGGCGTCATCACGCCAGCTCGCGACCCGGAGAACCGCGGCGGTTTCCTGCCGGTCCCAGCAGGAGACCGGATTATTTCACAGGAAGTGATGGATCAAATCTGGGAAGAAGAGCGGGAAGACCGGTGCTGAAGCCCCGTGCATTTTGGGATACAAGCGTATTGGTTCCGCTTTGCGTGAGCCAAACTCCGAGTGCGCGTTCCCACCGGTTTTTTGGCAAATATCTGGTAACGGTGTGGTGGGCCACGCCAGTAGAGATGACCAGCGCCTTTGTCCGTCTCCTACGAAGGCAGGAGATTTCTTCTTTGACCTATGCGCAAGCCCTGCGCCAAGCCGACGGACTCGCGAACCTCTGGGACGTGATCAAGCCATCGGAGAAGCTTGCACTCGATGCCCGCACGCTGCTGGAGCGTTATCCATTGCGGGCGGCGGACGCCTTGCAGCTTGCGGCAGCGCTGGCGTGGTGCGAAGGCAAACCGAAGGGCAATGTATTCTTGACGTTCGACCGGCGATTGGGTGAAGCGGCGGGACAGGCTGGATTCACCTTGGAATAAATCGGCATTATCCCTGCGCGTCCTCGAACTCTTCGCGCCAGGCCATCTGAATGGCTTCAAGGCGCGACTCGTTGGACTTGGCCGGATCGTCGGCGAAGTTTTGCAACTCCGTGACGTAGCGGTGCAGATCGGTGAAGCGCACCGTCAAAGGATCGAGGTCAGGGAACTTCTCCTGCAATTGAATGCCGATCTCTTCGGCGTCGGTCCAGTGAATCTCGCGCGGCATGAGGCTCCTTCGGTATGGGACTGTGTGGTATCCCACCCTAGCCGCAAAAAACAAAGACGCGGCGAAGATGGGGCACCCAGATTGAGTGCTTACTTGGTCTCGGCCAGGGTGAGCGGCTTGCCCTCGGCGACGTAGTTGCGGTTCCACTTGGGAATCTCGACCGTGTAGTCGCCGGGGCCGGTGATGACGGCCTGGCAGCCGAGACGCGAGTTCAACTGCTGATCGGCGGCCATGTCGAGGCGGTCCAACTCGTCGTCGTCGGCCGGGGTAAGGCCGCGCTCGCCCTCCTTGATCCACACGTGGCAGGTGGAGCAGGCGCAGACGCCGCCGCAGGCGTGGTCGAGAAAGATGCCGTTGTTCTCCGCCACATCGAGAAAGGACATGGGCTTGCCGTGATGCTCGTAGGGCAGCGTGCCATATTCAAACTCGACCGTGCGGCCCTCGGGAAGAAAGGTGACGCGCACGAGTTTCTCGGCAGGAATTGCGGAGGGCGTGCTGGGCGGATTCTGACTCACAAGGGTGTCTCCAAACTGCATTCAGGTCGCGGCGGGTGGTATCTTCCGCACCGATCTGCGCGCTGACCGGTGGTTCTTGCAATCCATCTTGTAGATGTTCACGGCCCCTACTCCGATTCGCCCCCCACCTCATATTGCGTCGTCTTTCCGTCGGGGAAGATGATCTCATAGCGTCGCTCGTACTTCCCGCCCTGAATCGGCTTATCCTCGGTAATACGCGCCCGATAGTCACCCACCGGCAACGCCCAGGGCACTGAGCCAAGTGCGATTAACTGATACTTCTTTCCATCGATGACAACCCGCAGGACCTGCCGTTGCTGCATACCAGAGCCCTGCTGCTCCGAAGAACTCACGTGCACGTTGATCGGATACTCCTTCGCAGGTTCCTTCTGCGCAATGCTCACAAGAGAAGCAGAAAGAAGAAAAGCAATACAGAGAAGAGATTTCATCCCAGTTTCCTCCAGATCGCATCATTGTACACATACAACCGGGAGCGGAGCCGAACGATCGCTTCTGCCGGAAGAGGGACTATTTGAACTCCGCCGGGGCCATGGCATGGGGCGCGGTGACTTGGTCGCCCAGTTCCTCGCCGGCCGCATCCATGGTCTTGCCGCGGATGGCGGTGGTGACGGCGGCCTCCATCATCAATTCGGCAAAGCGCCGCGTGGTCAAATCCAGCGCCAGCGTTCTATTGCGAATGGCGGCTGCGTCCTGGCCCAGTTTGGCGGCGGCCAGCCGGTCGCGCGCCCCGGCAATCGCCGCCTGCTCCTCGCCGGTCAACTGCTTCCACGCCTCACTTTGCGGAGCGCGATCGACGGCGGCGAGAATCGTTTCCGCCTCGTTGCGGGCCTCGATGAGCAGGCGCTTGGCAAAGTCCTCTTCGGCGTGATCGAAGGAGTCGAGAATCATGCTTTCGACCTGCTCGTCGGTGAGGCCGTAGGTTGCTTTTACCTCGATCTGCGCCGCCAGTCCGCTGCGCTGCTCGCGCGCGGACACGTGCAAGATGCCGTCGGCATCGATGAGGAACTTGACCTCGATACGCGGCAGGCCGGCGCTCATGGGCGGAATGCCTTTCAGGTCAAAACGCGCCAGGGAGCGACAGTCGGCGGCCAGCTCGCGCTCGCCCTGCACCACATGAATGGCCACGTTGGTCTGGCCGTCTACTCCTGTTGTGAAGTGCTCGGTGGCCGAGGCGGGAATGGTGGAGTTGCGCTGGATGATGCGCGCCACGGTGCCGCCGAGGGCCTCGATGCCGAGCGAGAGCGGGGTCACGTCCAGCAGCAGCATCTCTTCGGTGGATTTCGAGGCGCCGGCCAGAATGTCGGCCTGCACCGCCGCGCCCAGCGCCACCACCTCGTCGGGATTCAGCTCGATATGCGGCTTTTTGCCGCGCGCCGCGAGATGGAAGAGATCGTCGACCAGTTGGCGCACGGCGGGAATGCGCGTGGAGCCGCCCACTAGCACCACTTCGTCGATCTGCTCGGGCGTGATGCCGGCGTCGGCGATAGCCTGCTTGCAAGGGCCGGCGGTGCGTTCCAGGATCGGCTCGATAAGCAACTCGAAGACCGCGCGGGGAATTTCGCGCTGATAGCGGTCGCCGTTGGGCAGTTCGATGTCGAAGCTCGCAACCGGCTCGGTGGACAGGGCGATCTTGGCGTCGATGGCGGCCTTGCGGACCGCTTGCACGGCGCTTGGATGCAGGCGCAAATCGACTCCGTGCTCGGCGTGAATCTCGTCCAGGGCAATGGCCAGCAGCAGATTGTCGATATCGTCGCCGCCCAGGTGCGTGTCGCCGTTGGTGGACTGCACCTCGAAGATGCCGTCGCGCAGCTTGAGGATGGAGATGTCGAAGGTGCCGCCGCCCAGGTCGTAAACGGCGATGGTGCCTTCCTTGGCGCGATCGAGGCCATAGGCCAGCGCGGCCGCGGTGGGCTCGTTGACCAGGCGAAGCACTTCAAGTCCGGCCATGCGGCCCGCATCCTTGGTGGCCTGGCGCTGCGCGTCGTTGAAGTAGGCGGGCACGGTGATGACGGCCTGCGTGACCGGCGCGCCGAAGAAGCGCTCGGCGTTGCGCTTGAGCTGGCGGAGAATGTAGGCCGATATCTCCGGTGGCGTGAACTTGAGTTCGCCCAAACGAATCCTCGGAACTTCACCCTCTTCCACATCTTCCGCAAGCCGGAAGGGAAAGAGCTTGAGCTCGTCCTGAATCTCCTGGAGGCCGCGGCCCATGAGCCGCTTGACGGAGTAGATGACCCGCTCCGGGGTCTCGATGAGCGCACGGCGCGCGGTGTTGCCCACAGTGACCGTGGGCCGGCCGCCGCCCGCCGGAACCGGGTCGAGCGCCACCACCGACGGCACCAGATTCGAGCCGTCCACGCCGGGAATGACCACCGGCGCATCGCCCTGCATATATGCGACCAGGGAATTGGTGGTTCCCAGGTCGATTCCAACTACGCGTCCTTCCGCCATGCTCTCTTTTAGGCCCCCAAAACTTCGTTCACGTCGCGAACCAGATTGCTGAGGTAGCGGCGCCGGTCGAGCTGCGCCACCATCGTCTTTTGCACGGCCAGGCGCGCGGACTTATCGCCTTCATCCCACGCTCTCCACTGGACGCGCAGATCCCGGTCCACCGCTTCCAGCAGGCCGTCAAACTTTCTCTTGGCTTCAATCAGACCCGCTTCGAGCGCAGGATCGTTTTCGCCCATCTTGCGGGCCATGCGCATCTCTTCCAACTGCATGTTCAGGTCGAAGACCTCTTCAAGAAGGTCGGGAGGAACGCGCGAAGGGTCTTTTCTGGCTTTCCCGCTGTACTCCTCGCCAAACTCCGCGCCTTCCAGCTTGAGCAGATATTCGGTGCGGCGGAGCGGGTCCTTGAGGGTGCGATAGGCGTCGTTGAGCAGCGCGGTATCGGCCAGGCTCCATTGCCGCTCGTTCTCGCCGGCGCGTGCAAACCGGTCGGGATGCACCTTGCGGCTGAGGCGGTGAAATTCGTGCTCCACCGCGGAGAGATCGATTTGAAACGCGCGCTCCAAGCCGAGGACCTGAAAGAAATCGCCGCCCGGAGGAGGCTGAATCTTGCTGCAATGCGGGCAAAAGAGCGTGGAGTCGTTGTGGCCGATCGAACAGGACCAACAGGCAATGGGAACCGCGGTATCGAGGACTTTCAACATAGTTTGAACTCTTGCAAAACGGTTAAGCCGGCCCCACCACATCAAAACAAAAAAACAGCCACTCCGGGCGACGCGCAGCGGAGTCGAAGGACCTGCGGCCGCTCTTGCTTCTTTCCGGTTTTATTCCATCGGACTGGAACAATCCCCGTTACGACGAGAAGGACGAACCGCAGCCGCAGGAGCGCGCGGAATTCGGATTGATGAAGTTGAATCCCTGGCGCATCAGCGTCTCTTCGTAATCCAGCGTCATGCCGTGGAGATAGAGGAACGACTTGGGATCGACGAAGACCCGCACGCCGTCGAACTCGTAGATGCGGTCGCGCTCGCGCGGCTGGGTATCGAACTTGATCGAGTACGAGAGCCCCGAGCAGCCGCCGCCCATCACGCCTAGGCGCAGCCCGCCCTCCTCGGGCGAGATGCCTTCCTTGGCCATGGCCGCGCGGATGCGCTTGATGGCGCGTTCGGTCACTTGCAGGCCACCCGCGGGCACCTGCGCCACCTGCGTTGGGGCCAACTGCGGCTGCGCCGCGAGAACTTCCTGCCGTGGAGGATCTCCAATTGTCACGATGTTCGACATGATCGCCTTCTTATTGCGCCGCTGCTACGGTTGCGGTCTCAGCCGTCACCGCATTGCCATTTTTCTTCTTCCAGTCGCCGATGGCCGCGCGAATCGCGTCCTCGGCCAGCACCGAGCAGTGAATCTTGACCGGCGGCAGCGAGAGCTCCTTCACAATGTCGGTGTTCTTGATGGCCAGTGCGTCGTCGACGGTGCGGCCCTTGATCCATTCGGTGGCCAGCGAAGAGCTGGCGATGGCCGAGCCGCAGCCGAAGGTCTTGAACTTGGCTTCTTCGATGACCTGCGTCTCGGGGTTCACGCGAATCTGCAAGCGCATGACGTCGCCGCACTCCGGCGCGCCCACCAGCCCCGTGCCGACCTCGGTCGAACTCTTGTCCAGTTGGCCCACATTGCGCGGGTTGTTGTAGTGGTCGATTACCTTGTCGCTGTATGCCATGTGTTGCTCCTTCTGCGGGGGGAAGCCGCGTTTTCAGTGAACAGTGGACAGTGAACAGTGAGCAGTGAGCAGTGAACAGTGCCGATGAACCTGGGACTGATCACTGACAACTAGCTTTTAGTGCGCCGCCCATTGAATCTTGGTCAGATCGATGCCTTCCTGCACCATCTCGTAGAGCGGCGAAAGCTTGCGCAGATGCTTCACGATGTCGATGACCTTGGCGGCCACGTAGTCCACCTCGGCCTGGGTGTTGAAGCGGCCCAGCCCGAAGCGGATGGAGCTGTGGGCTACATCGTCGCCGAGGCCCAGAGCTTTCAATACATAGGAGGGCTCGAGGGTGGCCGAGGTGCAGGCCGAACCGCTGGAGACCGCAATGTCGTTGATGCCCATCAGCAGCGACTCGCCCTCGACATAGACGAAGCTCACGTTCAGATTGCCGGGCAGCCGGTGCTCCATGGAGCCGTTGACGTGGATATAGTCCAGTTCCGACTCCAGCTTGTTCTTGAGCCGGTCGCGCAGGCCTTGCAGACGGCGGCCCTCTTCCTGCATTTCTGCCTGGGCCAACTCGCAGGCCTTGCCGAGGCCCACGATGCCGGGCACGTTCAATGTGCCGGACCTCATGCCGCGCTCGTGGCCGCCGCCGTCGATCTGCGCCGCGATCTGCACGCGCGGGTTGCGCCGGCGAACGTAGAGCGCGCCCACGCCCTTGGGGCCATAAATCTTGTGTCCGGAGAGCGAGAGCACGTCGATGTTGTCGGCGATCACGTCGACCGGGACCTTGCCCACCGCCTGCACCGCGTCGGTATGGAAGATTACGCCCTTCTCATGACAGAGCTTGCCGATTTCGGCGATGGGCTGGAGCACGCCGATTTCGTTGTTGGCCGCCATGATGGAAACCAGGATGGTCTTGTCGTCCATGGCGCGCTTCAGGTCTTCGAGATCGATGAGCCCGTCGGCCTTTACCGGCAGATAGGTGACGCGGTATCCATGCTTCTCCAGGCGCTTGCAGGTGTCCAGCACGGCCTTGTGCTCGGTGACCTGCGTGATGATGTGGTTGCCGCGCTCGCGGTACATCTCAGCGATGCCCTTGATGGCCAGGTTGTTGGATTCGGTGGCGCCGGAGGTGAAGATGATCTCCTTGGCGGTGGCGCCGATGAGCCGCGCAATCTGCTCGCGCGCCGTCTCCACGGCCTGCTCCGCTTCCCACCCGAAGGAGTGGTTGCGGCTGGCGGCGTTGCCGAACTTGGTTGTGAAGTAGGGCATCATCGCCTCAAGAACCCGCGGGTCCAGCGGGCTGGTGGCGTGATTGTCCATGTAAATCGGCAGAGTTACGCCTGCCGGCACTTCTACTTGGCTGGCAACTGTGTTCATCCCGATCTCCATTATGATGAGTGCTCTGCTCCGCTCGGCGCGGAGGAAAAACTTTCGTTAAAGTGTCAGTTCCACGAGCCCTTGCGTTTCGCGAACGCGTGCCGCGGGCACTTCGTGCTCCGCCAAATCCTGAATGCTGATGCTCTTCAGCACTCCGGCGATGGTTTCGTTCACCCGCGCCAGAGGCTCCTTGATGGTGCAACTTGGGGTCAACTCACAGCCCGTCTTGCCTTTGCTGCAGGAGGTGATAAAAAACGGGCCGTCGATGGCGTGAATCACCTCGTAGGCCGAAATGGAGCGCGCCTCGCGGGCCAGCGCGTAGCCGCCGTTCATGCCGGCATGGGAGCGCAGCAAGCCGTGCTTGGTGAGCAACTGCAGAATCTTGGCCAGCAGTTGCGCGGGAATTCCGTAGGCGTCGGCAACGTCCTTGGCGCTCAGCGCGGGCATCTCGGGGTGCTCGGCGAGGTACTTGAGCGCCATCAATCCGTAGTCCGCTTTTTTGGTGAGCTTGAGCATTCGATATCCGACTTCTTCGGTCCGCATTCAGTATACGACCGTTTCTGTCGGGATTTCAAGCCTGGGGGAGAAATCGTGCCGGGCCGCGGCAAGAAATCTTCAGGGCGAACAAGAAGATTCAACAAATATCCGTTCCAAATTATCAAAAAGACCGATACAATCTGGCGGAAAGAGTAGTTTTTCCAACCGATCCCGAACCAATGGCAACCATCTGCAAGCACCCCAGGGTACGCATCGTTTCCCGGCACGAAGACACCGAATATGTCGAGTGCCTGGAGTGTGGCGAGGTCTTCGACTCCGAAGAGTTCCGCGATATGGAGATTGAAGAAACCGCTGAGACGGAGGGCGTTCCGGACGAGCTCTGAGTAGCTATCCCGCCTTACCGTGTACCGTGGCCGTTGGTTCCCGCGCCCACCCGTCTGGACGCGATCCATGCGTAATGGAGGCCCGAGACCACGGTCAGCAGCATCGTGAGATCCAGGGCGAGCAAGCGGAAGTCCGCTACCCATTGGGCCGCGACGAGTTGGTGGAACAGCACGGCGGCCACCGCGGCCACCTGGGCGAGGGTGTTGGCCTTGCCGAAGATGCTGGGGCTGAACTCGCGCCTGCCCACCGCCGCGTAAAGAATGGCGGCCACCACCAAGATGCCCACATCCCTGCCGAAGACGAGCACGGTCACGAGCGTCGGAATCAGTCCCTTATGCATCAGCACCAGGAAGAGCGTGCTCAGAAGCAGTTTGTCGGCCACCGGGTCGAGGTACTCGCCCAGCGTGGAGCGCTGCTTGAGCAGGCGGGCCAGGGCGCCATCGAGCGCATCCGTTAAGCCGGCGGCCACGAAGAGGCCAAAGCTGAGGGCGTAGTGGTCGTCCAGGATGGCCGCGACCAGAAACGGGGCCAGGCAGATGCGCAACAGCGTGAGCAGATTTGGCGCGGTGCGGAATGGACTCAATGGTGTACTCGGGACGTCGGCCATGGCAGATTTCGTGCGTCGTGTGAAGTGTTCAGCGCTCCAGCCGGACCGCATCCCGGAACCGACCCAAGGAGGTGCACCCCAACGTCCAACGCGCCAGAGGCCACGCCGCTTCATTGAAGTCGCGCGGCAGGACTCCGCGGCTGAGTGGAGTGCTTCGTTAGTCAACGATGGTACAGCATGGCGGATACGGCAGCCTATCTTTCCCCGCAGCGCCGATCCTGATAGACTGACAATATTGTTTTGCAGGCGCGTAGCTCAGTTGGTTAGAGCGCTTCCTTGACACGGAAGAGGTCGCTGGTTCGAATCCAGTCGTGCCTACCATATTTAAATTATTCATTCTAAGCGAATTATGCACTGCTTCGACGGGCCATTTCCGCATCCGTCCAACCCGCATTCCAACCCGTAAACGCTTTGCATTACTGGCTTTCGATTATTCAGCATTCTGGAGATCGCTTGCCGAACGAAGCAAAGTAGGATTGTCCGAGAGTCGGTTTGGCGTAGATCCATCCTCTCTAGGTAAGACTTTTACATTCAATAAATTAAATGATTTTTGCTAAATCTTTTTGCGAATTTCCGCAATCGCCAACTTCTCAGTTTTTCCTACTGGAGAAGATTCTGTGGCGAATAAGACAGCGACACTTTACATTTCAACCGTACGCCTCCGGGCAACGCCATGGTTGACGGGGCCGGGGTGTGCGCAGGTAGGCTACTTTGCTATTCGTGCGGCGTAGGCGGCTGGAGTTAGCTCGGCAAGGGACTGGATGGAGCGGTCGGC
>Ga0181535_10000685_pt1 | contig 48661 bp, 33 predicted proteins | sample PEATcosm2014_Bin_44_FD_119774 | JGI IMG/M metagenome (GOLD analysis project Ga0181535, IMG submission 119774) | Peatland microbial communities from MTU Mesocosm Facility, Houghton, MI, USA - PEATcosm2014_Bin17_30_metaG | ecosystem: Environmental > Terrestrial > Soil > Wetlands > Peat | place... | reverse complement strand
GGCTCCCCGCACCCTCGTGCGCCAACCGGCGTCTCCGGATCGGGAATGTTCAGCGCGCTCCACTCCATGTCCACCGGAACATCCAGTATCGTCGGCGGCCGGTTTTGATAAAAACGCTGCGCCACGCTGATGCCATATTGCGGATCGATCACCCACTTCTGGCCAATAGCGTGGCCAATGCCCAGCGTGGATCGCCCCAGGATCTGCCCGCCCAGCGCGGCGGGATGAAGCACCGTGCCCACATCCGCCGAGGCCAGGTAATCGACGATCTCGTACTTGCCTGTCTCCACGTCGGCTTCCACTTCGGCGAAGCATGCAAGATAGGAATACGAGTCTCCATCGTGCGGAAATTTGTCTTTCGCTGAGACCACAAGTCCCTGGCCCGCCAAATTACCCACCGATTGTTTGGTGGCTTTGTTCACGTCGGGATTCACATCGTGACCGTCGTAGATTCCACCCAGCTTGATCGCGTGTTGCGCGGCTTCGGCGAAGCTCAGCCCCGCGCCACCGCCTTTGCGCGTCACGCGCAGGTTAGCCACTTCAAATTCTTCTGGTTCCCCGCCGAGTTTTTTCGCCGCCACTTCCTTGAGCCGCTGCACACATTCAAGGCCGACGGCGTGCGCCGCCCGGGTCATTGCGTGAACTGTCTGGCTACCGCCCGAGTCGCAGGTATAAGGAAAGTGCTTCGACGTATCGCCCCAAACAATGTCGCATGCGTCCCATGGCACGTCGAGCACTTCAGCCGCCGCGCGATGCACATCGATTACGGCTTCAGTCCCCAGGTTCCCGATGCCCGATTGAATCTGCACGCGGCCTTGGGGAGTAATGACGATCAGCCCGTCGAAACCCGTGCTGCCGCCGTGAAAGACAGTGAGCGCAACGCCCACGCCGCGCACCTTGGTGCCAATCTGCTTCGGCTGCCGCGCCACCCGCTCGTTCCATTTGAACTGCTTTGCGCCTTCGTCCAGCGCCTGCTTCTGGAAGCAGCTTGTGGTGTAAGCGCGCTTGCCCTCTTTGTTCGGGGGTCCGTATTCCGCCTTGCCTTCGGGACAATTGATGCGCCGCAACGCGACCTGGTCCACTCCCAGTTGCCGCGCCGCCTTCGCCAAAATAGGCTCCATAATCGCGATGGCCTGCATGCCGCCCGGCGCGCTCTGCGCGCTGCGCGGCGGAGTGTTCGTTGCCACCGTCACATTCCGGTAGCGCATCGCCGGCGGCTGGTATTGCAACGACGCAATGCTTGCGCACGAGCCGCCATCCCCGCTCGATCCATAAGATCCTGCGTCACTCACCAGGAACATGTCGATCACCGTAATGCGGCCATCCTTGTCGAAACCCACTTTCGTCCGCGATCGAATTCCTGGCCTGGCGCGCCCGATGAAATGTTCCTCCTCGCGGCTCACCCGCATCATCACTGGCGCATTGAGTTTTCTTGAGAGCAGCGCCGGAATCACCAGCGTTAGCGCGCCAGTGATCTTGCTGCCAAACCCGCCGCCCGTATATTCGCTGATGAAGACAATCTTGTCTTCGTCCATGTGCATCCACCGCGCGATGGCGGCAACGGTCTGGAAGGTGCTCTGAGTGCCCGTATAAAGGAAAAGCTTGCCGTTCTGCCAATAGGCCATCGTGGTCCGCGTCTCCAGGCATTGATGGCTTACATCCGGGGTCAAGAATGTCTCGTCAAGCACAAGCGCGGCGTCTTTGAATCCTGCGTCCACGTCGCCATACGACCATTCTTCGGTCGCTCGGCCCATCGGCATGCGGCCTTCCTTCTCGGCAGCAAAGTCTTCGTCGGTCCACTTCACCACAGCTAACTCTGACCCGCGGCCCGACGCCGCCCTCACCCAAACATTCCCGTCCTCGCGCGCATTCGAGCTTCCCGGCCGCAGGCTCTCCAACGGATCGGTCGCGAAGGGCAGCGGCTCCATGTCGATCTCGATCGCCTCAATTGCCTCCGCGCAGGTCAGCTCGTCCACGGCAGCCACCGCCAGGATGGGTTCTCCCTGGTACATCGGCTCGTCTGCCAACGCAAGCTCGCCCCATCTGTCTGCCTTGATCATGGTGCCGTTGTCGTTCATATACGCTGCGTGACCCGGAACATCTGATGGAGTGAGAATCGCCTTCACCCCCGGCATCGCCAGCGCTTTGTCCGCGCGGATGCTCTTCACGCGCGCGTGCGGCATCGGGCTAAGCACCAGCCGGCAAAACAGCATCCCCTCCGCGCGGAAATCCTCCGCATACTTCGACTTCCCAGTCACCTTCGCCACTTGGTCGTTGGTCGAGTAGTCCTTGCCGATCAGCTTGTATCCAGTGCCATAGGGCCGCGGTTGCTCCTGCTCGGCCTTCATCGCGTTCGTCTCGGGAGCGTCAGGCATGGCTCAGGACCTCCTCTGCGAGGCCGCGGGCACGCCGTCACGTATGTATTCGGCCCCACGCATCATCGAGTCCAGTATTTTGTTGTAATCCTGGCACCGGCAAAGGTTGCCGCTGATCCCATGCGCCAGCTCCTTGCGCGTCGGCGTGGGGTGCGTCTTCAGAAATCCAACCGCCGACATGATGAACCCCGACATGCAGAACGCGCACTGGAATCCTTGTTCGTCCACCACCGCCTGCTGCACCGGGTGAAGCGTCCCATCAGCCGCCGCCAATCCTTCAATCGTCGTAACGCTCTTGCCGCGCACGGTATTCGTCAGGACTGAGCAGCTATAGTGCGGTACGTCGTCGATCAGCACTGTGCACGCGCCGCACTCAGCCCGATCGCACCCCAACTTCGTTCCCGTCAGCCCCAGCTTGTAGCGCAATGTCCAGGCCAGCGTCTCCTGCTTCATGACTTCAACGCGTCGCATCTTGCCGTTCACGTTGATCGTAATCAGCCGCTCGCCGGCGCTGCGCATGCGCCCGCCCGGCGACAGGATCTTGTAGCTCGCCGCACCCACCATCGCGCCGCCGGCAATCACGCCCAGGATGAACCGGCGTCTCGTAACCTGGTTGGCTTTACTCTCGCTCGTATTGGATTTGTCCATCTCCGGCACTGCCGTCTCCAGTTTCGGAAGCCGCCACGGGGCTTTAAGGTCGACTCAAACCAAATTAGGTTCTATGGCCGCCCGTGTCCCTCCGCGTTCAAGCGCGGAGCCTCATTTGCAGCTATCTTAGACCCACCCCTCCTCCTCCGGCAAAAGGTCGGTGAATTGCTTCGCGCGCAGTTGACCCTCAGCCAGAACGCTTGCATTCCTGCATGCCCCTTTCTGGACTAAACTGAATTTGTTATGGCAATCGCAGGCGTCTCTCCCGCTATCGAGCCTCGTTCGCCTCAAGGCATCTTCTCGAACGAGCCATTTACCGACTTCAACAATCCTGAAAATGCGCGCTCCATGCGCCTCGCGCTTGACCGTGTGGCCTCGCACCTTGGCGTTGAGTACAGCCTGATCATTGGCGGCAAGCGTCTCAAAACCGCTGAAAAAATTCGCTCCATCAATCCCGCTCGCCCCCTGCAAGTCGTCGGCATTCACCAGAAGGCCGGTGAAGCGCAGGTTGAGCCCGCCATGTCCGCCGCGTTACGTGCCTATGAATCGTGGAGCCGGACATCAATCGACCTGCGTGCGTCTCTGCTCCTCGGCGCCGCCGCCATCATTCGCGAGCGCAGGTTCGAATTCATGGCCTGGCTGACCTACGAAGTGGGCAAGAACTGGGCTGAAGCCGACGCCGATGTTGGCGAAACCATTGACTTCCTCGAGTTCTATGCCCGCGAGGCGCTGCGCCTTGCCGCCGCCACCACGCCCATTCAGTACCCCGGCGAGCGCAATGAGCTCCTCTACATTCCGCTCGGCGTAGGCGCGGTCATCTCGCCCTGGAACTTTCCTTTCGCCATCATGGCCGGCATGACCGCTGCCGCCATCGTCGCCGGCAACACCGTCATCCTCAAGCCCTCCAGCGATTCACCCACCATCGCAGCGCGCTTTGTTGAGGTCCTCGAGCAAGCCGGCCTTCCCGATGGCGTTGTCAACTTCTGCCCCGGCTCTGGCGCTTCCTTCGGCAACGCCGTCGTCGAGCACCCGAAAACCCGGTTCATCGCCTTCACCGGTTCCAAGTCCGTCGGCCTCGAAATTCACGAGCGCGCGGCCCGTGCGCAACCCGGCCAGATCTGGATCAAGCGCACCATCCTCGAGATGGGTGGCAAGGACTCCATCCTCGTCTGTGCCGATGCTGATTTCGATGCTGCCGTCGGTGGAGTGGTCGCGTCGGCCTTCGGCTTCAGCGGGCAAAAGTGTTCCGCCTGCTCCCGCGCCATCATTGAAGCTCCCATCTACGATGCCTTCGTCGACCGCCTGCGCGAGCGAGTTGCAACCCTCACCCTGGGCGACCCTGTCGCCAATCCCAACATGGGTCCGGTCATCAACCGCGCTGCGCTCGACTCCATGCTTAAATACATCGAAATCGGCAAGAAAGAAGGCAGGCTCGTCGCCGGCGGAAACGCCCCAACCATGCCCGACGCTGGATACTTCCTTGAGCCAACCATCTTCGCCGACATCGCTCCCAACGCCGTGCTGGCACAGGAGGAAATCTTCGGTCCCGTGCTGGCCATCATCAAAGTCGAAAGCTTCGAAGGGGGCTTGCGCGTCGCCAACAACACCGAGTACGGCCTCACCGGCTCTGTTTACACAAGCAATCCCGCGCAGAAGGCAGCCGCGCGCAGTGCGTTTCACGTCGGCAATCTCTACTTCAACCGCAAGTGCACTGGCGCAATGGTCGGCGCGCATCCCTTCGGCGGATTCAATATGAGCGGTACCGACTCCAAGGCCGGCGGCCCCGATTACCTCTACCTCTTCACCCAGGCCAAGAGCGTCGCTGAAAAGCTCTAGCTTCCCGTCAACGTCGCAACAGCCGGCGCCCGCGCCACACTATACGTTCCGGAGACCCAATGTCAGCATGGGAGTTTACAGCGGTGGTCTGGGGCCTCTCGTTCCTGGCGGGTTTCCTCGGCGCGCTTACTGGCCTCGGAGGGGGCGTGGTTGTTGTCCCTGCACTTACCCTGGCGCTTGGTGTGAACATCAAATACGCCATCGGCGCTTCGCTGGTCTCTGTGATTGCCACCTCTTCCGGTGCAGCAGCAGCTTACGTTCGCGAAGGGTTCTCCAACATTCGCATCGGCATGTTTCTTGAGATCGCCACAACGGTGGGCGCGATCCTCGGCGCTTTTCTTGCCGGACGCATCGGCACCCACGCCCTCGCCATCATCTTCGGACTGGTCCTCATCCTGGCTGCATATTACTCTTTCAAAGGAGCGCCGGAGGGCGATCGGCCCATCGAATCCGACGCGCTCGCCAAACGCTTGCGGCTCGGTGGCTCCTATCCCGTCGATGGTAAGGCACAGGAATACGGTGTGCGCAATGTCCCCGCGGGCTTCGGCTTAATGTTCGGCGCCGGCACGTTGTCCGGTCTTCTCGGTATCGGTTCCGGCGCTGTCAAGGTCATCGCCATGGATCGCGTCATGCGCATCCCCTTCAAAGTCTCTACAACCACAAGCAACTTCATGATCGGAGTTACTGCCGCGGCCAGCGCCGGAATCTATCTTAGCCGTGGATTTATCGAACCGAGTGTCGCTATGCCCGTCATGCTCGGCGTTCTCGCGGGAGCGTTGCTTGGCGCCAAGGTTCTCGTTCACGCTCGCGTGCGCACGCTGCGGGCCGTTTTCGCATTCGTGGTCCTGGCTCTCGCTATTGAGATGATCGTCAGCGGAATTACGGGGAAGGTGTAGCCCACATGCCCGCTCGAATGCCAGCCCGAATGCCCCCTCGCATGAACGATCGCCGCCTTGAGACCATGATTGGCCGCCTCCTGCAGATCGGCGTTCTCATCTCCGCTGCCACCGTCTTTGCTGGGGGCATTCTCTATCTCATCCAGAGCCCCTCTGGCCGCATCGACTATCGCATTTTTTCGTCCGCCGGCCCTCATCTCACTTCGTTCGCCGGGATCCTGCACTCTGCGGCGCACTTTGAAAGTCTGGGGCTCATTCAGTTCGGCCTGCTCCTCCTCATCGCCACGCCCGTCGCACGCGTCGCCATGGCAGTCGTCGGCTTCGCTCTCGAGCGCGATCGCCTCTACACCATTGTCAGCCTGATTGTTCTAGTGATACTTGCTTTCAGCCTGATTCACGCCACCTGACGCACGAAGACGCGGCCGTCTTGCATCTCGCCTGCAAGCACACTCACCAGATTTGAATTGGATTTTCTTCGCGGCCCGCGGATCGGGACTATAACGCTACGGCGCCGGAAGCGCTTTGGTTCGCGGCCTGATTCGCCGCCTGGGTCTCGGCTTCCAGCTTGCTTCCCACTTCGGCCGCCGCCTTGGCCAGCACCCGGTGATGAATCGTAAACAGCGCCAGCTCCAGCCGGTCGCCTACGCCGGTCTTGTCGTAAATCGAACGCAGATAATTCTTGATCACCTGCTCCGTCGTCTTCAGCCGGATGGCAATCTCGCGGTTCTTGCATCCCTGCACGATCAACGCCACAATGCGCATCTCTTTCGGCGTTAGCCGATCGCGCACCCGCGCTCCCACCAGGTCCTCTTCTATCGCTTCCGGCGGAGCTGACTGCGTTGGCAGCCACGAGTCTCCAGCCGCAACGCGGCGCACGCATTCCACCAGCGCCGGCCCTGTCACGCTGCGGAACACCACTCCCCGAAAGCCTTGTTGCATATACGATGCCGCATTCTCATTGTTCTCGGCGATCACGATGCCGCGGCTGCTTGTCGTCTCAAGCAGCATGCCCAACCGTGTGAAATCCGGTTGCAGCGACGCAGCGAACAGAACAATCGAGTTCGGGAACGTGGTGATGGCATGGTACATGCGTTCAAGATCGGTACATTGCGCAATGATGCGCAGGTCCTCGTCCATGGCCAGAACCTTGGCGGTGCCGGCTCGGAAGATCGCCTGCGAATCAGCCAGTATGATCTTGTTCATTGCTTTTCCTGCTACCCCCGGGTCCTTTTTGGGAGAAACTCCGCCTACATTCGTCCCTATCGGCTCCATCACCAAAGTCTTGGCAATGTCTCTGATTGCTACAATCCTGGCCCTCGCCGGCCCATATCGCAACACCAGCCCACTCGAATAGTCCGCCGCCGTGCGTTATGGGTGCGAACCCGGCTAAGTCTGAGATTACAGCCTTCAGGTCAAAATAGGGTACCAAAAACCCCTTGGTAGGGTCCGGGAGACCATTAACTAAATTGGGACCCGTCAGGCTCTACACTCTCTTTATGGCAAGGCCCATACTCCTGGCGGTCGACGACGACGTAAGCGTGCTGGAAGCCGTGGTCCAGGACCTGCGCCGCCAATATGGCGCCACCTATCGCATCATGCGCGCCGCCAGCGGTCCGGCCGCCCTCGACACGCTGGCCCAGCTCAAATCCCGCGATGAGCCCGTCGCTTTGATCATCAGCGACCAGCGCATGCCCGGAATGAGCGGCGTTGAGATGCTCGAGAGCGCGCGCACCATCTATCCCGATGCGCGCCGAATCCTTCTCACCGCCTATGCCGACACGGAAGCCGCCATTCGTGCCATCAACTCTGCCCGCATTCACTACTACCTGAACAAGCCCTGGGATCCGCCAGAGGAGAAGCTTTACCCCGTCGTGACCGACCTCCTCGACGACTGGCAGGCCAGCTTCCTCCCGCCGTTTGAAGGCCTCCGCGTCATCGGCTATCGCTGGTCCCTCAACGATCACCGCCTCCGTAACTTCCTCTCTCGCAATCACGTCCCGTACCGTTGGATCGATGTCTCCATCGGCGATGAAGCGCTTACGCTCCTCAAGGACCGTGGGCTCGACCCCGAAAAACTCCCCGTCGTTCTGTTGTCCGACGGCGCCGTCCTCGTCGACCCTGATCTCGAAACTCTGGCCGGTCGCGTCGGCCTCCGCGTTCAGGCTGCCCAGGATTTCTACGACATCGTGGTCGTGGGCGCCGGTCCTGCCGGCCTCGCCGCCGCCGTTTATGGCGCCAGTGAAGGCCTCCGCACCGTTGTCATCGAACCTGAAGCTCCCGGCGGACAGGCCGGTTCCAGCTCCCGCATCGAGAACTATCTCGGCTTTCCTTCTGGTGTCACCGGCGCCGACCTCGGCCGCCGCGCCTACGCCCAGGCATCCCGCTTCGGCGCTGAGTTCGTCACCCAGCGCGCCACCGGCATGCGCGTTGACGGCCAGTACCGGTTTCTCGAGCTGGCGGATGGCCGTGAGGTCTCCAGCCATTGTGTCCTTCTCGCTCCCGGCGTCCAGTACCGCAAGCTCGATATCCCCGGCGCCGACCGCCTCACCGGTCGTGGCATCTACTACGGAGCCGCGCTCGTCGAGGCATTGTCCTGCAAGGACGAAGATGTCTTTATCGTCGGTGGCGCCAACTCTGCCGGCCAGGCTGCCCTCCACTTCGCCAAATATGCCACCAAAGTAACCATGCTGGTGCGCGGAGAGGGACTTTCCGCCACCATGTCGAAATACTTGATCGATGAGATCGCTCGAACATCCAATATTGTGGTTGAGGCGCGCACCCAGATCCTTGAGGCCGTCGGCGATGATCATCTAACTGAGCTGATGTTGCGCAGTCCGTCAGGTGAAACTCGGGTACCTGCCTCTTCGTTGTTTGTTTTTATCGGCGCCGCGCCCGTCACAGCGTGGCTGCCACCGTGCATCATGCGTGACGATAAGGGATTTATCTTGGCCGGTCCTGATTTGCGTAGCGACGGTAAGCTACCCCAGGTCTGGAGCGAAAAGCGCGAACCGTTCCTGCTTGAGAGCAGCGTTCCCGGAGTTTTTGTCGCCGGGGATGTCCGCTCCGGCTCCGTCAAGCGCGTCGCCTCCGCGGTAGGCGAGGGTTCCATCGCGGTGCAGTTTATGCATCAGTATCTGGCTGGGTTTTAGGCCGGCTGATCGATCGTGGATTAAGTGCAATGAGCAAGATGAGCGAAGAACTACAACCGATCCGCATTGAGACGATCCCGTTAAAGGATCTCGCAGACGCTCTCCCGCAAACCCGCATCTTCGCCTCTACGCCGTTCGACGCCATCGCCGGTGTCAACCATGTCGAGCGCGTAACCGCCAAAGCCGGCTCGGTGCTCGTCGAGCCCAACGAACCATGGCTCTACTACTGGCTCGTGCTTCAGGGCGAAACCTACGCCAAGCGCCCTGAAGCCGACGGAACCTTGACTCTCGTCGGCATTGCACACGCAGGCGAAGGTTTCGGCGAAGTGCCCTTGCTCTCTGGGCGCGGCAAGTCGCCCTTCCGCGTCATCGCGTCGCAGGATTCCATCTTCATCCGATTCACGGAGCAGGACTTTTGGTCGCTTCTTGCCTGCTGCCCCGCCGTTCGATCCGTCGTTCTGGCCGATAGCGCCGTGCGCCTTCAGGCCTACCAGGTAGAAGCGCTGCATCGTGAAAAGCTCGTCTCCCTCGGCACTCTGGCCGCAGGCCTCATGCACGAGCTCAACAATCCCGGCGCCGCAGCCAAGCGCGCCGCTGCGCAACTCCGCGAAAATCTCCTCCGCCTGCAACAGCTCAGCCTGCGTAATAGCGGCAAGGCCAAGACCCCAGCCCAGCTCCAGTGCATGAGAGACCTCCTCGAGCACGCTCTTCGCGGTTGCAATCTTCCTGCCATGAGCAGCCTCGAGCAGGCCGACGCAGAAGAAGCCATGAGCCAATGGCTCGCCGATGCGAAAGTCGAGAATGCCTTCACCATCGGCCCCGTCCTCGTCTCCATGGGCATCGACCCCCAGGAAATCGAGTGCGCCCAGGAGCACTTCGATCCAGGTTCATTCTCCGACGCGCTCAACTGGTTCGGCGCCCTCGTCTCCAGCGTTTCGCTCGTCTGCGCCATCGAAGAAAGCATCTCCCGCATCTCCGAACTGGTCATGGCGGTCAAAAAGTTCGCCTACGACGAGCGCACCCCCGACAAGGATCTCGACGTTCACGACAGCCTCCAGAGCACGCTCACCATCCTCGGCCACAAACTGCGCCTCAAGCAGATTCAGGTTGAGAAGCGCTTTGCCGCCTCGCCCTCCACCATCCGCACGCGCGGCTCCGCTCTCAGTCAGGTATGGACCAATCTCATCGACAACGCCGTCGATGCTTCTCCCGAAGCTGCAAAACTCGAAATCTCAACCTGGTCTGAGCCCGATTGGCTGGTCGTCTCGATCGGCGATCACGGCTCCGGCATTCCGGCCGATGTTCTTCCCCACATCTTCGAGCCGTTCTTCACCACTAAGCCGCAGGGCTCAGGCACCGGCCTCGGTCTCGAAATTGTTCACCGCATTGTCACTCAAAAATTTGCCGGGCAGCTCGAAGTCCAATCCCAGCCCGGTGACACGCGCTTCATCGTCCGCCTGCCAGTCAAGTCTCCGTCCGCGTAGTTCTGCTCGTAACTCTTGCGCTAGCAGCTAGGAGCTAGAAGCTGGGAGCTATTTCTCAGTGGTATGACCACTCGCCGCCTTAGGCGTTATGATGTTGGACGCACCTGTTCCGCTTGCCCGAGGGCGATCGAACCATGCACCGGAAAAGCTCACTCTCGCGCCTGATTCTCGTCTCCCTTTTCATTGCCGCCTCTGCTGCGACTCTCCACGCTGCAAGCACCTGCAATCCGCGAGACTTCGGTGCCAAAGGCGACGGAACCACCAAGGACACGACTGCGATTCAAGAAGCGATCGACACCTGCGCAGCCAAAGGCGGCGGTACTGTCCGCCTCGACGCGGGCACCTATCTCAGCGCTCCCATCGTCCTCAAAAGCAACATCACCCTCCAGCTCGATAAGGGCGCCACATTGCTCGGCTCGCCCGATCACGCCGACTATCCGGCCAAGATCGAGTTCCGCCTCCCTGCGCTGCAATCGCTCGTCAGCGCGACGAATGCTGAGAATGTTGCCATAACTGGCGAAGGGACGATCGATGGCCAGGGCGAAAGCTGGTGGCGCGAAGCGCGCACCGTCCACGATGCTGGCGTCATGGGCAATCCGCATCCCCGTCCGCGCCTCGTCGTCTTCGACCACTGCAAGCACGTCCGCGTCGAAGGTGTCACCATCCAGAACTCGCCTTTCTGGCAGCTAGTTCCCTATTACTGCGACGACGTGCTCATCCGCAACGTCCGCATTCTCGCCCCAAATCCATCGCCGAACACCGACGCTGTCGATCCCTTTTCCTCTTCCAACGTCACCATCGATCATCTCTATGCCGACGTCGGCGACGACGACATCGCCATCAAATCTGGCGCCATCAACTCACCCGGAGGCGATGCTCCCAGCCGCGACATCGCCATCTCCGATTGCACATTCCTCCATGGCCACGGCCTCTCCATCGGCAGCGAAATCGCCGGCGGCGCGCGCAACATCCTCGCCGAACGCATTCATTTCGACGGCACTGACAACGGCATTCGCGTCAAGGCCAATCGCGATCGTGGTAACGACGTCGCCAACCTCGTCTTCCGCGACATCGATATGAAAGACGTGAAGAACCCGCTCGTGATCAGCGAGTACTATCCCCGCATTCTTCCGTCAGAGGGCACGGTGGCGTCCGCGCCCGTCACGCGCCTCACCCCGCACTTCCACAACATCGTGTTTCAAAATGTCAGCGCTACGGGCGCGTTGATGGCTGGCGCCATCGTCGGCCTGCCTGAAGCGCCGGTCACCGACATCGTCCTCCAGAACGTCAATCTGAGCGGTGAAAAGGGATTGTCGATCGGCTACGCGACCGTGACGGGACAAAACGTGAAAGTCGAAGCTGCACAAGGCGACGCGATCATTAAGATGGCCGGCGCCAACGTCACGCTCGAATAACGTCAGAGGCGAAAACCGGCAAATTCAGTCGTGGCGAATGCGGTTCCGGAAGAACACAAGCACCGGTATTTCGGCGAACATGACTGAGTTCCAAATCAGCTTCCATTCCGGGATATGCATGATCAACGAGATGAAGATTGCCATATGCGCAACAAGAGCCACGGCGGTCATGACCCAAAACGAGGACTTCTTGAAAAGGGGGCGACTCCCATAAACGAAGTAGCCGAAGGTAAGCGCGGTAAACGCTCCAAAATCAATCCATCGAAACAATACATCGCCGTTCATTCCGGTCCGCGCAACCGAAATGAGGACTATCGCTATCGCTAGAGAGATGACGATATAGAGAACCAGATCCCGCGCGCGTGAACTGACCCGTCTCTGCGTAGTGTCGCGCATATTCAGTACTGAGATTCCGTCGGGGCGCTTTACAGTGCACGACCTAAGCTACTGATTCACCCCGCTGGCCAAGAATCCTCCATCCACTACCAGGATCTGCCCAGTCACAAAGGAAGCACTGTCGGACGCCAGATAAACAACGGCGCCCACCAATTCCTCGGTTTTGCCAAACCGACCCATGGGTGTCCGCATCAGCAACTCCTGCCCGCGCGGCGTCGAGTCCAGCAACTGCGCATTCAAATCGGTGCGGAACACCCCCGGCGCCACCGCGTTCACCGTCACGCCCTTCTTTGACCACTCCACGGCCAGTGAGCGTGTCAGCGATGCCACTCCCGCCTTGCTCGCCGCGTAGGCCGCCACTTCGCTCAGCGCCACAAAACTATTGAGCGAAGCAATGTTAACGATGCGCCCGTAGCCGCGCTCCAGCATGTGCCTGCCGAATACCTGGCAAGCCCGTAGCGTCCCCGTCAGATTCGTGTTCAGAATGTTCGTCCACTCCGCCTCGGGCAAATCCAAGGTCGGAGTCCGCTTGATCATGCCCGCGCAGTTCACCAGGATATCCACCTTGCTGAACTGCTCGAGGACTGCCGCCAGCAGCGCCTCCAGCGTGCTCCGATCACTCACGTCCGATGCCACGCGCAGCGTTTGCCTTCCGCGCGCCTCAATTTCCTTAGCCGTGTCGTCCACCTGCTCTTTGCGGCGCGCCGTGGCAACGACGTCGGCGCCCGCCTCCGCAAGGCCTAGACTTAATGCCCGGCCTATCCCGGAGGTCCCTCCGGTCACAACCGCAACCTTGCCATCAAGGCTGAAGAACGAATCTTTCATGCGATCTCCATGGGGATTTTGCGCGGCGTGGCGTGGACTGGCCAAACCGCCAATCAGGAACTGCTCCCTAAGAATACCGGTGCAATGTGCCGGGAGTAGAGGTTTTCCGTTACGTTCTTGGCAATCACCGCTTCGTTCGCTTCGAGCAGCGCCAGATAGCGCTGTTCCATCTTCGCCGCCACCTTGAATCCCACGTGGAGCAACTGCCTGACGCTGCTGTTGTAGGCCGGCGAGCACTCCACATGCCGCAAGGCTGAAGTGTATTGCTCCGAGGTCCATCCGCGCACCTCGTCGGCCGAAGGCAGCTTCTTGGGATCGATGTTGATCACCGTGGCATACGGCGCACAGAGCTCTTCGCGATGCGTCAAGGCCTCGGCATAAACTTCCTTGGCCAGCGCCAATCCTTCGCCGCCGGCTTCCGCCAGCCCGATCAGTTCCTCAAGCCATGTCGTTCCCGCCGTCTTAAGGTGTACGCCCACGTTGAAGCGCTTCATGGTCGCGTGAATCGCTGGATAGATAGAAAACTTATCGCTGCCCGAATGCACGCTCAGTTTCAGGTTCTCAGGAAGCCCATACTGTTTCACCGCGTACGCAATCGCTGCCACATCCAGCGACATCTCTCGCTCGAACTGCGCCACATTGCCTGCGTAATCCACGCCTTTGTTAAACCGGCCGCTGAACTTTGGCGCGATCGTCTGCACCGGAATTCCCTCATCGGCAATCGCAGCCAGAATAATCAAGAGCTCTTCAGGGCTTTGCGCGCGGTCCGTCTCGTCCATCGAAACTTCAGGAATAAAACTTCCTGCGCCGCGTGCACTCAGCACCCGGCGATAGACATCTCCCGCCTGCTTCACGGCCGCCAGAAATTTTTGCGCCGTCCGTCGCAAGACCGCCTGCGTAATCTCGAATGCCTCATCGGCCTCGGCAAGTTCAATGCTCCCTTCGAGCTCAGGATGCTGTTTCACAAATCCCTCGATGTCTGCTTCTTCTGCAGGCTGCCCGATGAAATCGGCCACATCGAACGTGAAAAAATCGCACGACGCAAGAAATCGGTCCACCGTCGCGGCTGTGATATGGTCCGCGTCGCAGAAATACGGTAGCTTCCATCCCAGTTCTTTCACCGCTGCGTCGGCCGCTTGTCGAACCGATGCTGGGTCGGAACCGATAATCAGGTGCTCGCGATTCGACTTGTTCCACACCGGAACCACTTCAACCCCACGCTCCAGCGCCTTCACGCACGCCTGCAACTGCGCCTTGGCCTGGTGCGCAAATCGGTCACCCGTGCCCACAGAATATTTATTAAGCCTCAATCCTTCGATCACCATGTCAGTCCGGTCTTGCGGATTCTTGAATCCTGCTTCTGTTAAAAAGTTGCTTTTGGCTCACTCGGCATGACTGTGCGCTACAGCCGGTTCGCTGGAACTTTCGAATCGGCTCCGATTCGCCCACAATCCCAGCCCCGGATTCGCGACAAAGAAAATCCTCTCGCCACCCACCTGGTTCCAACCGTGTCGCAACTTCTCCGGATCGTACCGCGCAGTCATCGACTTCAAATCGCCATACTCGAATCCAACGCCCTCGATTTCCTGCCGGCTCAACCCTCCGGGGCACCAGCGAATCGTGAACCGCCCCTCCGACGATGCATGAATTAGATGCGCTGCCGCGCTCAGATCCGCCGCCAGGTCGGCATTCTCTTCCACCGCTTTCAGCGTCGCGGGGGTGCCGCGATAGCCATACTTGCGAATCAATGCGTCGATCCCTTTGTCCTCACCGAATTCCTTGACTCCCGGCGCAAGAATAATCAACTCTGCGCCGTCGGCCAGAGCCATCCGCGTCCGGTATACCGCCTTGTTACCGATCCACGTGCTGTGGAACTCATTCGGGTCCAGGTACACCACCGCCTTCTTAATCGGCTCGTCGAGCATCTCGAAGTTCACCTTCAAGCTCAGCTCCGCCGCCTTCAGGAAGCATTCCAAGTCGTCGCCGATGAACAGCCCGCGCACCGCTAGCCCGCCGTTCTTGCCACGTCCGACCACGGTCTGAACGTACACAATGGGCAAGTGCCGCAGAAATTTCTCGCACGCCAGGTTCAGCACGTTGCGCACGGGATTCTCGGCCCGCCCCATGATCCGCTCCATTCCATACACCGCTCCCAGGTAGTGGCTGCGGTTGATCCCCTCACGCCCTCCGGTGCCAATCAAAATATTCTTGGAGTGGTTCGCCATCCCGATCACTTCGTGAGGCACTACCTGCCCGATGGAAAGAATCAGGTCGAACCCGCCCTGCAGAATCAGCTTGTTCACCTGCGCCGGCCACGTGTAATTCAGTTTGCCTTCCGATTGTTCGCGAATGAACTCGGCCGGAAGCTCGCCGAGCGTTTCAATGTCCGTCCGCCAGTTGTGCACGCGAAATAACTCCAGCGGCATCTTCCCGAACATGTGCGCAATCTGGTCCGGCCGCATTGGCGTATGCGTTCCGATCGCCGGCAGCACCGCCTTCAGCCGTTCGCCATAGTGCTCCCACGCATACCGAGTCAGATCGCCCGCCCGCGAGTGCTCGCGGCTTTGGTCGGGAGGCACGGCCAGCACGCTGGTCCGCTTTCCCAGCTTCGTCAGGCTCTCCACGAGCAGCTCTTTCAGTCGCTGCTCTGAAAGATCGGTCTCGATGCTTCCCACTGAACAATAAAGGCTCATCGCGCCAACTCAACTTTCTTCACACCAGACCCGCTGGGTGCCCCATCCTAGCCGGGTCCTTGTTTTCCGGCTAGGGTGGGAGACCATGCCGCACCGTCACCAGCGCAAGATAGAACTACAGCTTGTACGCCTTCTTCACGAGGTCATACGTCAGTTCGTGCGCCACTTCGTGCGCCTCATCTTCGTCCAAACGGTGTTCGGCCACCAATCTTCCCAGGAATGCGCAATCCACTCGTCGCGCCACATCGTGCCTGGCTGGAATCGAAAGGAACGCCCGCGTGTCGTCATTGAATCCCACCGTGTTATAAAACCCGGCAGTCTCGGTGGCCTGCTCACGGAAGCGCATCATCCCTTCGGGACTGTCATGAAACCACCACGGCGGTCCCAAACGCAATGACGGGTAATGCCCGGCCAGCGGCGCCAGTTCGCGGCTATATGTTGTCTCGTCCAGCGTGAAAAGAATAATCGTCAGGTTGCGTTCGTTGCCGAATCGGTCGAGCAGTGGCCGCAACGCGTCCACATAATTCGTCGGCCTGGGAATATCGGCTCCCATGTCCCGGCCATAACGCTCATAGACGAAACGGTTATGGTTGCGGACCGATCCGGGATGAATCTGCATGACCAGGCCGTCTTCCACGCTCATCCGCGCCATCTCCGTCAACATCTGCGCGCGAAACAACTCTTGCTCCCCAGCATCCGCTTTGCTCGCAATCACCTTGCTGAACAACGCTCCCGCTTCGGCCTTCGATAGATCGGCAGTTTGAGCAGTGGGGTGTCCATGGTCCGTCGACGTGCAACCGAGCGCCTTGAATCGCGCCCGCGCCCTCATCAGCGCGCTAAGATAGCCATCCCATGTCGAGCTGTCCTCACCGTGCATTTCATCCAGCTTCGCCACCAGCCCTGCAAATCCTTTGAACTCCGGATCCACTACCGAATCAGGCCGAAACGCGGGAACAATGCGCGCCCTCCACCCCGAATCGCGAATCGCCTGGTGAGCCTTCAGTTCGTCCAGCGGAGACTCTGTCGTCGACAGCACTTCAATATTGAATCTCTCGTAAAGCGCCCGCGGCAGAAACTCGGTGCTGCGCAGCTTCTCGGAAATTACGTCAAACGAGTGGTCCGCCGTCTTTTCGCTCAGCCGCTCTTTCAGCCCGAACAACTCCTGAAATGCGTAGTCGAGCCACATCCGCGTCGGCGTGCCCCGAAACAGATAGTAGTTTTTTGCAAAGATGCGCCACACCTTGCGCGGGTCTCTGATCACCGCCTGCCCGATGCCCAAATCGTCCATCGAGATTCCCTGGCTGTAGAGCATCCGAAACACATAGTGGTCGGGCTGCACAAAAAGTGTCGCCGGGTCGGGAAACGGCGCGTTTTCGGCAAACCACGCAGCCTGCGTGTGTCCATGAGGGCTGATGATGGGAAGCTTCCGAACCTGCTCGTAAAGGGAACGGGCAACTTTCCGTGCGCACGCATCCGCGGGAAATAACCGGTCTTCGTGGAGCAACATGGCTACCATTCTAATCGTCTCGCGCCACGGCTCTCGAAGCGGCGGCCCGATGAAGAGGTCAGACCGGAAGTATACACGGTTCCACCGCGCGCCGGCCTCGTTTCCAAATCCTTCCGCCCCCGGAGACTTTCTCCAACCAGATGGCCGCGTTCAGTGATAATCTCCCTGTGACGCTGATTTTACGTGTCGCAAGAGGATATCGTCGCTTATGCCTAGGGTGAAAGAAGAAGAACAAAATACTCATCGCACCATGCAAGTGGTTAACCACATTCGTTCTCTTATCGAGAGCGGAACGCTGCAACCAGGCGACAAAATACCTCCGGAGCGCGAGTTCGCACGTTCCCTCAAGATCAGCCGCGCCAGCCTGCGCACCGGCATCGGCTACATGGCCGCCATGGGCGTCATGAAGATCCGCCATGGCGTAGGCACCTTTGTCGCAGATGGTCCTCCACAATTCGGAACTGCCTCACTCAGCTTGATCGGTGCTTTGCACGGCTTCCAATCCTGGCAAATGTTTGAAGCACGAATCATCCTAGAGAGCCACCTTGCTGCGTTGGCGGCCGAGCGCGGCAAGCAGGAGCAATTCTCTGCTCTCGCCGACGAAGTCGCCGACATGTTCGCCTCCATGGACAGTCCGGCGGAGTACCTCATCCACGATCTGCTCTTTCACCGCATCATCTCTCAGGCTTCCGGAAACCCAATTCTGGCCGCGATTATCGAGACCATTACTTCGGCGCTCTATGACGCTCGGCGGAAAACAGTCGAGCGATCCACCGACATGCGCGAATCCGCCGAGATGCACCGCGAGATTTATCGAGCCATCCGCACGCGTAACGCAAAAGAAGCCCATAACCTCATGGAGCAGCACCTGCGCATGGCGCAGATCGCGCAGGGAATGGAGCGGCCGACAGGCCGCAAAGGACCGCCAGTCACGTCGAAAAAGAAACACACCCGCTCCGCATCCGCTGCTTGAATATTCTTAAGTCTTTGGTGCATTTGCTTTCCGGGTGATGATCGCGCCCCCTCCGTGCATTCAGTGCCAAAAGCAATTCCCCGATTGCTATGTCCTTTGCCATCACACTCCTGAATGAAGGCGGCTCACGCGGCAGGTCTGACCATTATTTCTTCAGGGCGCGATCATTTTCTGCATTCCACGCGTTCCATTAGAAAGGAAGAATATGGATCCAATTCTTAGAAAGCTCCGCCAATTTCCCTATTGACAGCCCCGGACTTCCTATAAGAAACTACTCAGGCTTCAAAGTGTGGTCAGACCACGTGTCTGAATTCTGAGTCGCGACATAGGCGGCCGCGTTGTGGAGCAAGATGGACTACCTATTGGAGGCAGTATGACAAGGCAATTTGCCTTTGCGAATCAGCGGCAGTCGAAAGAAACTGCTCAACGAATGTCATCCGGCTTTTGGACTATCGCGCTGTGGAGTTGCATGGCGCTTTTCATCGCCGCCTTGGTTATGATGCCGTTGACAGCGTCAGCCCAGCTGAACGGCAAGGGCGCCATCACCGGAACTGTGATGGACAAGACGGGTGCGGTCATCCCCAATGCGACGATCACCGCCACAAACACCACCAATGGTATTTCAACGGTCACCAAGTCGACCGGCGCGGGCGATTTCAACTTCCCCAACCTCGATCCCGGCGTTTATACCGTCACCACCTCGGCCAGCGGCTTTGAAACCCTCACGCAGAACAACGTCACAGTCGACGCCCTCACGTCCCAGCTTTACAACCCGGTTCTCCAAATCGGCGCCGCCAGCGTGCAAATCACAGTCACTGCGGCTCCTCCTCAGCTTGAAACCACCAACGCTACGCTCGGCGCCACCATGGAAAACAACACCTATTCCGAGCTGCCGCTCGAAATGGGGGCGTACAACTCTGCCGACCAGCGGCGCGCCACCGATTTCGTCTACCTGATGCCCGGCGTCCAAGGCAACGAGACCAACGGAAACGCCACGACAAATACCGGCGTAGTCAACGGCTCAGGAAGCCGCGGTGCTGCCTCCGATGTCTACGTCGATGGTATTTCCTTCGTCCGCGCCGGCGGAGAGGGCGACCCTCGCTATGTCTGGACCGCTTTGTCGGTCGACGCTATCGACCAGTTTCAGTTGCAAACAAGCGGATACTCTGCTGTCTATGAAGGTGAGGGAGTTGAAAACTTTTCCATCAAGCAGGGCGGTTCACAGTATCACGGCTCGATTTACGACTTCATTCGCAACACAGCATTCGATACCTGGGGATTCTTTGGATCTGTTCCCAATGCGGTAACCGGCGCTCCGGTTAAGCCCATCGAGCACAGCAACGAATACGGTATTGACCTCAGTGGCCCGCTGGTTCCCTTCGGGGCATGGAAGCACAAGGTCTTCTACTTCGGCAACTACAACGGTTTCCGCTATTCCAGCGCGACTCCCACTTTGATGACTTTCCCCACGCTGGCCGAACAGGGCGGTGACTTCAGCGCTACGAAAGTCAACATTTACGATCCTCTATCGCAGACCGCCTGCACGGCGAACAGCACCAACGGCCCCTGCCGCTATCAATACGGATATGGCCCTGGTTTGACTCCTGGCCCGGCTGGCAACCCGGTGCTGCTCGGCGCGGGTGCTCCGGTCAACGTGATCCCAGCCTCCGAGTTCTCCACTGTAGCCAAGAACATGCAGTCCTTCCTTGCGTCGACCGGAGTGAATAAAGCCGTGACCACAGCGCTGCAAAACAACTATGTCGCGCCCGATGCCACGGGCCTCGTGAATTGGTCCATGACCCATCGCGTCGACGTTACGTTGAATTCCAATGACAGCCTGTCCTTGGTCGCCGCGATAGGTCGTCAGGCCAGTTCTGTCCCTGTCGGCCAGACCACCGCCGGCCGCGACGTTGGACCCATTCCGTTTAACTTCGGCCAGGCCTACGCACCCAAGACCGCGGTCGGCCTCATCGAGGAAACGCACGTCTTTTCCCCCCACCTCCTCAACCAGGTCAAGTGGGGCTATGCCCGTTACTACGGGCCTACATTCAACGCCGACGAGGCATCGGCCTATGCCGCAACAACTATGGGATTATCTGGTTTGCCCTCGGGTCAGGCTTCCAACGCCTTTCCATTTGTGACCTTCGCAGGCACGGATGCCCCCACAAACTGGGCCGGCGAACCCGCCTCCGTCACCACCGCCGAAAACTATACCGTCCTCGACAACGTCCAGTGGACTGTCGGCAAGCACTCCTTTACTTTCGGCGGCCAAACAGCGTGGATGCTCTACAACGTCATCAATGACACCACCGGTTCGAGCCCGATAACTCTCGCCGCCGCCGTCACTGAAACTTCGGGAATCAATACTTCCAGCAATAGTTCTCCGAAGTATGTCGCGACGTCGGGAACCGGTCTTTCTTATGCCAGCTTCCTGGTCGGCGAAATCGATAAGGGCAGCTTCACGCAGTATCTGCAACAGGAGTTCGGTGCGCGCTTCCGGGCTATCTCGCCTTATGTCCAGGACAACTGGAAGGTCACTCAGAAGCTCACTCTCGACCTCGGCTTGCGCTACGATTTCTTCCCGTCCATCACTGAAGTTCATAATGCCGAGAGTTACTTCAGCCCGACTCTTGCCAACCCGATCACCGGCATCAATGGCGCTCTGCAATTCACGGGTCATGGCGCAGGCACCTGCAACTGCTCCACGCCTGTCAGCAATTACTACAAGAACTTTGGCCCGCGCGTGGGCCTTGCCTACCAACTCGGTTCGAAAACCGTGGTCCGCGCCAGCTACGGCATCATGTTCACCCACGGCGACGCGGTAGGCGGAAACACTTCGAGCATCGGCACTCTGGGCTTTTCCGCGGCGCCGTCTTTCTCGTCCAATGGACAACTTTTGAGCACCATTCCGCTCACCGGCTCCAATGGAACCGTCCCCGCCTACACAGGCGCGGCCGGCGTAGCTTCGGGCCCGCAATTCGGCACCGGCTATACCACCACCTCCGGGTTTACTGGTACACCTTCGTCCATTGGATATGCCGACCCATATCTCGGTAGCAGGGCGCCGGAGTACATCAACTGGACATTCGGTTTTCAACGTGAGTTGACCAGCGCAATGACCCTCACTGCGACATACGTGGGATCGGAAGGGCATTTCTTGCAATTGGATTCCTTCAACGCACGCGGTACCTGGTCCGATCAACTTGACCCCAAGTATCTTTACCTGAAGACCACCCTGGCCGGCCTCGGCACTGGTGCTTGCGCGGCCAACAACCTCACCTGTCCCGCGGGCTTCTCCGCAAGTCAGCCTTTGAGCACGGCCTTGAAGCCTTTCCCGTTCCAAACCGTCACTGACACCTTCGGGTATGTCGGCAATTCCAATTACAACGCGCTGCAGTTGCTCGTCGCCATGCGTACCTGGCATGGACTGGCGTTCAGCGGCAGCTACACCTACGCGAAGGCCATCGACGACGGCGGCGCGTTCCGCAGTGGCTATCCCATTCCGGCCGGCACCGTTGCCAACAACCCCAGTGCTTCATATCCTGCCGATCGCATCGAGCGCGCGCTTTCCACATCAGATCAGCCTCAGCACTTTGTGGCCACCGCGGTTTGGGAAATGCCTTTCGGCAAAACTCTGTTCGCCGGCAACAATGTCAATCGGGCGATCCTCGGTGGTTACACCATTTCCGGCGTTTATCAGGCCTTCTCCGGCTCTCCGCTCGCGCTCACGGAATCTTCCAGTCAGACGAATCCATCGCAGATCAACGCACCACCAATCATGAACCCGAATTTTGGTTACAACGTCAACGCCCGCCAGAACGGCAAATGGGGAAAGGGCATCACCGCTGCCAATACTTCGGCCATTAGCTACATCGTTCCCAGTGCTGGCACCTCGACTGCGAACGCGACGGGCCCATTCGAAAATCCGGTCACGGGTATTCTGAGTTCCTACGCCTATCAATTCAGCGATGCGCGTCGCACCGCGCCCTACAACTTATTCGGCCCTGGCAACTACCAGGTGGACCTTGCCCTGGTGCGCAGCTTCCCGCTGCACTTCACCGAGGCCGCCAGTCTGAATATCCGCGCCGAGTGGTACAACGTCACCAATCACACGTGGTTCGCCGTCGCCAGCACCGCGGTCGGCAACTCTAGCTTTGGAGATGTCACCAGCAACTCCATCGCCACCCGCAAGGCTGCTCAGTTCTCGGCTCGCATCAACTTCTGAGTTCGCCTTTCGGCTTCACTTTATCAAGGGGCTGCCGGTCGCTCCGGCAGCCGCTTTTCTTCGTATCCTTGAGAAATGAAACTCCTGCCCAAGTTTCTTTACTTTGTTGCCTTCGCCATGGCCGGCATCGGCCTTCAGGCGCTCGCCGCCACACAGAACGCCGATCTTCCCCTATCCCAGCTCGCCGCGCGCGCCGCCATCGCACGCTGGCCCGACGGCCGATTCGGCGCTCCCGGCGAACCAGAGAAATGGAACTACGAGCTCGGTACCCTCCTCGAAGGCATCGACTCTGTCTGGCTCAACACCGCCGATCCCCTCTACTTCCGCTACATCCAAAGCTCGGTCGATGCCCTTCTCGCCCCCGACGGTTCCATCCCCACGCTCAAGCCTCAGGACCACGAGCTCGATAACATCCTCCTCGGCCGCCAGCTGCTGCTTCTCTACCGCGTCACGCGCAACCAGCGCTATCTCACCGCCGCAACTTTTCTCTACAATCAGCTCGCCCAGCAGCCTCGCACTGCTTCGGGAGGCTACTGGCACAAGCAGCGCTATCCCAATCAGATGTGGCTCGACGGCCTCTACATGGCTGAGCCATTCCGGGTTGAGTACGCCTCCATCTCCCATCACCCCGCGGACTTCAACGACATCACCCATCAGTTCGTCCTCATGGAGCAGCACGCGCGCGATCCAAACACCGGCCTTCTCTTTCACGGCTGGGATGAGTCGATGCAGGAGCGCTGGGCCAACAAGCAAACCGGCGACTCCTCCCAGTTCTGGGCGCGCGGAATGGGTTGGTACATGATGGCCCTGGTCGACACGCTCGACTACTATTCCGACGGTGACCCGGGCCGCAAGCAACTTCTCGACATCCTTCAGCGCGAGGCCGCTGCCGTCGCTGGCTACCAGGACCGCTCTACCGGCCTTTGGTATCAGGTCGTCGACAAGCCCGGCGCCGAAGGCAATTACTTCGAGTCCTCCGCAGCCTGCATGTTTGTCTACGCCCTCGCAAAAGGCGTGCGCCGGGGCTATCTGCCAGAAAGTTTCTTAACCAACGCCGATCGCGGCTATCGTGGCATCCTGACGCACTTCATCACTACCGGGACCGGTGATGACGTCTCGCTCTCCGGCACCGTCAAAGGTGCGGGCCTCGGTGGAGATCCCTATCGTGACGGTTCCTACGCCTATTACATTGGCGAAAAGGTTGCCACCAACGATCCCAAAGGCGTCGGCGCTTTTCTGCTCGCCAGCGCGGAAATGGAAACCGCGCAAAACGCCATGCTCGGCCGCGGCCGTACCGTCCTGGTCGATGGCTGGTTCAACTCGCAGCAACGAGCCGACGCCTTTGGCGAGATGGTCTACTTCCACTACAAATGGGATACCTTAGACGAACCGGGCTACTCGCTCTTCGGCCACATCTTCCGCAACTACGGCGCCAACACCGGGGAGCTTGACGCGGGGCCCACGTTCGCCAACCTGAAGCGCGCTGATGTTTACGTCATCGCATCACCCGATAATCTCGACAAGAATCCGCATCCCCATTTTGCCAACGCCGACGACGCAACTCAGATCGCACAATGGGTCAAGGCCGGCGGCGTGCTCATGATCATGGAGAACGACACCTCCTTCGCCGACCTCGATCACTTCAACGTCATCTCCGACAAATTCGGCATCCACTTCAACAGCATCCTGCGCAAGCACGTCGTCGGCGCCAACTGGGATCAGGGCAAAATCACCATCGACGGCAACGGCCCCATCTTCCATCAACCCCACACCATCTACGTCAAGGATGTCTGCACCATCTCGGTCAGCGGCGCTGCTCAAGCAGTGCTCGCTGAAGGTCCCGACATCTTCATGGCCACGGCAAAGTACGGCAAGGGAACTGTCTACGCCATGGTCGATCCATGGCTCTACAACGAATACACCGACGGCCGTAAGCTGCCCGCCGTCTACGACAACTTCGCTGCCGGCAACGAGCTGGTCCGCTGGGTCCTCGAGCAAATTCCCGCTGATTAAAACCGTGTCCATCGGAGAAATCCAAATGCGTTCTGTCCCTCCGCGCCTTCTTCTTGCTTCCATTCCACTCCTTGTTGTGTCAGCCCTCGGCGCCCAGGACACACGTACCGTCATCGAGCCCAGGATTCCTCCCGCCTGCGTCACCCTCCAAGCCGACGTTGCCGCCAACCACGGCGTCATCGCCCTCGCCGATGAGCAAAAACTCTCCGCAACCCGCATCCAGGGCGCCCTCAACCAGTGCGCCGCGGGGCCCGATATCCAATCTTCGTCCCCGTTCTCTCGCTCAGTGATCCTCAAGTCCAAGGGCAAAAAAAATATCTTCCTCACCGGCCCGCTGACTCTGCGTCCCGGCGTCGTCCTCGTCGTAAGCAAGAACACCGCACTCGTTGCATCCCGTGATCCGCGCGTCTTCGATCTTTCGCCCGGCTCCTGCGGCATCGTCTCCAAACAGCATGGCGGTTGCAAGCCCCTCATCAGCGGAGACGGCGCTGCCAACGCCGGCATCATGGGCGAGGGCTCCATCGATGCACGCGGCGGCGCCAATCTCCTCGGCCAGAACGTCACTTGGTGGGACCTCGCGCATCAGGCCAAAATCATTGACCAGCAGCAGAGCGTCCCGGCCATGATCGCTCTCCGCCACGTCGACAACTTCATCCTCTACAAAATCACGCTGCGCAACTCGCCCGGCTTCCACGTCGCTATCAATCAAACAGACGGCTTCACCGCGTGGGGAGTCAAAATCATGACCCCCAAAACGGCGCGCAACACTGACGGCATCGATCCCGGCTCCTCGCGCAACATCACCATCGCCTACAGCTACATCCATACCGGCGACGACGATGTCTGCCTCAAGCCCAGCGCCGCCGGACCCGTCTCGAACATGTCCGTCCTCCACAATCACTTTTACTCAGGCCACGGCATGTCCATCGGCAGCGGCACCTACGGCGGCGTCGACCATCTTCTCGTCGACGACCTCACCATCGACGGCGCCGACAACGGCCTTCGCATCAAGTCCGACCCCAGTCGCGGCGGCCTCGTTCATCAGGTCCTCTATCGCAACGTATGCATCCGCAACGTGCCCAACCCGCTGGTCTTCACGCCGCACTACACCAACTTCACCGGCGACCGCCTCCCCATCTATCAGGACATCACGCTTCAGAACGTCCACGTCCTCACCCCCGGCGCGTACACTTTCTACGGCCTCGACGCGGACCACAAGCTCCAGATCAAGCTCGACAATGTCTTCGCCGACGATCAGAAAGATTCGCTGTTTTATGACAAGGACGCCGACATCACCGTCGGCCCTAGTATCGGCGATCTTCAACCCAAAGGCGACGACGTCTCGATCACCCAAGCGCCCGCCTCCGCGCCGGGCCAGCCGTTCTCCTGCGACACTCGCTTCGTTCCCTTCCCTGCAGACAAGACCGCTCCTGAAATGGCCGGCAAAATTCCACCCGAAGACAAAACCTTTTACGTCGCTGCCGACGGCACTGGCGACTACTACTCCATCCAGCGCGCTCTCGACATGACCCCCAAAACCGGCGGCGCAGTTCTTTCCGTCTCGCCCGGCGTCTATCGCGAAGTGATTACCATCGACAAGCCCAGTATCACGATCCGCAGCGCCGATCCTGACGCAAGCAAAACCGTCATCGTCAACGATCGCAGCGCCGGCCAAAACGGGGGCACCCTTCACTCCTCCACCGTCAACGTAACCGCCGACAATTTCTTCGCCGAAAATATCACCTTCCAGAACGACTTCAACCATACCCACGAGCAACTGCCGCAGGGGTCGCAGGCGCTCGCCCTCTTCGTCACCGGCGACCGCGCCATCTTCCACAACGTGCATCTACTCGGCAATCAGGACACGGTCTTTCTCGGCAGCCGCGGCTGCACGCAGAACACGCAAGGATGCACAACCACGCGCCAGTACTTCTCTGACTGCTACGTTGAAGGCAACGTCGACTTTATCTTCGGTGATAGCAAAGCCGTCTTCGAGAACTGTGAGATTCACTCCACGCCGCACAACGGCGGCTTTATTACCGCACAATCCAAGCACTATCCGGAAGAAGACTCCGGCTTCGTCATCGACCACTCCAAGCTCACCGCCGATCCCGCCGTCGTCGGAAACGTCTTCCTCGGCCGTCCCTGGCGCGCCTACTCAACAGTCATCTATATGCACACTTGGATGGACGAAAAGATCGCCCCCGCCGGCTGGAGCGAATGGCATGCCGAGCAAACCCACATGCTCGACACCACCTTCTACGCGGAGTTCGACTCATCCGGCCCCGGCGCGCATCACGACGATCGCGATCCGCACACCCACTTCCTCACGCCCGACGAAGCCAAACAATATGAACCCTCGGTCTTTCTCCGCGGTGCCGACAACTGGAATCCGCTCCAACTTCCACAGCAGTAAAATGAACGTGTGCCTCGAACCTGAAGTTCTTGGAATGATCGCGATGTCATCCAGAACGACTGAATGCGGAGCGAAACACGGCGCTGCAAGTCGAAGGCTCTATGGAATGTTCGCGTTGTCATCCTGAGCGGAGCGAAGGGTCTGCGGTTGCTTTTGGTTTTGTGTCAGGGCATGGCTTCAGCCGTGCCGAAAAGAACTTCAAAGAAACGGGGCTTTAGCCACTGAGGAAGTGTCAATCCGCCAGTACACGCCTCAGTTCTTGCGAGCAACACCAAAAGTTCACGGCTAAGAGCTATTTTCCGGAGGTAAGAATGAAGACCGTCCTGATGGCTGACCCTGTCCGCTACCCGCGCATGAACACCGATGAGCTCCGCGACACATTTCTGCTCAGCGAGCTTTGCGAGCCCGGCAAAATCCATCTCAATTACGTTGATCTCGATCGCGCCGTCGTAGGTTTCGCGGCCCCGATCGAAGCCCCCATCGCGCTTCCCACCGATCCCGACTTGCGCGCGACCTACTTTACCGAGCGCCGCGAGCTGGGCGCGCTCAACATTGGCGGCGCCGGAGTCATCACCGTCGAAGGCAACAGCTATGACCTCGACAATCTCGACGTCCTTTATATAGGCCGCGGCAACAAACAGGTCACGTTCGCATCGAAAGACAAATCCGCGCCCGCTGTCTTTTATCTATTGAGCTATCCTGCGCATGCCCCGTACCCAACCACGCTCGTTCGCAAGGCAGACGCCACGCCCACCGAACTTGGCTCGCTCGAAACCTGCAACAAGCGGACGATTTGCAAATATATCCATCTCCAGGGCGCGCGTAGTTGTCAGCTTGTCATGGGCGTCACTCATCTCGCGCCCGGAAGCAATTGGAACACCATGCCTCCGCACACGCACATGCGGCGCAGCGAAATCTACATGTACTTCAACCTTGCCGCCGATGCGCGCGTCATGCACTTCATGGGGCCGCCCGCCGAGTCCCGCCACATCGTCATAGCCGACAAGGGAATCGTCATCTCTCCCGGCTGGTCCATCCATTGTGGAGTGGGTACGCGCGCCTACAGCTTCTGCTGGGGCATGGGCGGCGAAAATCAGGACTACGCTGATATGGACCCCGCTCCCGTCGAAACCCTCCGCTAACGGCACAGATCATGAATGAAGTGTCATCCCGATCCTGAGCGCAGCGAGAGGAGAGGGATCTGCGGTTGCTCTTGCGTCCTTCAACCGACCTGCTAACGCCCCTTTCTGCGACTTCCTCTTCTCCGCAATACAAAAGCGGCGATCTCCCTCTCAGGAAATCGCCGCTCCTTTTTTTATTCCCTATTCCCTAATCCCTATTCCCTGCCTTTACGCCGGGTGCCCCAGGTCTCGATTTTGAGACCTGGGATACCGCCACCGTCCACTCACCTCGACGAGCTAAAAGCTAACGGCTAATAGCTAGTAGCTGCTTCTCAAGCGTTATACGTCCCCGACGAAACCCTTCCTCCGTGCCCCGTCCAATTCGTGTGGAAGAACTCACCGCGCGGCTTGTCCACGCGTTCATAGGTATGAGCTCCGAAGAAGTCGCGCTGCGCCTGCAGCAGGTTCGCCGGCAGCCGTCCCGCGCGATAGCCGTCGAAGAACGCCAGCGCCGTAGAGAACGCCGGCGTCGGCACTCCCAGCTTCACCGCGTGCACAAGCGCTTTGCGCCACGATGCCTGGTACCTGTTCAGCAGCCGCGAGAAAAACTTGTCGAGTAGCAGGTTGTCGAGATTCTTGTTCTTCTTGAACGCGGCTTTGATCTTGCCCAGGAACTGGCTGCGAATGATGCACCCACCGCGCCACATCAGCGCGATGCCGCCCATATTCAGGTTCCAGCCATACTCCTTGCCCGCGGCTCGCAGCAGCATGTAACCCTGCGCGTAGCTGATGATCTTTGAGCAAAACAGCGCTCTGCGTACGTCCTCGATGAACTTCACGCGGTCGCCAACCTTCGGCAAAGACTTCGGCCCGCGCAGCACTTTCTCCGCCTCCACGCGTTCCTCTTTCAGCGCCGACAGGCAGCGCGAAAACACGCTCTCGCCGATCAGCGTTACAGGCTGGCCGGTATCGAGCGCGCTGATCACCGTCCATTTGCCTGTCCCCTTTTGTCCCGCTGTGTCCAGAATCTTGTCCACCAGCGGTGTTCCATCTTCGTCCTTCTTGGCGAAGATCAGGCTCGAAATCTCGATCAGGTAGCTGTCCAGCTCGCCCTTGTTCCACTCCGCGAACACATCGTGCAACTCGTCGGCCGTCAATCCCAGCCCGCGCTTCAGCAGGTCGTAGGCCTCGCAAATCAACTGCATATCCCCGTACTCAATGCCGTTATGCACCATCTTCACGTAGTGTCCCGCGCCCTCTTCGCCCACCCAGTCGCAGCATGGAGTCCCGTCTTCCACCTTGGCGGCGATCGCCTGGAAAATCGGTTTCACGTGCGGCCACGCCGCCGGATTTCCTCCCGGCATAATCGACGGTCCGTTCCGCGCACCCTCTTCGCCGCCTGAAACGCCTGTCCCGATAAACAGAATCCCCTTCGCCGCCAGCGCCTTCGTGCGTCGCGTCGAATCGCTGAACAACGAGTTTCCTCCATCGATGACGATGTCTCCCATCTCCAGGTGCGGCGTAATCTGGTCGATCATCTGATCCACCGTATCGCCCGCCTTCACCATCAGCATCACGCGGCGCGGCCGTTTCAGCAGGCTCGTCAGCTCCTCCATCGAGTGCGCGCCCACCACTTCCGTTCCCTTCGCTTCGTTCGCGATAAAATCGTCTACCTTTGAAACCGTCCTGTTAAATACGGCCACCTTAAAACCATGGTCGTTCATATTCAGGACCAGGTTCTGGCCCATCACTGCAAGACCGATCAATCCGATATCACAACTTGCTTCCGGCATACGTTCTCCCGAACCCGAATTCTATCACTCGAAAATTTGACCCTGATTACAATTCTATCTCCGTGGTCTGACCTCAGAAAAGTCGCATTCACCGCGGCGGGGCGCCATATATCGCCAGCGAATCGCGTCGTCCAATCCCTTTTTCCTAATCCGTGAACGGATCGATCATCTGGATGGTGCCGTCAGAGTTGAACGTCAACTCCGTCGTCTTCACCGACCGCAAATGATTCACACCGGACAGCTGCACATCGTGATAAAACAACCACCACTTGCCCTTGAACTCAATCACCGAGTGATGCGTTGTCCAGCCCTGCACCGGCTCCAGAAAATGCCCTTTGAAAGTGAAAGGCCCATACGGGTTGTCGCCGATCGCGTATGCGAGATAATGCGTGTCGCCGGTCGAATAAGTGAAGTAGTACTTTCCCCCGCGCTTGAACAGCCACGAAGCTTCAAAGAATCGCTTGTCGTGATCCCCGCCTAAAACCGGCTTTCCGCTTTCGTCCAGAATCACCGCATCGCGCGCCGGGTGCGCGAACTTTTTCATGTCGGCCGTGAGTCGAGCAACCTTGGCACAGAGCGCTGGTTTGTCGTCCTGGCGCAAATCGGAATCTGACCCGCCGGGATCGAACTTCCCCGTTGCCCAGCGCTGCAGTTGTCCGCCCCAGATGCCCCCGAAATACATGTACGCTTCGCCATCGTCGTCCACAAACACTGCTGGATCGATCGAGAAACTGCCTTTGATCGGCTCCGGCTCAGCCTTAAACGGGCCTGTTGGTGAAGAAGATGTCGCGACCCCGATACGAAAGACGCCTTCACGGTCCCGCGCCGGGAAGTAAAGATAATAGGTGCCATTCTTGAACGCCGCATCCGGCGCCCACATCTGCTTTTCCGCCCACGGCACGTCCTCAACCTTCAGCGCCACCGGATGCGCAGTCACCGCACCGCCCGGCTCATCCATCGACAAAACAATGTAGTCGCGCATGGCATATTGGCTGCCCAGATCGTCATCCGGAATTCCCGCATCGATGTCGTGACTCGGATAGATATAGATCTTCCCTTCAAAGACATGAGCCGAAGGGTCGGCAGTGTAAATGTGCTTCACCAGCGGTTGCGACAAATACCTCCGTCCATTCGGCGCCCGCCCCGCATTCAAATCATTTGTCATTTGCCCTCCGAGTCGCTCTCTGCTCTCTATTCCCTATTCCCTGCCTTTTCACTCCACGCTCAAATCCCCATCCGCCTCTACCACTAGCTTGTCGCCCACAATCTGAATCGACAGGATCTTCAATCGCCCCAGGCTCACCTTGTATCCCGACGTCGCCGTCGATCCCGCCAGCGCCGCGCGCAGCAAATCCGCCGCGTTCACCTTCATGCTCTTCGGAACCTGGCCCCGCAAAAACGGCGACAGCACAAAATTAATCTCTTTGCGGTCTGAAACCTTGTCCAGGCTCGCGTTTTTGAACCCGATCGTCTCCCCCTCGGCATCCGGCTCCATTGAAACTTCTGCCGGAAGCGTCACCGTTGCCACGCACACTCCTCCAACTCCCAGCCGCGCCCTTGTCTTCACCCTCACCACGATTCGATCCTGCTCAAACCTTAGCTGCGGGTCCTCGGTCGAAACAAAGCACGCCGAGTGCGCGTTGCCCTTCAGATAGTACCTGCCATCCGGCCCGCTGAAGAGCTCCTGTTTCAAGGTTCGTTCCAGGGCATCGCGGCTCACCGTTAACTCCACGCCATGGCTCACGGTCACCCCTCCCAAAAGCACCAAACCCACTGCAATTACCCGCAAAAACTTGCTCATACGAGTATCCTGCCATCCCCCTCCCCGATCCCGCCAACGACGTTCGTCACATCGGCCCCGTTCGTTTCTTGTGGGAATCCGGGTCAATCCGCATAATTCATTGATTCTAAATTGAATACACGCCAGAACCTTTCTATTTCTTCGCCGGCGGAAATGCCCTTTCCTATTGATTTTTCAACGAAAAAGCCCTAGAATGAGAATGTACGTTCCTCGGGTCCTTTCGCATCCCCAGCCACGTCCGAGGGTTGAGCCGAGAAAACACTCCTTTTCAAGGATAAGGACAAACAAATCAATGGCAAAGCGTCGTGGAAATCCAAACTGGGGCAAGCCGGAGCCCATCGGCCCCGTTGTGCCCACCGTTACCTCTTTCGAGCAGATTACCAAGGAGTTCAAGCTCCCACCCGACCAGTACATCCGGTCGACCCGTCTTCGGGAGTGGGCACGCCGTAACAAGAACTCCAAGTACATCCCAGAGGCCCTACTCGAGGCCTGGGGATTTGAGATCGAATCCACGCTGTAAGCTTTTGGCCAGTTTCAACAAAGACGCCGCCTTCGGGCGGCGTTTTTGCTGCCCTTCAATTCTTCACTCCGCACGATCATGGGTGCCCCATCCTGAACGCGCAGTTTGCGTTTAGGGTGGGATCGCATGCCCCCCAATCCGTCGCCCTCAATATCCCTTCACTTCAGTTCGGTGCCGTTCGGCCTTTCGATCTCAATGCACCCCAGCGTGAATGCAAAAGGGAAGCCTCCAGGCTTGCCCGTTGCGTACGAGCCGTCAAAGAATACAAACAGCTTGGTTGAATCGGTATCGCCATATCGCATTGAAGGCTTCCATGGGCCTGCGTGCCAGCCGTGACCTTCTGCGGTCATAATCTGAACGGGCTCGCTCCAGTCCGATAGCTCGGAACCTGGAGTCCGCCGTGCACCACCAGAGTCCCGCAGCCGTTGGCGCGCTCGAATTCTGGAGATCCACTCGCGAAAAGACCGCTTCAAACCCACGTCCTTCTTTGATCACACAGAAATCGAAGACCTTCATCTCTGGCGGGGCGAATATCTTGTGGGTGCTCCAGCCTGTTTGGCCGTCCTCGCTTTCCGCAAATCCGTGAACCAGGTAATTCTCTTGATTGGACCCCGCAACGTACCACAGCTTCCACTTCCCGTCATGGTAGATCAGGTTAGGTTCGTAAACGCTGCCATGTTCCCAGCCTTCATTTGCGGCGAATACCGGTTCAGGCTGATCAACCCATTGAAACCCATCCCACTCAAGAAAGCCGATTGCGTAAGGTCCCCAGGGGTTTTCCGCCGCTCCAGCGTAGTAGATTCGGTCCACCCAAAGTTTCCGAACCGGATCCCAGCCAGTCACATACGATGGACAATGCCTTCCGCCCTTCAGATCCCAGGCTCCGCTTGACTCGTACCCGGCAAGAAGAGCGACGTGTGTAGGGTCATTTCGATCGGCCGTCAGCCTCCAACCTGTAGCACTGAGCGGTAAACCCGGCGCAAGCGAGGCACTGAAAAGATGAATGCCTCTGTCTTTCTTGCGTTGGCCAGCGACATACATCCACCACTGGTTGCCGCGTTTGACGACTGTGGCATCGGCGATCTCGGCCACGTCGGTGAAAGGCAAAAAGCCATCTGCGGGGTCGAATATCTTCGTCTTCTTCACCGTTCAGCTCCTTGGGCTGCCGCAATGGCTCCGGTATTCTTCATCCTATCCGCGGGTCCGCGATTCAATCTAGCCGCCGGCAACCCGGGAACCCCATCTACATGGCCCGACCGCCACTTTGCCGTTTGCTCGCGCCTTGGGCGACAATAACCGCAGCACATGCCCCAGCCCTCCCGCACCCCCGATCGCGTCGTCGCCCCGCCCTTCACCGACGTTCCCGGCGCCGTCGCCGACATCCGCGCCGGCCGCATGGTTGTCGTGGTCGACGACGAAGACCGCGAAAACGAGGGCGACCTCACCCTCGCAGCCGACCACGTCACCCCCGAAGCAATCAACTTCATGGCCAAGTACGGCCGCGGCTTGATTTGTCTCACTCTGACTGAAGAGCGAGCCGATGCCCTGCGCCTCTTTCCCATGACGCAGCAGAACACCTCTCGCTTCGGCACCGCTTTCACCGAGTCCATCGAAGCCCGCGAGGGCGTCACAACCGGCATCTCGGCTTTCGACCGCGCGCACACCATCCGCACGGCCATCGATCCCCGCTCCACCGCTGCCGATCTCGCCCGGCCCGGCCATGTCTTCCCGCTCCGCGCCCGCCGCGGCGGCGTCCTCGTACGGGCTGGCCAAACCGAGGCCTCCGTCGATCTTGCCCGCCTCGCCGGTCTCACCCCTGCCGGCGTCCTCTGCGAAATCATGAAGGACGACGGTACCATGGCTCGCGTACCAGACCTCATCCTCTTCTGCCGCGAGCACGGCCTCCGCATCCTCACCGTCGCCGAGCTCATCCGCTACCGTCTGCGCAATGAGCGCACCATCGTCCGTGCCGGCGAGACGCGCGTTCAAACCCGTTACGGCGAATTCCGGATGATCGCCTACGAAAGCGAAGTCAACGGCGGCGAAAGCCACCTGGCCCTCATCCGCGGCGACCTCTGCCCCGACTGCCACGCCCTCCACCTTGGCCCCGCGACTGACAGCAACGGCCTCATCGAAGGCAACTTCGCGCTCCGCGATGCAGATTCACCTCAATCAGGGGTGCCCCAGGTCTCGATTTTGAGACCTGGGACAGCACAGCCGCCTGGAGAATTGAAGCCGGCCGCCCCGTCCAACTCCCGCCCCATCTGTCCGCATCCTGTCCTCGTCCGCGTTCACACTCGCTGCACCGCCGGCGACGTCTTCGCGGCAGACTGCAACTGCCGCGAAATCCTCGACCAGTCCATGCGCATCATCGCCGAAGAAGGCTGCGGAGTCATTCTCTATCTCCACAACACCTCCCGCGGATTCGCCATCGACCACGCGCCCGTTGAGTCCTTCAATAAAGAGGGCACCGCCGCTCACACAGCCCCCTCCCCGGCCGTATCGGGCCCCGACGGCATCCCAATCCCCATCTCCGGCGGGCAAGAGAATACCGGCCGCCTCATCCTCCATCAGGAACTGCGCGCACGCGAAGGCTCTCAGGCGCGTTCCGGACGCATCCTTCGCGCCATCGGCCTCGGCGGCCAGATCCTCGCGGATCTCGGCATCCAGCGCATCCGCCTCCTCTCCAACACGCCCATGCACATCCCGGCTCTCGAAGGCTTCGGCCTCGAAATCGTCGAACAAGTCCCCATCCCGATCGAAGAATGCTCCCGAGTTTAAGAAACGAGGGGTCTGATGGAAGCCGTCGCGACCTGGTCTTGGGGATATAAAAAGATCGCCCGCCGCAAATTCCGGGCTATCACTTTCTAGCGGACCGCCGACCCGCCACTACACCGCTCCCGGAGGGAGCAAGGATATTAGCCCCGGGTGGAGTCCGCCGCGGCAGCGGCGAACGGAACCCGGGGGATGCATCCAAAAAAGGAGATCAGCCCCGTAGGGGCGACGGAAACTGCGGCGACAAGGTGCCCGCGGTCTGGATTTCCGGGCCGGGGACTACACGCCCCCACCCCTCAACTCCATGGTTCGTCCACCAAGTATCGTTCATACCTGCAAATAGTGGTCAATATTGACCACTTTACCCCTCTCAAAACCTGTACGATGAGCTAACCATGTCAGGGAAAGGTTTTCTGTCCAAGAAATCTGCGCTGCCGGCCATGTTGGCAATGGGGCTTTCGGTCACTTGACCCGTTTCCCTTCGCCTTCGCTCGATCAAAGACCAGCTCTACCGGCTTAGAACTTCACACGGCGTTGTCTCTGTAGATGCCGCTCCCATCATCGCCCCCGCATTTCGGCAACCCCGCAATCGCTGTGAGGCCAACCGCACCAGTAAGGCGAAAGGTTGGAACGATTGCGCGTTCATCTGGTCAATCCCAGCGACAATTCCTTTGGCACTGCGGTCATCACTCCGCGTTGGCTCTTCGTGCTCGCCGCCGCCACTCCGCAGTCCGTGGGCGATCCCGTTCTCGTCGACGAGTCGCTCGAGCAAATTGTGCCCGAATCCATTCAGCCCGGTGACATCGTCGGCATCAGTGTGCACACCGGCAATGCGCTCCGCGGATATGCTGTCGGCCGCATGGCTCGCAGTCGCGGCGCATGGGTCGTATATGGCGGCATCCACGCCACGCTCTTTCCAGACGAAGCCCTGGAGCGTGGTGAAGCCCACGCGGTAGTGAAGGGCGATGGCGATCTTGCCTGGGGCAAAGTCGTAACCGATTGTGTCGCCGGTAAGCCCGAAAAGGTTTATGAAGGCGGCCGCATCGAGGGCAGCGATTTCCTCTCCGCGCGCTGGGATCTCATGGATCCCCAAAAATATATGTGGGCCTCCGTGCAAACCATTCGCGGCTGTCCCAAGCACTGCTCCTTTTGCAGCGTCTGGCGCACCGACGGTCAAAAACCCCGCCAGAGAAAATTCCAAAACGTCGTCGATGAAATCATTGCCCTCCGTCGCCTCGGTTTTCGTTTCATCGCGCTCGCCGACGACAATTTCTATCCCGTCACCTTCACCGACCTGCGTCTTGCTCGCGAGCAAAACAACACCGCCAAGCTCGACGAGCTCACGGCCATTCGCAACGAGCGCCTTCAATTAATGGAAGAGCTGGCCAAACTGCCCAAGGACATGGTGTTCTTTACGCAAATGACCATGGAAGCGGGCGAAGACGGAAGCTATCTTGACGCCATGCGCAAGGCCAACATCAAGGGCGCGCTCGTCGGGGTTGAAGCGGTCACTCCCGAAGGGCTCAAAGCTGTTTACAAAGACTGGAACTACTCCGGCGAGGCCCTGGCCAAGCAGCTCCAGACCTTCAAGCAGCACGGCGTCCACGTCCTCGGCTCGTTTATCTTCGGCCTGCCCACCGATCGTCCCGCCACCTTCACCGCCACCGTCGAGATGGCGATCAAGGCCGGCGTCACCTTCGCCCAATTTGTCATGATGACGCCCTTTCCCGGCACGGTCGACTTCGGCCGCTGGGAAAAAGAACAGGCAGTCGATCCAATGATGGTGGGCGGCGTCCCCATCACACGCTACTGGATGATTCCCACCGAGGTGCGGCCCAAAATGTTTACGCCGCACCCCACCATGAGCTCCGACGAGATTCGCGAGCGCACCCAAAAAGTCTGGGACCGCTTCTACAACTGGGGAGCCATCTGGGAACGTTCCGCCTGCACTCCCACTCTGCGAGCGCGCCTTGGATTCATCTTTCTATCCAAGCTCTACCGCCAGATGTACGCAGGCACCGGCATCTCCACTGACAGCGCTCGCCGCAAGAAGTCCAAGCGTTGGGCGCGCTGGACCGCGCGACAGTGCAAGAAGCTTTTCCAGGCGCGACCCATGCCCGAGCTCGAATCGCCCAAGTGGGAGATCACGCTGCCAACACTAGCCCAGCCCGTGTTTGAGGGGCTTGGCGGCCGCGATATCCGCGGTCCCTTCGCTGTCCTGCCCGACAACTAGGCTATCGCTTCTCGCGCCTCAACCCACCACGAAAAATGGGTGCCCCACCCTCGCGACGTTTTTGTTTTTGTCGCTAGGGTGGGGTAGCACGACCCGCACGATTAATTTGCCATCTTGAGGTCGCCGTGGCGACCGAAGCATCTGCGGTTGCCCTCGCGCCGTCAACCCACCACGAAAAATCGTGCCCCATCCTTCGGACGCTGCGGCGAGCGAAGGGTGTCATACCACAGGCCTGACGCTTCGCATTTCATCTCGAGCAAAGGTCGTCGCGCTCCGCGCCGGCCAAACTGCCACATCGCGGCTCCCGGAGGAAGCAAGGATATTAGCCCCGGGTCCTGACGCTTCGCATTTCATCCCGAGCAAAGGTCGTCGCGCTCCGCGCCCGCCAAACTGCCACATCGCGGCTCCCGGAGGGAGCAAGGATATTAGCCCCGGGTGGAGTGCGCCGCGACAGCGGCGAACGGAACCCGGGGAAAGCTTCCAAAAGTGAGAATTAGCCCCGTAGGGGCGACAGAAACCGCGATTTAAGATTCTTCCCGGCGAACGAGTTGATGAATCTGTTCTGTTTGCCCTGTCTCCACTCCGGCACGTCCCAGGCTAGTGGCAAAAAGCCAGGAGCTACTAGCTATCTCGTATACGCAAACGTCCCGCACAATGCCGTCGACTTCGAAATCGCATCGAACGTGAACACCGGCATGTCGTCTCCGGAGAAGAACGCCACTTCAAGCGTGTGCCCAGTGACGTACGTCGCCATCCACTGCGTGTCCTCTTCCCCGCACAGCGTGTTCTTCTTCAGGAATCGCTGCGCCGCAGGGATCTTCAGTCGGTACAGCATCCCGCTGATCCCGCCATTCACATCCGCGTCAAATACCGCGCTCACCTCCACGGGCTTCAAAGGCCGAATCGGCGCCAGCGGATATGTCAAATAATCGATCGAGACCCTCCCTTTGCCAATTGCAATGTCGCCCGTGATCGACGTCGCGTTCGTGCTCGCCGCAATCCACGCTCCGCCGTCCTGAGCGTTGGCCCGCGCCGCTCCCGCAACCGCCAGCAGCATTGCCGCCAAACCGCCCAACACCGCCCAGTTCCGCCGCGTCCCGATCTCTGATCTCTGTTCTCTAATCTCTCGCTCCTTATGCGGCAACCTTGATTGAGCTAAAAGCTAATGGCAAACAGCTAGCTTTCCTACCATCCCAGCACATATGCAAACACCAGGGGCGCCACAATACTGGCATCGCTCTCAATAATGAACTTCGGCGTCTTCTCGCCCAGCTTGCCCCACGTAATCTTCTCGTTCGGCACCGCGCCCGAGTACGATCCGTAGCTTGTCGTCGAATCCGAAATCTGGCAGAAGTACGCCCACAGCGGCACATGGTCGCGCTGCAAATCCTGGTGCAGCATTGGTACCACGCAAATCGGGAAGTCTCCCGCGATCCCGCCGCCAATCTGGAAAAATCCCAACGGCGTCTTCTTCGTCGTCTCCGTGTACCACTCCGCCAATTCCATCATGTACTCGATGCCCGTTCGCACCGTGTGCACCTTCTTTACGTCACCTGAGATGCAGTGTCCCGCGTACATGTTTCCCAGCGTTGCGTCCTCCCAGCCCGGCACAAACATCGGCAAATTCTTTTCCGCGGCCGCGAGCAGCCAGCTGTTCTTCGGGTCGATCTGGTAGCTCTGCTTGAGCCCTCCAGACAAAAGAATCTTGTACATGAACTGGTGCGGAAACCACCGTTCTCCGGCCTTGTCCGCCTTCACCCACTCCGCCAGCACTTCGTTCTCAATCCGCCGCATCGCCTCCATCTCGGGGATGCATGTATCCGTCACGCGGTTCATATGCCGCGCCAGCAGTGCCGCTTCGTCCGCGGGTGTCAGGTCGCGATAACCGGGCACGCGCTCATAAAAGTTGTGCGCCACCAGGTTGAACACATCTTCTTCGAGATTCGCTCCCGTGCAGCAAATTCCGTGAATCTTGTCCTGCCGGATCATCTCGGCCAGCGAAAGCCCCAGCTCCGCCGTGCTCATCGCTCCTGCAATGGTCACAAACATCTTGCCGCCGTCGGCCAGCAGCTTGTTATAGGCCTCCGCCGCATCCACGAGCGCCGCGGCATTGAAATGACGATAATGATGCTTGATGAACTCAGTAATCGGTTTCATGGCGTTCCTCTATAGGTGCATTCATGGAGCGTGCTTTCGGGGATGGGCTGTGCATCGGGGCATGACTTCAGTCATGCTGAAGCAGCGCAGTAAATCACACGGGCCTTGGCCCCTGCGGCCCTGCTTGCCGCTCCTTCAGAGTTTCTTCAACTAATTTCCAACCTAACACAATGAAATCAAAGCCCTGTGAATCGCTCCGAAGTGTAACGCCGGTCTCCAGGCCGGCTGTCGTGCGGGCATCCTCGCCCGCACCCAGGCACTCAAAACCACCCCTGTCATCCTGAGTTGAGCGAAGGATCCGCGGTTGTTTTTGCGGGTGGAGCATCCCTACTCGAATTCGGCCGGAAGCTGAAAGCTAGAGGCTGGAAGCTAGGAGCTTTTTTTTGACTCCAGCAGCGCATTCACCTTCGCCATCACTTCAAACGCGTCCGCCACGTACACCACGTCCGCCTTCCCGCGCGACCATCCGCAATTCGCATCGAGGCTCACAGCTCTGCGCTCACCGATAAACCTCCAGCCCACCACGTGCGGCTCTTCGCCGTGGCAACAAGTCGCGAGCCCTTTCGCGTGCCGCGGGGTCGACCCAGTTTGTCCAACTTGATTGAGGTGCGTCAAAAACGGCAACACCGAGTTCCCCTCCCCGCCCTGGTCCACCAACGATTTCGAACTCCCCAACGACGCACCCGACATATTTACAAATTTCAAAATCAACTCTCCCGCCTGTTCCACATGAATCTCTCCGTCCGGCTGCTTCTTCGTCCATCCCGCTCCCGCAACAAACAGCAGCTTCGCGTCCGGCCGAATCGTCTGCGCATCCTGCATCGGCGCGCGCATTCCGGTCACGTTCGTCCGCATCGCGGGCAGATCCACAACAACCTCTTCCACCTGCGCCGCCGCCTCACCAGAAAACGCCGGATGCGTTCCCGCATCCACCAGCAAAAACCACGGCCGCTTCTCTCGGCTTAAAACCGCCTCAATCCTCTGCCGGTAAAACCATCGCGCCGCTTCCACGCTCTCCACGCCGCCGAGCGCAGCCACATGAGTATCGATGACACCGCCCACCCGGTGCGCAACCGCGGCTATCACCCGCGCGAAACGCGAGCTCCCCGGCGCCAGCACAATGGTCGCCTGCGCCGCGCGGCACAACGCCTCGCACGCCGCCGCGTCGCTTGCAAACCGCGCCTGCGCAAAAGCCTCGCCTTCTACAACCAGCACTCGCTTCGCCGCGCCTCCAACTTGAGCCGCCGCACCAGTCGAGTCCTTCGCGACTATCCCGATCGTCAATTCCGCGCCCAGCCGCTTCGCCAGCTCCTTGCCTGCAGTCACTGCTTCGCGCGATCCCTTGCTCAGTGCCGCGCCGCTTTCATCCGCATGTGTCAGTACGAGAACCGATTCCATTGTTCCTCTTCCAACTTAGATCTGTACTTTAAGGACTGGGCTTTTGCCTCCCACCCTCCGGTGCCTGATTCTCACTACTGGCTACGAGTTACCGCTCACCGACCACCGTCAGCTTTCTCGCCCGATCCATTCCGCAAGTTCAGCAGCGATCTCGTCGGGAGTCATGTTCTTTTCAACCCGCGTGGTCCGCTGCAGCTTCGGCAAACTCACCGACACGTAATGCAAACCGTTCGCATCCAGGGCGGTCGTCTTCGCCTTCTGCAGCGCCGGCATGATCGTCCGCATGTTGGCCATGCCGATCTGCGGATTGTTCCTTGGCTCGGCCAGATTGCCTGTCGCCCAGCCCAACACCGCCGGTGCGCCCGCGCACACGCTCACCTGGTGCTTGCCGCCTTCCACGCGCTCCAGCACCTCAAACGATCCATCCTCGCGTACTTCAATCGCGTCCACTCCCTGGAACTGATCCGCGATTCCCAATCGTTCTCCAACCAGTTGCAATGTCACGCCCGCACCGCGCGTCGCCGACTCCCATCCACCAAAGAGCAACATCCTCTCGCGATCCAACCCCGGAATCGCGCCAATCGCATCCGCTAGCGCTGCCGCCGTCGCCTGCGCATCCGCGAACCCTCCAATCGGGCCGTCAATCGGAACCAGTTCGAAGCTCACCTTTTGCGCCACGCTCATCATCACCTGCTGCAACTTTGCCTTCGGACCCAGCGAAACAAGCCAAACCTTGCTTCCGGAATTCTTCGCTGCCAAATTGGCTGCCTCATACAACGCGCTCGCCGCCCACGGATCGAGTACCGCGGGCAGCACCATCTCATTCTTGATCCCCGGCCCGTTCGGCCCCCCCGGGACCGATATCGTCGGTTCCAGCGTCTGCAGGGGATCAGGCACAGTTCCCGCGCAAACAACGATATGAAAAGCCGTGGCCATTGTTTCCTCTCCTCAACGTCCGAGCGATTTGCTATTAGCCTTTAGCCGTAGGGTCTGTATGAACGCCCGAAGCATCTTCGAAACTTCCTCACTCAGGTGTTCGACCTCAGCCAACGCAATGCCATTTGCCATACCAAGATTCTTGGCTACAAGAAGTTGCGTCTTGAGCTCGAAGACGGACCCTTGCGCGACACCGAGGAATTGACGAAATTCTGCTGGATTGAGGCGACCGCGCCCCTCCGCGATGTTGCTCGCGATCGAGACACTCGCTCTTCGCATCTGAGAGATCAGGCCATAGATCTCATCTTTGGGAAATGTGCGAGTCAACTTATAAGTGCATGTCGCTAGTTCAATCGCCTTTTTCCAAACAACCAAGTCGTGAAAATCCTGCGCCATATCTTTGGCCTCTCAATCCCTATTCGAGCGAAAAAGCGTGAATTCACCGTTTCCGCAGCTAAAAGCTAATAGCTAACAGCTAATGGCTGCACTTTCAGTTTTCTGCTGAATGTAATCCGCCGCTTCCCGCCACAAACTCAATGCTGCCCCGCTCCCCCTCCGGCGACTGAGCGCAGTTCCATAGGCACGCGCCGCAGTGCACGCACTTTTCGCGCTCAAACTCAGGCGCGCCATCAGCCGCCAGCGTGATCGCCTGCCCCGAGCACATCGCTACGCACGTCTTCTCCTCGCACGCAATGCACCGCTGCCGGTCGAGGAACACCACATGATCCGCGAATCCCGGCATAGCCTGCACTTTCCCGCCAAGCAGCAGCGCATCCTGCTGCGTCACCAGCAATCGCCCGTCAAACGGAATCTCCGGCCAGCCGCGCGCGCTCATCAGCGCATCGTGCAAGGTCCGCCCGTCGGCCATCGCAACTCTTGCCGCTTCCTTCAGCTTGAGTCCGGCCTTCCCATTCGTCCCGAACCGTCGAATCTGTTTCGGCGCCGGCGGAATCTTTCCCCTCCACGCAATCCGCCCTTTGGTGAGACCCGCCAGCGCCATCCCAACCATGCCGCGAACAAACCCGCGATGAAATCCGTTGCGCGCGTTCTTCGCTTCCCGCGCTCCGCGCTCCACCCAACTTTCGCGTCGCCGCTTCTCGTAAGTCGCCGCCAGATTCTCCTGAGTAAACGGCCGCCCCGCACGCAATAGCTCCAGCACCGCCTCGCCCAGCTGCGCGCCCGTGCTCCACGCTTCGTCCACGCCAGAGCCAGTCAGCATGTTGGTCGATCCAGATCCTTCACCAATCCGCGCGTATCCGTCGCCAGTCAGAAACGGCTCGCCACGCTTGCCCGACTCTTCCAGCGACTTTGCTCCCCAAGAGCGCAGCGTGCCGCCCTTCAAATGTCGCCACAACAGTGGATGCTGAATATAGTGCTGCAAGTATCGATAAGCTGTCCGTTGCGGATCGCCCATCCACGACGGCACGAAAATCCCGACCGAAACCAGCCGCTCAGGATGAACATAGAGAAACCCAAAAATCTCCGGCTCCGGAAATCCAAACGTATGCCACACGGTGCCAGGCTCAAGCGCGGAATCCTCCTGCAGCTCGATCACCATCTTCATTCCCAGCGCCCATTCGCGCCGCGCATGCCCCTCCGGCAAGCCAAATCTCTCGTCGAGTTTCTGCCCCACCGCTCCAACCGGCCCGTCACCGACAACAGTCAGCCTCGCGTACACATCGATGCCGGGCATGTAACCATCCGCCGGAATTCCGTGCCTGTCCACTCCTTGATCGGCGAGCCTCAGTCCGAGAATCGACCTCTTTTCCTTGCCACTGTTCCCGTCAAAGATCGGGCCGCTCACCGGCATCCCCGGCCAAATCTGCGCCAAGCCTCCGGCCATCAAGTTCGATCCCACCCACTGGTTGAATTGCCCGATCGAGAGAACCAACCCTCCCTGCTTATGCAGAAACGCCGGCGTCCACGGCAGCTCGAATGCGTGGTCCTTCACCCACGAATCTCGTCCAAGACCCAGAAAAAAATCTCCAAAACGTAAGAGTGCGGAGCTCCTCGCCCCAATCGGATCGAGCAAATAAAAAACGCTCTCCCGTTTCACCGCCGCAGCCATCGGAATCTCTGCTGGATCGAGCGCAGGAAGGCTCGCGCGAATGCCTTCGCCGCGCGTCACCACTCCGCTCACACCCGCGGCCAGATCGTCGGCGCGCTCATAGCACATCACCTGGAGCGGCATACCCGGCGCGACTTTGCTTTCGAACGCCGGATCGGCCGGATTCTCGCTCCACGCCCGGGTCAGTGTCGTCAAAAATCCGCCGGTCGCCGGGCCAAAGCCGGCGCAGGCAATGTCGACCTCCATCGTCTGGCGGTCAACCTCAATCGGCTGTGGTGCCGAGCTCATGCCCCTCCGGTCGCGGGATAGTCGAGCGCTTCGGGAATCATCACTTTGCTCACCGTCTCTGCAGCGCGGTCCTTCGCCAGCCGCGAACCCGTCAGGCAGGTCGTCAGCTTGCTCTGCAACCGCAGAAACTCGCTCGATCCCGCACAGCCTGCGCACGGCCCGGCTTTCGCAGGATGGCTGCCGTCGGCTTTGAGAACATCGACAGCCATCGCCATAATCCCCGGCATCGTCTCTTCCAGCTCTTCCAACTCCACCGCTAGAAAGCAGCTTCGATGCTCCTCTTCGTCCCACGCCGGATGCCGGTTGTACCCAAACACAAGCTCCGCGCAGATCCGCGAAACTTCGCCCGCTGCCTGCGCCGCCTGCGTGTGGCAAAGGTCGCTCAGGAATTGCACCGTACCCGCCAGACCCTCAGCCGCAACAGCGTCCATAGCTCCGCGCGTCTCAAGCTCCATCACGTCGAGAATCTGGCACCGCGAAGCCATCAGCCAGCTCAGAGCGTCGGCCAGCGCAAATGTCACGCCCTGCCTCTGCCCGTGATAAAGCTTGCCTCCCGTGGGATCGGTCGTGGTTTGCAAATAATTCAGCGTCCACGCCCACAGTGTCATCGCCGAGGCCAGCGTGCACGCTCCCGTCCCCGGTCGCGACGACGCAATCCGTCGCATCTCCGTGGTCCACGCGGCAAACTGCGCCAGGAAAACTTCGCTCGTCATCGTCACAGTCAACTGCCGCCGCTGCACCGCTTCCGGCCCCTCGTACGTCGCTTCCAGTTGTGCATCCATCCACTTGTTGGCCAGGAACCCCGGGCAGTCTTCCGTGATCCCGTAACCGCCCATCAGGCTCACGGCCTCGCGCATCATATTCGCGCCATGGCCGGTATTCCATAACTTCGTCGCTGGGCACAGCACATTCGCCTCGGCGTCTTTCAGCACGTACTGCACCAGTGGATCTGCCTCAAGCTCCGCTCTCCGCGCGCTCCCAACTTTCAGCTTCAACATTTCGATCGCGCGCTCTTCGCTCTCTTTCAGCGCCTTCATCTCTGCGCGTCCACCGTTCACCCCGCGCTCCTTCATGATGGCCGTCTTCTGCTTTTCCAGTGGATCGAGTTCGTCGAACAGCCGCGCCGCCGCAAAGCCCATCGAGGCCGCCGCCTCGCCCGCGGCCCACACATCCACCAAGCGGTGCAGCGCGTCTTCGCGTTGTTGAATCCCCTGCTCGTAGCGCACCGATCCCGGCTTCGCGCCCTCGGCTCCCCTGAACCGCTGCCGTTGGTAGCGAATCACCGGTTCCGTCGCCGACAACAGTTTCGCCGCCGTCATTAATCCCACCGGTACGCGTGTCCGCCTGAAAACTGCGTCAATCACTTCGCCGTGGCTGAAGTTCGGCACGATCACGCCGTCCTTCACCGTGTATCCGCCCACAATCCGGCTTGCTGGAACCAGCAAATCGAATACCGGATCGCCCGTCGACGAAAGCTGGTGCACCAGCTTCTTCGTTGGCGTGCCGCGGTCGAACGTCCCCTCGTCCGTCTCTTCCAGAATCACCACGCAGCTGCCCTTGATTCGAACGTCGTCGGAGTTCACCGCCGCAGTCACGAAATTCGCAAATGCAATTCCTGTAATAAACCGCCCGCGCTTTTCCACCTGCAGCCACGGCTCCTCGCCGTCATTCCACTCCGCCACGCGAATCTTTCCGCTCAGCATTCCCGTATCCACGCCCACATACGGAATCGGCTCCGTCAGCGCGAATGCCCCGCGCCACGGCTTGCGATCCTCGCCCGCTTGCGGCGGCGCAGCTAATCTCTTGTAGCGACTCACTTGCTCCGTTGTGCCGCGCTCATGAATCGGCGACAAAGCCAAAAATCCCGCCAGGCTCGCCGTCGCCGCCCCGCCATCCACCCACGCCAGTTCGAACGCCGCCAATCCCAGTGCCAGGTTCTTTGGACCAACAATGAACCCGCCCTCGTCCGGCTCCATAAACGCCACCGTAATTCCCGCGCGATCAAACGCGTCCATCATCCCGGTCTTCGCTGCGGTCCACTCATGCGTATTGCGCTCGCCCGCGGCCACCATGCGTGCTACCGTTCCCCGCGCCACGCCGCGCGCCGCGGCAACCAGCATTTGCAAATCGAATCGCTCGCTAAACCGCCATTGAATCTGGCGCACCGCATCCCCGGGAAGCGTCAGCATCGTCTTGGTTTCAGGAATCGCAACTGTAGCCATCTTGTTGCACCTCAAGCAAAGCAGTCTCACGATTCACATGCCATCTTTGCATCCGTGCGATTGTGCATTTTCTTTGCGAAAATACAGCTATACCTCGTCGCTCCGGCCCACGGCAATCGTGGAACTGCTTCAGCGCCACTATTGTCCTCGACTATGCAATCTGCGGCATGTGACCCGCATCACCCGCACACACACGTTTCCGGTCGCCCGCGAGAAAAATGTAGCGCTGGCCTCCCGGCCGGCTGTCGTGCGGGCGTCCTCGCCCGCACTCGGTGAAATCACATGTTCCTCCCCCGCCAGGCACGATGCCTCGAGCTTCATTTGTGATCTACATCGCGCCGCTTGTGACACCTATCACTGCCAGCGTCGCCTCAAAAAGCGCAATCCTGAAGCGTGGCCTCTGCGGCCAGTCCTTTCCCCAACCGCAGCGGGCTTGGATGTACGAGACCAGGTAGAGTCTTGGGTCAATCCTCTTTTGCCTGGGGAAGGAAGACGGCAGGATGAATCTCGCCGCACAGAAACAGGCACGATCGAGCTCTCGCAAACGGATCCTCTCCGCCGCCATCGCAATTCTCGCCGTCGCCCTCGCGCCTCTAGCCCTTCGCGCCCAGGCTGACTGCCTCACCTGCCACGGCGACGCCGCCGCAACCGACAGCGACGGCCACAGCATCGCGGTCGACGGTCAGAAATTCGCATCAAGCATTCACGGCAGCCTTCAGTGCTCCAACTGCCACGCAGATATCAAAGGCTATCCGCACCCTGACAAAGTCGCGCCCGTTCAATGCGAAACCTGTCACGCCGATCAGGCAACGCAACTCAAAGGCAGCGTGCACGCGGATGCAAAGGAACACCCCTGCACAAGCTGCCACGGCAACGCTCACGAGATCTTCCCCAAGACCGACTCGCGTTCCGCCGTCTATCCCCTCAACGTGCCCAAGACCTGCGGACAGTGCCACTCCAACAATGGCATGGCCGGCAAGCATGGATTGCCCAGCGTCTATCCCAACTACATCGACTCCATCCACGGCTTCGCGCTCAGCAAGGAAGGCCTGTTGGTCGCCGCCAACTGCCAAAGCTGCCATGGTTCACACGGCATTCTGAGCCACACCAACCCCCAAAGCCCCACCTATAAATCCAACATCCCCAAAACCTGCGGCACATGCCACGCCAAGATTGAAGCAGACTACGCTCAGGGCGTGCATGGCAAAGCCGTCGCTGGCGGCAATCTCAACGCACCGGTCTGCAGCGATTGCCACACCGCGCACGCCATCCTTCAGCCCACGGAATCCGCCTTCCGCATGCAGTCCACGCCCATCTGCGGCAACTGCCACAAGGACAAGTTCTCCACCTATCGCGACACCTTCCACTCGCAGTTAGGCTCGCTCGGCGGTTACGTTGAAACCGCTCGCTGCTGGGATTGCCACCAGGCCCACGACGTGCGGCCCGCATCTGATCCCGCTTCGCCCGTCAATCAGGCCAACCTCGTCACCACCTGCGGCCGCTGCCACGCCGGCGCCAACGCGAGCTTCGTGAAGTATCAGCCGCACGCCAATGCGCGCGACCGCAAGCTCAGCCCGGCTCTTTATTACATTCGGCTGTTCATGAACCTGCTGCTGGCCGGGGTGCTCATCTTTTTCATGATCCACACCATCTTGTGGGTAATCCGCTCCCGCTATAACCAGGTCAAGAGCAAAGCGGCAAATGGAGGAAAGAATGCCTGACTCTGAGCTCGTTCAACCTCAAGCCGAAAGCGCCGCCGCCCTCGCCCCCTCGAACGCCCGCTTCTTCGTGCGCTTTACGCGCCAGCAGCGCTACATGCACGCGGTTTTGTTCACTACCTTTCTTGGGCTCGCAGCCACGGGCCTGGTCATGCGCTTCAGCGACAGCTTCTGGGCGCGCAAGTTCGCCGCGGGCGTCGGCGGATTCGGCGCCATCCTCTTCTTCCATAAGCTCTGCGCCATCGTTCTCACCATCGCCTTCCTCATCCACGTCAAAGAAGTCTTCCAGCGCGGCCTTCTTCGCCGCGAAAAAGGAATCTTCTGGGGCTCAACTTCCATGGTCGCCAACTGGAAAGACGTCAAGGACCTTTTCGGCCACATGCGCTGGTTCCTCGGTCTCGGGCCCAAGCCGCAGTTCGAGCGCTACGCCTACTGGGAGAAGTTCGACTACTGGGCGGTGTTTTGGGGAATGATCATTATCGGCTTCTCCGGTTACGCCATGTGGTTCGCGCCGTTCTTCGCCCACTTCCTGCCCGGATGGGCGCTCAACGCCGTCTTGATCATCCACAGCGAAGAGGGGCTGCTGGCGATTCTGTTTATCTTTGCCATTCATTTCGTGAACACGCACCTCAGGCCCGACAGTTTCCCGATGGACATGGTCATCTTTACCGGCGTCGAGAGCGAAGACGAGTTCAAGCACAAGCGCCCGCTCGAATATCAGCGGATGATGAAAGAAGGCAAATCCGAATCCCGCCTCGGCATCGCCCCGCCGCTCTGGCT
>Ga0181535_10000683_pt1 | contig 48787 bp, 45 predicted proteins | sample PEATcosm2014_Bin_44_FD_119774 | JGI IMG/M metagenome (GOLD analysis project Ga0181535, IMG submission 119774) | Peatland microbial communities from MTU Mesocosm Facility, Houghton, MI, USA - PEATcosm2014_Bin17_30_metaG | ecosystem: Environmental > Terrestrial > Soil > Wetlands > Peat | place... | reverse complement strand
CGGACTGAACAAGCCCTCGACCAAGCAATCACAGAAGCCCTTCAGGAAATCTCTGCAGACAACGCACAGGCCTGGTTCAGGTTGACCCTCAACTGGGTACAGCTATGATGAAAATGCTCTAGGAAATGTTCCTCACTCTGACGCCGGCCGGCGGCATGGACACCGCCGGGACAGCCGGTCAGGAGGCCGGCGCTACTTCCCGCGACAAATACATCTCTTGCCGGTCACGATACGAGTGGTGTCCGCCCCACCGATCGTCGTTGATGTTTTTGAAGGGCGCGACTTCAGTCGTTCCGTAAACAGCCTGGAAGGAACGGGCCACGCAACAGCAGCCCCGGAGGGGCGGCAGGAAAATAGCCCAAGACAAGCGAAGCGCAGTCCTGGGAAAGAGGCCAAAAGCAATCGCGCGCCCCGTAGGCGGCGCGGCGAAACGCACAGGATAAGCCCCGTTCATCGCGGGAGGCGTAGTCGAAGGACCCGCGGTTTGTCGCGCCCCAGTTTGTCGCGCCCCATCCATTCTGTCATCCTGAGCGAGCGCAGCGAGTCGAATGCCTGCCCTGAGCGGAATCGAAGGGGACCTGCGGTTGCTTTTCATTGAGTGAATAGGGCGCCGGGTGCCCAACCCTCGCGGCGTCTTTGTTTTTGCCGCTAGGATGGGAAGCCATAACCCTCAACCGGCCCCGTTCGTCCTGAGCAACGGACACGCGGTGCGGGTTAGGCCGGGAAGGAACGGGCCACGCCAACAGCAGCCCCGGAGGGGCGACAGGAAAATAGCCCAGGACAAGCGAAGCGCAGTCCTGGGAAAGAGGCCAAAAGCAATCGCGCGCCCCGTAGGCAGCGCGGCGAAACGCTCCATGCTGAGCGGTTGGAGCCTCAACGGCGGGCGCTCCGGCCTCACTGCGGACGGCATCGAAAGGCTGCCACCCAGCGCAGTGAGCTTCTGTCACTTCAAGTCTGTTGACTATTGAGTCAGTGACGAGTAGGCGGCGATACAGGCGCAACAGCGATTCCGGACCCTGCGGCGTTTCGGGGACAAAGCGGGCCGCTCCCATCCAAGCTTGGAAAAACCAAAAATGTCGAGACCGAACCACAGTTCGTTGTCATATACTTACGCCACGACCATGCAGACAGATCAAATCAGCAAAACGCATTACAAGGTTAGCGATTTTATTGCCTGGGCAAAGACCTCCACGCTCGTGCTAAGTCCCAGTTTCCAACGGCGCTCAGTGTGGCCTGCCGGTGCAAAGTCTTACCTTATTGACACGATCATTCGTGGATTCCCGATTCCGATTATTTTCCTTCGGGAGCGGAAGACTAACCTTGATACGCTCGAGGCAAAGCGCGAGGTCTTAGACGGCCAGCAGCGGATAAGGGCCATACTGACCTTCATTCAGCCAAGTCTGATTAAGGGATTTGACCCGGCAAAAGACGCCTTCACTATCAAGAAGACGCACAACAAGGAGCTTGCCGATCTGCCTTTCAAGGACCTTCCAGCAAGTGTGCGGCAAAGCATCCTCGACTATCAATTCAGCGTTCATATTCTGCCGTCGAGCGTGGATGATCGCGAGGTCTTGCAGATTTTTGCGCGTATGAATTCGACCGGTCTGAAGCTAAACCCACAGGAGCTGCGAAACGCCGCATTTTATGGGGAGATGAAGACCTCGATGTACGCGATTTCAGCCGAACAACTCCAGAGGTGGAGACAGTGGAGGATACTCTCCGAACCCCAGATCTCACGGATGGGAGAGGTCGAGATTACCAGCGAATTCGCCCAGCTCATGCTTAAGGGGATTGTCGGAAAGACCCAGAAGGCGATCGACAGCCTTTACAGGGAATTCGACGAGAAGTGGGACGCGCGGCCTGAGGTCGAAAGGCGTTTTCGACACTGCATGGATGAAATCGACAACACTTTGGGCTCCGACATTGCAAATACATCGTTCAGGAATCGCGCTGGATTCCATGGCCTCTTTTGTGTGGTCTATGACATTACGTTCGGAATCGGGTCAAGCCTCGGAAGGAAGAAGGCCGAATCTTTGCCCGCCTCGTTCAAGACGCTTGCTCTTAAGGCCAGCGATGCGGTCCAGACGCAAAAGGCACCGGAACCAGTACTGGATTCCCTAGCTCGCCGAACAACGCACAAGGATTCTCGGAAGATCGTCATTGATTACCTGAAAGCTCGCCTCGCCCGTGTCTAAACCGTCTGCTTCATTGTCCGATGCATACGTATCACGACTACGCCGTTTCGACCGTGCGCGGGCAAACGTAGAGCGACTGTTCAGGAGCGGGCATGTTACCCGCCACGACACCGCTCTTTTCTACGAGGGCATATTCCTCCGAACCGTCACGACCTTCGAGGGCCTTATGGAGGACCTGTTCGTCGGTCTCTTAGCGGGAAGCGTTAGGCCGAGTCGTAACGTTCTGCCGCGTGTCACCTTCCGGTCGCACGCGGTTGCACGTGACGTGATGCTGGGCGGCCGAGCCTACGTCGACTGGCTACCGTACCACATGACGGAGAAGCGGGCGGAGGCGTTCTTTCGGGGTGGCCTTCCGTTCTGTAACCTTGAGAGCAGCGACAAGAGAGAGCTGGAACGAATCATTCTGATTCGCAATGCGGTCGCACATCAAAGCCGCGACGCGCGACAGAAGTTTGAGACGAAAGTCATAGGAGCCGCGCCCATGCTAACTGTTGAGCGCACTCCCGCAGGGTATCTCCGCTCGATCTTCCGCACAGCTCCTGACCAGACACGGTACGAAGAAATAGCCAACACCTTTGCGATTCTTGCCCGCAAGCTCTGCGCCTAGCAAGCTGGTTCGCTTATTAGCGGTGGCAACACATGGGCGACCCGTGTATCCGAGCTCTCTAGTTCTTGTGGGGCGGTTTGTGCCGGAGGTTGAAACTCCACCTCCCTCCGGATAGATCCTGGCAAGTCGCCATCGCGGAGTTTTCTGTTCCTGACTCTGCGCCGAGCGGTTGACCGGCCACTCATCAATTACCAGTTAATAAACATTTCCGCACGCCTTCGGCGTGGAGGAACCTTTCGTTGTCCGGATACCGCGGAGGACAGTCGAACGGCGCACTCCCTGGCGGAAGATTGCCGCGGGCGATCTGCCCCGCTCCAGGGGATTTGCAGAATATATCCCTCCTTGGGCGCACACTGGTAAATAGAGGGGCAAAGCGGCGAACCCCTCATCGCAAGAAAAAGCCAAGCGCCCGGTCCGCAACTCCGCCAGTCCGCTGACCCGCTGACTTGCTGACTCGCTGGCCCGTTGGCCTGCTGACTTGCCGGCTCGCCAAACCCCAATTTCTTTTTGCTGCGTTTTTGCCGGTGAAACTGTGAAACCGCACTTAAACCATTGAAAATAAAAACCAATTTTTGAAAACCTCACAGCTCCGCAGGATTTGTGAAGCGGTGAATCTGTGGAATTCCCCGCGCGCCCCGCTCCATTCCCTCCCGCACCCGCGCCGGTTTATGATGAAGCCTCACCCGGCAAGCAGATCGGCGAGGAGGTTGATATGAGCGAGAATCCATCTTTGGCGGCACGCAGGCAGGGCCGCCGCGAATTCCTCAAGGCGGGCGGCGCGGTCACCGCCGCATTGCTGGCGCCAGCGGCACTGGCCGAGACGCCGAAGGCCCTCCCCGGCCTTCCCTCGAACCCCGTAACCCCCACGGCCATGCCCACGCGCAACCTGGGCAAAACCGGCTACAAGGTCGGCATCTTCTCCCTTGGCGGCCAGGCAGCCATCGAGCGCGCGAACAACTTCGACGTAGCCGTGCCCATCATCGAGCGGGCGCTCGACTTGGGCGTCAACTACATTGACACCTCGTCCATCTACGGCGGGCCCGATCGCTGGAGCGAGCAGTATGTGGGCAAGGTGATGGCCCACCGGCGCAGCCAGGCCTTCCTGGCCACCAAGACCAAGGAGCGCACCCGCGAAGGCTCCCTGCGCATGATCGAGAAGTCGCTCCAACTGCTCCAGACCGACCACGTGGACCTGTGGCAGTTGCACGACGTGGGCACCATGACCGACGTGGGCGAAATCTTCGCCAAAGGCGGCGCCATGGAAGCGCTGCTCGAGATGCAGCAGCAGAAAGTGGTGCGCTATCTCGGCATCACCGGCCACTACCGGCCCGAAGCGCTGATCGAGTGCATCCGGCGCCATCCCTTCGACACGATTCTGATGGCCATGAACGCCGCCGACCCGCACCACTACAGCTTCAACCAGGAATTGTTGCCGCTGGCCGTCGAGCGCCAGATGGGCATCATCGGCATGAAGATACCGGCCCGCGGCCGCATTCTCTCCTCGTGGACGCCGCCGCCTATCGAGCAGCAGAAACACTCCTGGGAAGGAATGTCGGTGCAGGCCACAGGCCCAGGCACCATCAACATGCGCGAAGCGATGTACTACACGCTTTCGCGCCCGGTCAGCACGGTCATCATCGGCTGCGACACGATCGCGCAGCTTGAGGAGAACGTGCACCTGGCGCGTGAGTTCACGCCATTGAGCGACGGCCAGGCGGCAGAACTGGTAGCGCGCGCCGAGCCCGTGTCGAAACCATCGCTCTTTTTCCGCTTCTACGACCGGCCCTAGCCACTTGCGGCCGGGCTGACGCCGCTCGCGCGGCTGGGCTGAGATTGCAGCCGTAGTCTCCTATTCTTGCGCCGGCATTTTCATCCAATGTCGGCGCTGGGAAAAGGCGCGACGCCGAAGATCCCTGCATCCAGCCTGGAGCTTCTCTTCTTTCTCATGACCCAGGTCGTCATGCAGCGATAGTCCTGCACGATCGTCGTCTTCAGCGGATCGACAATCACCCCGTTCATCTCCTCGGCCAGGTCCAGAAGCATCTGCTGATTCACCAGATACCACTTCGAACCGTCTCCAACGACGAACACATTGCCCCGCACCCGCTCGAACTCCATTCCGATCCTCGAACCCAACCGGCAGAACAGCATTCCGCCCGGCCTTAACACCCGCCAGAGTTCCGCCAGCATCGTTCTGAAATGCCGGTCATCCCTCGCAAAGTGAAGCACTGAAGCGCAGATCACCACATCCGCAAACCCATCGGGAAACGGCATCCGCTCGATCGATCCCACCTGGAAGTTCTCCGCCGGCAACCCGGTCTCGAGCGATGCGGACAGTTGGCGGACATGCTCGATCGCATCGGCATCCAGGTCCAGCGCAAACACCTCGCAGCCTTCGCGCAGCAAATGCACGAGGTTTCGCCCATAACCGCATCCGGCATCGAGCACGCGCATGTCCGCCGCGATGTTCCCGCGCAGAATCTGATCGAACACGTAAATATCGATCTGCCCGAACTGCTCTTGAACGCTCAAGGTCATTGCGGCACCCTCCTGGTTTCAAAAAACGCCGTGCAAGCCGGCTTTCTCCGTTAGGGAAAGCCAGGTTGCACGGCGCCGTTGTCTCAGCTTGAACGGGCTTAGCCTTCCACTTTCAGATACAAGCGATAGTGCTCGTCCTCAATTGTAGTAAAGGGGCGCAGGGTGAGATTTCCCGCGGCGGTCTTGGCTTGCCAATCGGCTGAGCCAGTTGAAATTTGGCTGGCCGCGAGCAGTTTCTGCCTGCCGATCTTCTCCGGAATCGCGCCCACGCTGAAGAGCGCCAACGGCCCGTGCACGGGCGCCATCAGATCCGGATGCTGCGGGTCCACGGCTTCCAGCACCGTCGGCATGTCGAATTCGATTTCGATGCGGTCTCCGTTCTTCCAGGTGCGGTCGAGACGCGCGAACTGGCCCGGCGTGGGACTGGAGAGTGCGCGCTTCCCGTTGACGGCAACCGTGGTCTTCGGACCGGCCCAGGCGGGGATGCGCAGGAAGACCGGGAATGCGCCAGGCTTTTCCGTCGAGATTACGATCTGCGTCGTCGGCTGGTGCGGATAGTTCGTCTGCTGGGTCAGCGAGACGCGCTCGCCGCCCCGCGCCCAGGTGATCCGCGACGGAAGGTACAGATTGACATAGATGCCGTGGTCGTCGTGGAAGTACGAACTGATGCCGTAGTCCGCGGTGATCTGCGCAAAGGTCCCCGTGCAGCAATGCCACTTGTTCGGGTGATAGAATTTCGACCCGTCGTTGTTATAGTCCGAGTAATAAAATCCGCGGCCATCCTTCTGGATCGGCTTGACGCCCGAAATGGCGTTGTAGAGAACCTTCTCCATGCTGTCGCCGTAGCGGCTGTCGCGGGTGACGCGCAGCAGGTAGCGAGTGATCTTGAAGTGAGCATAGGAGCCACAGGGCGTTTCGAAGCTGGAATGGGACTTGACCAGGCTCTGGCCGACTTCGCCGCTGCCCGGCTCGCGGAAGCCCTCGTCCGGGCCCCAGCCACCGGTGGCAAAGCTCTGCGTCGTGCGCAGGAAATCGAAGCCATTGCGCGCCGCGCGCAAATGTTTCTCGCTGCCCAGCACCAGATAGGCCTGCATGGCGCTCGACATGGCGTTCACGTGGCTGTAGGCATGTTTGCCGGGCAAGACATTCTGGCCCGCGGCCAGCGGATCGAAGTACCAGCCGTCGGCCAGGTATCGGATGGCCAAATCGCGATAGCGGCTGCCCGCGCCGCGCTTGTAGGCAAGGAAGAAATTCTCGGGCAGCGTGTATTCCTCGTCCCAGCAGAAGGTCTCGTCCTTGTGCGGCCGGGCGAACTTTTCCGGCCTCGAGATCGCCTTCGGCAGCAGGTGGGGCAGGACGGCGTCGAGCGCGGCATCCAAGGCATGTAGCGCGTTGGGATCGCCGGCGAACTCGTGCGCGTCGAGCAGGCCGATGGAAATCTTGTCGTAGGTGTAGGCGGGAAAGCGGTTGCCTTCGTAGAACCTGCCAGAAATCGCCGCCGCATAGCCGCGCACCATGCGGTGAACCTTCTCTTGCGTGGCTTTGTTGCCGGTGGCGGCGTAGTCGCGCGCCAACCCGGAAAGATACTGGCCAAAGCTGTGGCCGGGAGCGAAGCCGTGCATGTCTTTGAGGGGCACGTCGTCGGTCCAGTCGTACCATCCGCCCATGTCGTCGCCGGGAGCGGGCAATCCGGCGCGCAAGCGGAAGGGCTTGAGCAGCATATCTTCATCCAGCGCGAAATAAAAGGCGTGGTTGGTATCGAACTGCCGGCGCAGCGGGCCTTCAAGCAGTTCGACCTCGCCGTAGCCGAACTGGCCGAGCGGGGGAGCGACGGAAGGATCGGGACTGATTGCGGCGAATGTGCTTTTCGGCGCGGCCAGAGCGGCTGCGGCAACCGCCGCGCCGGTTTTCATGAAAGTTCTGCGAGATTGGGTCATTTCTTTTCACCTCTTGGCGATGCGGCGCAAGCGCCTAAGTGCACCGAAAGACGCGTCGGTACTGAGCCAGCCAATTCAAACACAGATTGGCGTTATTGGAAAGATGCTCCTGGACGAACGCTGATGCTTTCACTCTTTGCTGAGGCTTCCTTATCCCAGTTGGCTGACCTTGACATGCAGATTCTCAAAATCCACGGTGCCAAGGCCGCGGGCGGCAGCCATCTGCAAGTAAGGCAGGTGCTCGGGGTCCAGGTTCCAGTAGGCTTTGGCCACGTAGGCATCCAGAGCCACCGGATCGGTTCCGGCGACCATGGTCTTCTTGAGAGCGACATCTTCCAAGTTGCCGCCGGTGGGGCCGTTGCGCAGCAGAATGCGGTAGCAGTCGATCATGGTAAGGGTCGGCAGCATGAAGTTGGCCAGGTCGGCCAGGCTCTGGTGAATCTGCTGGTGCAGCCGGTTGCGCTGGCCTCCCAGGATGCCGTACCAGTTCTTCATGCCCAGCGTGACGCCGGTCAGCCCGTGGTGCTTGGCGATGGGCATGTTGATGATCTTGTCGGCTTCGAGGAAAGGCGTGAAGACCGGCCAGCTCTTGAGCACCACGCCCTTGAGATCGACGTCGCGGTAAAGCTCGGGATCGGGAAGCACGACTTCGGCGCCCTCGGCGCGCGCAGCCGCTTGAATGCCGGATCGCTGAAAGCAGCGGCGCGGCTCGTTGCAACTGACATCGGTGACGATGACCCGTTTCGCGCCCGCCTGCCAGCACTGGCGCACCACCTCGGCCACGGCGTCGGGATTGGTGTTGGCGGCCTGCTCCGGAGTGCGGTCCCAAGCGATGTTGGGCTTGATGACCACCACGTCCTGGCGGCCGACGAAGCGGCGGATTCCACCCAGGTCTTGCAGCGCCCGCTGCACGAGCGCGCGCGGCTCTCCGCCCTGCGCGACAACCAGATGCGGCAGTTGCGGATCGGAAGCGATGCGATGGTCGCGCCGCGCCTGCTCAGCCTGCGCCGGGACCGGGCGGAAGCTGTGCTCGCTGAGCCAGACGCCTACGCCCGCCGCGCCCGCGGCTACGCCGCCCACGCGGAGAAGTTGCAGCATGGCCTCACGGCGCGTGAGGCCTGCTGTCTCTTGCAACTTGCGGTCGGTTTCCTCCGCCATGGTGCTTCTCCTGGTAGCGAACGCAGTTAGACTTCCATCAAGTGAATGCGGTTGGGATCGTTGACGCCCAGGTTGTGCGCGGCGTCGGCGGCGGTGGCGATGTAGCGCGGCGGACGGCCCGCTGCTTCAAACGTCGGCATCCCAACCTCGGCACGCTTGCGCTCGAGCATCTGCCACGCGGTGTGGTCGATGGCCACGCGATCCTCGCCCACGATGAGGGCATTCGGCTGCCAGAGCCGCTCGGGATGGAAGCCGGGACCGCCGTCGTAGACCGATGTCATGGCGTCGCCGATGGTGAAGCGGACCTTTTCGCGGACCACCGGAATGCAGTTCAGATCGGCCACGCCGGGGTTGCAGCCGCCGCCATGGAGTTCATTCGGGCGCTGAACCACGCCGTACATGTTCTTCATGGCGAAGGTGACGCCGGACATACTGTGATCCTTGAGGATGGGCAGGCCGATCACCATGTCGCACTCGCGGGTGAGGATTTTGGAGAACTTGACGTTCTTTGCCAAACCAAACGCCGCCGGCTCTTCCTCGTAGCCAGCCACGTCGGAGCCATAGCAGCGGACGCGGCTGGGATCGGTCGAGATGGTCAGGCCGCAGGCCTCAAGATCGCGCGCGTTGCGGTCCCAGACGATGATGTTGCCGGGCTTGACGCCGGCCTGCTGCAGCCGCTCGGAGATGGCCAAAACCAGCGCCAGGTGGGTCGAAATTCCCTTGCCGCCCAGGCCGTTGGTCTTGAGACCGATGACCTTGCCCACTGGCACGATGTGCTTCCAGGCCTCGATTGGATGGTCGTGCCCGGTGTAGGCGGCGATGGCCTTATCGAGCAGGTCGAGCACGCGCTTCTCGTCCAGTTGCCCACCCTGGGAGTGAAGTAACGGATCGCGGGCGATCACGACTTTGGACTTGCCTGTCGTGGCGTGTTGATCCAACATGCCGGCGGCCAGTCCCAACTTGCTCTGCGAGCCCAGCAGCACGGCTCCCGTGGCTGCGGTTTTCAGAAAATCACGGCGGTTTTTCATTGCCATCCTCATTTTTGTTCCGGTTTGTTTCTCGCCTGTATTCGAGTGGAGGCGGTTTTACAGTTTCGCTTCCACGCCGTGCGCCAGAGCCAGCAGAGCCTGCGCTGCGCCGGGCGTGGTTTCATAGGCAACGATGCGGACCAGGTAAGGGCCTTTGCGGAAGATCACGCTCTGTTCGTAAGCTATTCCGGCATCGCCCAGTTGGACAATCTTGGCGTCCTTGGTCTGTCCGGTCTCGAGAATCTTGCGTGCGCCCGCCGCGTTGCCCATGGTATGCACGTCTACCACGGCTTCCAACTGGCCCTGATATTTGTAGTCGGAGGTCGAGGTGGTGACAACGCCTGCGGAGATGTATTGCTCGGCGTCGCCGTCGATGTACTGCCACAGATTCTTGGCTTCGAAGGTACGCGTGTCGCTGGTTTTTTGCCAGCCGGCGACTACATTCGATGCCGGGAAGGCGTCTACCGGAGCCTTCTTGCATCCTGTTGGGACAATGACTGCGAACGCGCCCAACAGCGCGAGAGAAACCGGCAACATGAAAGAACGAAAGTGAAACATGAGGTTCTCCTTTATTTCCTGTTCAACAGAATCTGGCTGCCGGGGGAACGGCTTTCACCGATGCTGGTGACATAAACAGCGGGGTGCTCCTGCAGCGGGCAGGCATACTCGCATGCACCGCAGCCCACGCAGCGGCTGGGGTCGACGCGCGGCTGCTTGAGAGTTTTGGTGTTGCCGTCCGAGTCGACGACCTGTGCTTCCTCGACATAAATGGCTTTGGGCGAAACCGGGCACCACTCCTCGCAGACAATGCAATCGGTGGCCATGGCCCAGGGCAGGCAACGGCCGCGATCGTAAAACGCCGTGCCCAGGCGGACGGGCTGGTTCTGCTGTTGCGCTCCGACGCCCACCACCCAGCCTTTTTCCTTGGGCGTGATCTGCCAGATGGCGCCGGTGGGACACACCTCCGAGCAGAGCACGCAACTCGGCTCGCAATAACCGATGCGCGGCACCAGCGTGGGCGTCCAAAGCCCTTCGATGCCGGCCTGATCCAGCGTGGGATGGAGCGCGGTGTTGGGACAAACCTTCATGCACTCGCCGCAGCGAATGCAGCGGGAGAGAAAATCGGGTTCGTCGAGCGAGCCCGGCGGACGCAGCAGCCGCTCATGGCGGCTTTTGCCCATGCCGGTGTTGGCGCGCATCAACGGGACGATCGCCGCGCCAGCTGCGATCCCGGTGAGTGTGCGGCGGCGGCCCAGGTCCGGGGATGCGACTTCCTTTTCATTGCGGAAGAAGCGGAACTGCAGGCTGTCGTGCGGGCAGCTTCCCACGCAATTCATACACATCAGGCACTCGGCCTTGCGCCAGGGCGCGCCGCCGATGGGATCGTCGCCACCCTGACAGTGGAGCAGGCAGCGGTTGCACTTGTCGCAGGCGGCCGGGTCCTTGTGCAGTCCCAGCACCGACCAGCGGGAGACCGCGCCGAGCAGCGCGCCGAGAGGGCAGATGGAGCGGCACCAGAGGCGCGTGATGCGCAGGCTGGCTGCCAGAATGGCGATGAACAGAACGCCGAGAACAAGGCCCTGCGCAAAATGTGGCTGGCGGAAGTCGAGCACCGTGTATTGCAGAATCGTGTGCAGGGTCTCGCCGGTGGCTTTGATGGCCGCGATGTGGCTGTGCTCCAGCGGCGCAAGCACCGCGCGCACGGCGGAGTTGAACGCCGGCAGGAGCGAGAGGCCAAAGGAACGGACCAGCAGGCTGAAGGGGTCGAGCCAGCCGATGGCCGCCGATCCGAAGCAGGCGGCGACCAGTCCGGCAATCAGGACAACATATTTGCCGGTTTGCCAGCGCTTGTAACGGTTGGACTCGATGCGCTGCTTGCCGCGTTTGGCCTCGGAGGGCATATTGCCCACGAAGTGCTGCAGCGTACCCATGGGGCAGATCCAGCCGCAGAAGAAGCGCCCCAGAAGAAGTGTGGGCAGCAGGATGACGAGGCTCAGCAACAAGCCGCGGTAGAGCGCGTGGCCGGCCAGAGCGTTGACCACCGCGACCAGCGGGTCGAGCTCGAAAAACAGCCGCACGGGAGCGCGGAGATGGATATCTCCGGTGGCGCCGGGAGAAGGGCGTAGCGAGGTGAAAACCAGTAGCGCAAGAAACAGAAGCAGAAAGACGATCTGCGAGATTCTTCGCCATATCGGCAACCTGGAACGGGCCAAGATATTCCTCCATGCGCCTCTTGCGGGCGCTAGGCGTACAGGATGAATGATTGGCGTTCAGGCAAGGAACAAGCGGTGACCTGCATCACGTATTTCCGCTTGGGCGCGTCTTTTTAGAATGCGGCCGTCCGAACGCGACCGCAAGTTCCTGTCCTCACAGGCGATTGATGAGCGAAGCGATGCAGGCGGCGCCGAAGCCGTTGTCGATGTTGACCACGGAGACGTTGGGCGAGCAGGTGTTCAACATGCCCAGCAGCGCGGCGATGCCGCCAAACGACGCGCCATAGCCCACGCTGGTGGGAACGGCCAGCACCGGCGCACTCACGAGACCGGCGACGACGGTGGGCAATGCGCCCTCCATGCCGGCGCAGACGATGAGGACGCGTGCCGCTTGCAGCGAACTTTTCTGCGCCAGCAGGCGGTGAATGCCGGCCACACCTACATCGGCGATCAGTTCAACCGTATTGCCCAGCAGCCGTGCGGTGACCACGGCTTCCTCGGCCACGGGCAGGTCGCTGGTCCCGGCGCAGACCACTGCGATGGTTCCCTTGCCCGGAGTGGCGGGCGCTTGGGTGAGCGTGATGGCGCGGGCCGTCTCATGGAACTCGGCGCGCGGCTCAACATCACGAACCGCTCGGAACATATCGGCGGAGGCGCGGGTAGCCAGCACGTTGCCGCCCGCCTGGGCCATGCGGGCGAAGATGGCAGCCACCTGCGCCGTAGTCTTGCCGGCGGCAAAGATCACTTCGGGCATTCCGGTACGCAGAGCGCGGTGATGATCGAGTTTGGCGAAGCCCAGGTCCTCGAAGGGCAGATCGCGCAGGCGGTCCAGCGCATCACTCACGCCGGTTTGGCCCTCGCGCACTTCGTTGAGCAGCATCTCGATTGCGGCGCGATCCATCAGTTTCTCTCCTTTGCCGCGGCAGCGTACACCTGCACCGCTTCTTGCATCACCTGTTTCAGGGGAACCGAGTGCAGCGAGGCAAGCATGCGGCAATCCTCGTACTCCGGCGACGCATTGGCGACGTTGCCGGAGGGCCAGCGAGCGATCTTGATGCCGACTTGGCCCCACTGGGTTTGCACCTTCACAAACTCGCGCGCCAGCGCCACCTTGTTTTCGAGCCGCCAGCGCAGGCCGATGGTGGTGGTTTCGCGGAAGAGAAGGTCGCGCAGGCGGGGCATGAGAGCCGGACGGCAGAGCACTGTGAGCTGCACGCCCGTGCGCCCTTTTTTCATCTGCACCGCCGCTCGATAGACATCCCACGCGCCGGCATCGAGCAGGCGCTCGCTCACATAGGCCAGCAACTGAGGCGTGGAGTCGTCGATAACCGTTTCGATCACCGCAATCGGTTCGGTGGCGGCGGAGTCTGATACCTCTTCGCTCGCTTCGCCCACCAGCAGACGCAGCAGATTGGGCTCTCCCGGCGTCTCGCGGCCGCCCGCGCCGTAGCCCGAGGCCTTAATGCGCATCGGCGGAATGGGCGCATAGCGCACATCGAGCATTCGCAAAACGGCTGCTCCGGTGGGAGTCACGCGCTCCATTGGGTCGCCGGCCGCATAGACAGGCGCGTCGCCGAGCAGGGCCAGCGTGGCCGGAGCTGGAACCGGCAGCGTTCCGTGCTGGCATTTGACCGTTCCGCTGCCGACGTTCAGGGGCGACGAAAGCCAGCGATCGATGGCCAGCGATTCCGCGCCGGCGGCAGAGCAGACGATATCGATGATCGTGTCGACGGCGCCGACTTCGTGAAAATGCACCTTCTCGACGGGGATGGAATGAATGGCCGCCTCCGCCTCGCCTAGCAGTTGGAAGGCGCGAGTGGAGCGCTCCTTCACGGCGGCGGCAAGCGGCGCGGAGCGGATGATTTCGAGGATCGCCGACAAAGGGCGATGCTCGGCGTGGGTGTGCGCGTGAGCATGCTCATGCGCACCGTGTTCATGCGCGCCTTCCGCGTGCGAATGCGCCTGGCGCGCGTGCGAGTCGTGCGAATGTTCCGCGTGGCCGTCATGGGAGTGCTCCGGCTCGCTTTCCGCATGCTCCGGCGCAATCACGTCCACTTTGGTTGCGGCCAACCCGCCACGGCTCACCTTGCGCATCTCAAGCCGCGCGCCCACGTTCAGCGCGGCGGCAGTTTCCTCAAGCAGGGTGATGGGAACGCCGGCATCCACCAGGGCGCCCAGCAGCATGTCGCCGCTTATGCCAGAAAAACATTCCAGATATCCAATACGCATCGCTTTGTGATTCTAAACCGCCGGCTATGCGCCGCGCCGGGACAGGACCTCGGCGGGCAGGATGGCATTCATTGAGCCGGAACGGAATCCCGAGCAGTCCAGCGTGACGTATTGAAAGCCGGCCTGCCTGAGTGCCGTGGAGATGGCGTCGAACATCTCCATCGAAAGGGCGCGGGGCAGCTCGGCGCGGGCAATCTCAACGCGGGCCAATTCTCCGTGATGGCGGACGCGCAGCTCGCGAAAGCCCAACTGGCGCAGGCTCTCTTCGGCCTTTTCCACTTGTTCCAGCACCTCGCGGGTCACGGTGCGGCCATATTCGACGCGCGAAGCCAGGCAGGGCGCGGCAGGACGATCCCACAGCGGATAGCCCGCGCTCTTGGCCAGCGCGCGCACTTCCATCTTGGTCAGCCCGGCCACGGCCAGGGGCGCCAGCACGGCGTGCTCCTCGGCGGCGCGCTGGCCGGGGCGGAAATCGCGCGTGTCGTCGGCGTTCATGCCGTAGGCGATGTTTTGAAAGCACAGTTCACCGCCCAGTGCTTCCATGGCCGCAAAGAGCTCGTCCTTGCAGTGGAAGCAGCGGTTGGCGTCGTTGCGCGCATACTCGGGCCGGCTTAACTCTTCCGTTGCAATCAGGTGCAGGGGCATCCCTTGTGCGCGAGCAAAGGCGCAGGCCTGCTCCATATCGCGCCGGGCCAGGCTGGGCGAGTCGGCCAGCACGGCGAGCATCCGGCTGCCCAGAACCCGATAGGCCGTAGCCGCCAGAAACGCGGAATCCACGCCGCCGGAGTACGCCACCATCAGGCTTCCCAACTCGCGCAGCCGCGCTTCAAGCGTGCGCAGCTTTTGCGCTGTTTCCGGCTCGACGGCAAGGGCGCTCGCGAGCGCATCCTTTGCAGATTCAACAGCCGGTAGATTCGTGTGTGAAAACGCCGCCATACGGCAGATTATACCCTTCCGCAGCTTTTCCACGCCGCCGGCGCGGCTTCCTGAACCGCGATGAAACGCGCGCCGCACGCGGCGCATTGTGCGTCTGCCGGAAATGAAATGAGCCTGCTGCGGTAGGCTACTGAGGTGAAGTTGAAGCGATATGCAGGAGGCGACGAATGAAGATCGGCGTGAGTGCGTTTGCCTGGACCACCAAGCTGAATCAGTCGCATTTGAGCCTTTTGGCCAGGATCCGCGAACATGGGCTCGACGGCTTCGAGATTCCAATCTTCGATCCGGCGGAGATCGATGCGGCGCGACTCCGGCAAGCATTCGAGGCGAACCATCTGGAATGCACGGTCTGCGCCATTCTTCCAGATGGCGTCAATCCCATCAGCCCGGACGCTTCGGTGAGGAAGAAATCGCTGGCTCACCTGAAGCGCTGCATTGAAACAACCGCTGAACTGGGCGCGCATCGGATCGGCGGACCTCTTTTTGCGCCCATCGGCTATCTTCCCGGCCGGCGGCGCACGCAGAACGAGTGGAATTGGGCGGTCGAGTGCTTTCAAGCTCTCGGCGATCTGCTCGACGCCAACGAAATCACTCTCGCCATCGAGCCGGTGAACCGTTCCGAGACCTTTTTCCTGATGACCGCTTCCGAGGCCGACGAATTCTGCACAGCCATCGGTCATCCCCGTGTCGGCGTGCTGATCGACACATTTCACGCCAATATCGAAGAGAAGAACATTGCCGCCGCGGTGCGCTCCCTGGGGCCGCGCCTCAAGCATCTTCACGCCAGCGAGAACGATCGCGGACTGCTCGGTTCCGGGCACGTGGATTTCCCGGCCATCGTCGCGGCCCTCAACGAGATTGCCTACGATGGCTACCTCATGATCGAGGGATTCGGCTACTCACCGGATGAACCGAATTCTCTCGGCATGCTTTGGGGAGATCTGAATGTATCGCCGGAAGATATTGCATTCAAAGGAGCGGCTTACCTGCGAAACCTGCTGGACCAGCGCCTTCCGTAGGGCCGGTTCACGCGGTCAAAGCACGATCCACCACGGAGATGAGGACCGATCCTGGCCGATCTCCTTATGCCTGTCTCACCAGCCGCGATACCCTGAAGAGTATGCGCACGGCCTACATCGGTATGGGCGGCAATCTGGCCAGTTGGGCCGGGCCACCGGAGGCAACTCTGGCCGCAGCGGCCTTGCGGCTTGAATCCCTGGGCCGCGTGGTTGGCCGCTCCTCGCTTTACTCCACCGAACCGGTGGGGTTTGCCGCACAGCCGCGCTTTGTGAATGCCGTGGTGGCGCTGGAGACCGAATTGGAGCCGCGGGAGCTGCTGCGCGGTCTGCTGGCGCTGGAACTGGAGTTCGGCCGTGATCGCTCCGCCGGCTTCGCCAATGGCCCGCGCACGCTCGACCTGGATATTCTGCTCTTCGGCGGCCTTGAGATTCACGAACCAGACCTCGAAGTTCCTCACCCGCGCCTGGCCGAACGCGCCTTCGTCCTGGTGCCTCTCAACGAAATTGCACCGCAGGTTTCCATTGCCCGCAGCGGAAAAACCGTGGCGCGGTTGCTCGAAAACCTGCGTCAAAGCTGCAAGAACGATTCCACTGCGGTGGTACGGGTGGAAAGCGATGTCTGGGCACCCCGGTAGAATCGTTTGATGGGCCTCGATTTCAACGTATTGGCGACAGCCGAGGCCGGCGGACGGCGCGGGCAGCTCGCTCTGCCGCACCGTACTATCCAGACGCCGGTCTTCATGCCGGTGGGCACCGCCGGCACGGTGAAGGCCGTTGCGCAGGAGGTGCTGGAAAGCCTGGGCGCGGAGATCATCTTAGGCAACACCTATCACCTCTACCTGCGTCCTGGCCACGAGGCGATCCGCCGCATGGGCGGGCTGCACAAGTTCATCAGCTGGCCGCGCGCCATGCTCACCGATTCCGGCGGCTTTCAAGTCTTCAGCCTGAGCCAGTTGCGCAAGGTCAGCGACGAGGGCGTGCGCTTTCGCTCCCATCTGGACGGCAGCAGCCACTTCTTCACTCCCGAGCACTCCATGGACGTGCAGATCGCCCTCGGCGCCGACATCGCCATGGCCTTCGACGAGTGCACCGAATATCCAGCAGAGCGTACCAGGGCGCAAGAGAGTCTCCGGCTCACCATGGCCTGGGCGCGGCGGTCGCTGGATCACTTTCGTGCCCACCGCGAAGAAGTGCCGTGGCGCGACGAATTCGAGGGCCGCAAGCAGAGCCTCTTTGGCATCGTGCAGGGCGGTACCTATAAAGATTTGCGCCGCGAGAGCGCGGAGCGGCTGGTTGAGATGGATTTCGACGGCTATGCCATCGGTGGCCTGAGCGTGGGCGAGCCGCGCGAACTGACGCAGCAGACCATCGCCGAGGTGCTGCCGCTGCTGCCCGCGGACAAGCCCCGTTACCTGATGGGCGTGGGCTACCCCGACGAGATCGAGCAGTACGCCCGCATGGGCGTGGACATGATGGACTGCGTGCTGCCTACGCGCGCCGCCCGCCATGGGCTTCTCTTCACAAGCGAGGGGCGGTTGAATATCAAGGCCAAACGCTATGCGGAAGATCAGAACCCGCCCGATCCCGCCTGCGAGTGCATGGTTTGCCGCCGCTACTCGCGCGCCTACCTGCGCCACCTGATGCAGGCCGGCGAGGCGCTCTCGGGAACGCTGAACACCATCCACAACCTGGCCTACTATTTGGGAATTATGCAGCGTGTGCGGACGCAGTTGCAGGCCGGTGGCGCAGCGGAGCCTCCCACGGCCGCCGCGGCTGGGGAAACGCGCGCAGTTCGGCCATAACGCGTTCCAACACGCCATCCCAGTCGCCGGGCCGGCTCTGGCGCAGCAGCCGGGCGGTGGGGTACCAGGGGGTGGTCTCGATCTCCTGCATCCAGCGCCAGTCGCTGAGATGAGGCAGCAGAATCCAGACTGGTTTGCCCATGGCCCCGGCCAGATGGGCAATGCAGGTGTCCGTGGTGACGACCAGATCGAGCGGCGTCAGGAGGGCCGCGGTTTCGGCCAGGTCTTTGTCCAGGCTCGACCCATCCCTGACAAAAACATCGCAGGGAAGGCCGGCCAACTGCTCCGCGGCAGCGCCTTTTTGCAGCGAGACCCAGGTGATGCCGGGCGCGCGCAGCAAGGGCAGCAGCGCTCTCAGATTCATGGACCGCTGTTGGTCCGCCTTGTAACGGGGATTGCCGGCCCAGGCCAGGCCGGCGCGCAAGGACCGGTTTCCAGACCGCTCATTCCGGCAAAGCTCCGGAAACTGCATCCGCTTCTCGAATACAAGCTGCTCATCGGCGCCCAGGTAAGCGCCCGGCCAGGGAACCGTCTCGGCCGTGGTTCTGAAGACGGCGGGCAGGCTCATGAGCGGGCATTCGAGGTCGAACTCGGGCGGATTTGCTCCCAGCAGCGCCACCTCCGCGCGACCGGCGCGCACCGCGGGCAGCGAGCCCATCAGCCGCTCCACCGGCGCCTGCACTTGCAGGATGGCCACGCCGCCGCGCGCCGCGACCAGAGCCGCATAGCGGCAGAACTGGATGGTGTCGCCCAGCCCCTGCTCGGCGTGGAGCAGCACCCGGCGGCCGTTCAGCAGTTCGCACTGCCAACGGGGCTGGCGAAAAACCCTGGGACCGCGATGCACCTCGCGGAAGCGCCAGCGCGCCTCGTACCCCGGCCAACCACGCTCCCAGTCGCCCAGGCGCAGCCGGGTCAGGGCGAGGTTATAGGCGGCGCCGGCGCTCTCCAGGTCGCGCTCGACCGCGGTCTCATGCGCCCGCAAGGCCTCGTCCATGCGGCCCATATCCAGCAGAGAGTTTCCGCGATTCGAAGACGCGGCCCGGTTGCCCAGAGCCTCGGCTCGTTCAAACACCTCGATCGCCTCCGCAAAGCGGCCTTCCGTATGGAGCAGAATGCCCTGCATATTCACGGCTTCCGCGTGGTCCGGATCGCGCGCGAGGGCCCAGCGCAGCCACTCCCAGGCGCCGGCCAGGTCCCGCTCCGCCGCCCGGAACTGAGACCAGGCCACCAGCATTTCCACCTGTTCCGGATTCAGCGCAAAGGCCTTGCGCAGATGCGCCTCGGCCGCGGCCGGACGGCGGCGTTCCCGCTCGAGAAGCGCCAGTTCGATCCATCCGGCAATGCTATCCGGGCGCAGCTCTACGGCGCGCAACAAGGCCGCCTCGGCGTAGGCCTCGCGCCCCTCTTCGCGCAACAGGCGCCCCAGATTCATCCAGGCCGCGGCAAAATCCGGTCTGAGCGCCAGCGCCCACCGGTAGCGGGTTTCGGCTTCCTTCGCCTTTCCCAGCCACGCCAGTACGAACCCGGCGGCAAACTCCGCCTCGGGCAGCCGCGGCCGCAGCGCCAGAGCCTGCTCGTAGCGTTCGAGCGCTTCTGCATTTCGACCCATGCAGGCCAATGCATTTCCCAAACCCATGTGCGCGGCCACCAACGCCGGCCGCCGCCGGAGGGCCAGCTCAAACTCGCGTATGGCTTCCTGCGGGAATCCGTTGGCGAGCTTCAGTTCGCCCAGTCCCACGCGAGCCAGCGCATCCATGCCGTCCAGGCGAATCGCCTCTTGGTAGGCTCGCTCCGCTTCCTCGTTGCGGCCGGCGGCCTTCAGCGCCTGGCCCAGCGCCACCCAGGCTGCGCCCATCCGCGGCGCCGCGGTCACCGCTGCCGTGGCCATCTTCACCGCCGCGTCGGTCTGGCGGCTGGCCAGCGCCACCAAGCTGATGCCCACCAACGCCTCCGGCTGCGACGGATTCCGCTCCAACACCCGCTGAAAGCCGAGCGCCACCTCCGTCAGCCGGCCGGTGAGCCCCTGCGCGCGGTTCCTGGTTTGTTGCGGAGTCTGCGGCGCTGTTGCCATCGCTCGCCTGCCTTATCTTCAGGACGGTCTTGAACGTCCTCTTCTTGAAAGCTAGGACCTGGCGGGCCGGCACTCAACCCTGAACCTCTCCCTCACCGTAGATTTTCCGGCTGCGCTTCCCTTTTCCCGCACCGGTTCAATTTCGGAACGGGGCCATCGCCCTTCGGATTTACACTGGCGTCTACCTTCTTTGGGAGCCGGCATTTCGACTTTCAGGAGATCATCGAACTCACCGCCGTGGCCGCGGCCTTCGAATTCTTTCCCCGCTTCAACTCGGCGTTGCAAATTCCTATCACGCCGCTGCCGGAGCCAGACTGTTGATCCAGCCGGACAAGCTGCTCCAGAACTTTCGCCGAGTTGGCCAAAGGATCTCGATGCCTGAGGACCAGTTACCCTACTTTCCCAAGTGCTCGACGAAGAAATCCGCCATTCTATGGTTGGCTTCCTGCGCTTCCGGCAGCAGCGGGTCATACCAGAAGGCGTGCGTCAGCGCGTCGAAGACCACCAGCCGCGCATCCACGCCCGCGTTCAGATAGGCGCGATGCAGGTTTACCGTGCCGCTGAGCAGCAGGTCGCGGCCGCTGGTGACAAACAGCGTGGGCGGCAGCCCGTGCAGATCGGCGTAGATGGGCGAGAGCACCGGGTCCTTGGGATCGGTGGCGGCCACATAGGGCGAGTCGTGCGTGTCGTTGGTTGGCGGATCCAGGTGCCCGGTGAGGCCGCGCAGTGCGTATAAGGCCCTCGAGTCGTCGCTGTGCGCAAAGTCGCCCAGGCCGCTGAAGATGCCCAGCGCCGCCGGCATCGGCAGCCCCAGTTGCTTGATTTTCACGGCCACTTCGGCGGTCAGGATGGCTCCGGCCGAGGTGCCGTAGATGACGATGTGCTCCGGCTTGTAGGTCTTCAGCAGTTCCTTGTAAACGGCCACCGCGTCGTCCACGGCCGCGGGAAAAGGATGCTCCGGCGCCAGCCGGTAGAGCGCGGCCACGACCTTGATCTTCGTGTAACTGGCAATCGGAATCGTCTCGGTATAGGAGCCGGAGTCGGAGTCGAATCCGCCGCCGTGCAGATTCAAGAGCACCTTGTCCTTGTTGGCTTCGGGCACTCCTTCCGGCGTAACGATGCGCACCGGAACCCCGGCGATCGTCTGTTCGACAATCTGGTTGGGACAAAGGCTGCTCCATGCCAAGCGCGCGCCCGCCGTGTAGGCGTCTGTGAGTTTGCGCCGCATGACCAACGGCGTCGGCGGACCCTGATCCGGTTCCGGACGGCTCAGCACCCGTTGCGCCTGGGGACTGAGGTTGGCCGGGACGGGAACGACTCTCGTCACGTGCGCCGTGCCCTGTGCGTCGATGTAGCTGGTGTCGCGGTTGGGCGCTTCGGCCGCAGTGGTGGGCGCGGGAGCGGGTTGCTGCGCGGCCAGCGCGGCCGAGGCCAACAGCACAAGGAAGGCGGCGGGACGGGGGATTGGGGTCATGGAATGGGCTCCTCGCAAAGCGAATCGATTCTACGGCATTTTACTTCGGGCACGGCGCAATGAACGAAAGGGGAGCGCTCAGCACGCTCCCCTTCGTTGCCTAACTCCTCACGCGATTAGTGCGGCAGTACCAGCAGGCCGGTTTCCAGCAGTTTCTCCGTCAACCGGTCCAAGGCCCTGGAGAATTTGGAACAGACGGTGCGCACGCTCATTCCCAGCATGGTGGCCGTCTCGGCCTGCGTGTACTCCTGGAGAACGATCCGGCTGAGCATCTGGCGATCCAGCGGTCCCAACTGGTCCAGACACTTTTCCACATCGAGAACGAAGATGACCGCGTCCTCGAAGGTGCGAACCGGCCGGCTCGAGATCCATCCCCGCGCCACCGGATCGCCCAGGATCGATGGCGACCTGCCCACCTGCATCGAGGCATACAGATAGCGCCGCAACATGCTCTCCGTATGCTTTCTGTAGAAGGCCAGGCTGACAACCGGTTCCGGCGGCGATTTTGCTTCACACCGCGCCGCCGGCTCTTGCTGTTTCCTCCGATCTTCCCGACCTACTGCCTGCGGACCGCTTGCTCCCCAAATCATCGGCAACTGGAGGGCTGCGCTCATTGCGCACCTCCTGCCGCTTCAGCCACCGCCCAAATCCCGGTTACCCGTGTGCGGCCCCGACGCCCCGGCCGCCTGCGGCTCTCTGGCGAGGGAAAATCCTTCAGTTTTGTCTCACACGCCTGGCAATACACACTCCCTTGGGTTTGGGCGCGGTACCAGAGACAGCCGCACCCCTCGCAAACCTTCAAATGCACGCGCAATTCCATGACTGCATCTCCGTCTTCGCGTCTTTTCCCGACGGCTTTGCTTTTCGATTGTTTTTCCGCGGGGTGAAGAGAACCGGGCACGGCAACTCAGGTTTCTCTTGCCCTGATGGGGGATTGCCGCCTGTGCTCTCTCGTTTTTTGTCATGTTTATAGCGCGCAGATCCTGGAATCTTCTCTTACCGGGCTACCCCAGGCGCCTCTGCCGAGCGCCCGCGGGCGGGGATGGGATCGCCGGGCCGGAACTATGTCCTCCGGCAGTTGTTCATCGGCCGCGGTTGGAGACGGAATTCGTCCCGCTCCGCCGTGCGGCAATGAAGCGTTTCCCAAAGGATTCCCACAAACCAGTGCGAGATAAGTAAAGCCAATCTAGTGATATGGTTCCTTAGCGTCAACGTCCCCTGGCGGTTTTCCGTTCATGTGCTTTCCAATCCGCGAACAAGCGCTGAAAATGAAGGCAAATCGGCCCCAACCACTTTGCCAAAAGAAAGCGGAGACTCCTCGCACCCATTGCCGGTGACGAATTTTCCACAAATGAACTTTACCCAGATGCATGAGCGCCTCCGCCTGGAACTGCTGCGCAGGATACAGCGGGGCTCGCTCAGCGTCTCTTTATTGGCGCGGCAGACCGGCTTTGGCCAGGCCCATCTCTCCAATTTCCTGCATAGCCGACGCCAGCTTTCGCTGGAGGCATTGGATCGCATTCTCGCCGCCCAGCACCTGGCGGCCGGAGACCTGCTGCCCGCGGCCTTTCAGTCCGAGGCTCTGCCGGCGGAAGGAGAAGGCAGCGCGATCCCGATCGTTTCTCACGCCGCGGCGCTTTTTGAGCTGTTCATCCGTCCCTCCGCGGTCCAGTCCATCCTCCATTTGCCCGCCGGAGTTCTCCAGTCCATCCGCACACGCGCCACCAACCAGCGCCGCGCCTGGCAGCGGTTCGTCGCGGTGCGCATTCCGTCGGCCGACGCCTTGCCGATGGAGCCGCTGGTGCTGCCGGAGGCCGTCGTGCTGATTGACCGGCACTACAACTCGCTCATGCCCTATCGCCCCAACCGGCCCAACCTCTACGCCGTCCGGCACGGCTCTCATCTGACCTTGCGCTATGTGGACTTTCTCTCCAACCGGATGGTGCTACGCCCGCTCAACATCGCCTTCCCGGTGGACCTGATCGAAATCGATCCCGGCGAGTCGCCCGGCGACCTGCTGGCAGGCCGCATCGCGCTGATTCTGAACGAACCGTGATGGAATGGACCGCATGCTAGACCTCGTGCGTCGAATCCTGGTTGTCGAAGCGGGTGAATTTGCCAATAAAGTTCAGATACACGGTGTCGGTAGGGCCGTTGCGCTGCTTGGCCACGATGATCTCCGACTTGGCTTTGTCGGCCTCGCTCATCTCCTCGGTGCGGTTGTAGTAGGACTCGCGATGGATGAAGGCCACCACGTCGGCGTCCTGCTCGATCGATCCCGACTCGCGCAAGTCGCTCAGCAGCGGACGCTTATCGTCGCCGCGGCGCTCGCTGGCGCGGGAGAGCTGGGAGAGGGCCACCACCGGCACGTTCAGTTCCTTGGAGAGAGCCTTGAGACCGCGGGAGATGGCTGAAACCTCCTGGGTCCGGTTCTCATAGTTCTTTTTGCCCGAAGAGGGCACCGTGGCCGACATCAGTTGCAGGTAGTCCACCACGATCAGGTCCAGGCCGCCCGCGTTCTGCTTGAGCCGCCGCGCCTTGGCGCGCATTTCGGCCAGCGAGATCCCCGCCGTGTCATCGATGAAGAGGCGCGACTCGACCAGTTGGCCCAGCGCATTTTGCAATTTGTCGTGGTCTTCACGGCCGAGAAAGCCTTTTTGCAGCTTCTGCTGGTCAACCCAGGCCTGGGAGGCCAACATGCGGCGCAGCAGCGACTCCTTGCTCATTTCCAGGCTGAAGATGGCCACGACGGCGTTGTGGTTGACCGCGGCGTTCTGGGCGATGTTGATGGCCCAAGCCGTTTTGCCCATCGAGGGACGGGCGGCGATGATGATCAACTCGCCCTTCTGCAGGCCGCTGGTCAGGCGGTCAAAGTCAGTGAAATCAGTCGCCAGACCGGTCACTTCGCGGCTTTGCTTGTAGAGATTGTCGATGGTTCCAAAAGAGTTCTCGACGATCTGGTGCAGGCTCTGGAAGCCGCCGGCGAGGCCCTTCTGGCTGACCTCGAGCAGCATCGATTCGGTAACGTCCAAGACGCCGATGGCCGACTCGCTCTGGTCGGCGGCGCGGGCAATGGCCATCGAGCAAATGCCCATCAGCTTGCGCAACAGGCTCTTGTCCTTGACGATCCGGATGTATTCCTCGATCACCGGCCGACGCGGCAAACCCTCGGTCAGGCTGGCCAGGTAGGCCACGCCGCCCACCGCTTCGACCTCCTTGTAGCGGGCCAGTTCGTTGGCCAGGGTGACGATGTCGACGGCCCGCTGAGAGTCCATTAACTCGCTCATGCGCAAGAAGATACGGCGATGCGAGTCGAGGGAAAAATCATCCGCTTCGAGCTTTTCTGCCGCCTCGGAGTGGGCGGAGTTGTCGAGCAGGATGGCGCCGAGGATGGTTTTTTCGGCGTCGATATTCGCCGGCAGTCCGGCATCGAGAGTCAGGTCGGGGATGGTGGCCATATGCAAAAAGTTTAGGCTGATCGGCGACCTGCCGCGATTGTGAAGATTTCGTCGGAGTCGTGGAAAACGTGACCGGGCGCTGGAATGGGCGGCAACATCCTGGCCACCGGCAGGGCTCTTCCGGTGGCGCGCGACACTATCGGGGAGGCAGCGCCAGAATTGCGCCACCCCGCTCACGCAGGTTGTTTTCACCGCGCGGCAGCCGCGTGGGCGCGCCGCCCAGATCGCGCGCATAGATTTCGCCATAGTTCCCGGTGGCTTGAATCACGCGCACCACCCAATCGTCTTCCAGCCCCAGCGCGCTGCCGATCTGCCGCGATCCACCAAGCAGAAAACGCAGCAGAGGGTCGTTGCCCTCGGCCTGCGCGGCGCGTAAGCGCATGTCCTCCGCATTGGCCCGCGTCACTCCGCTCTCCTCGGCCTGGATCAGCGCCTCCATGACCCAGTACACGATCGCCGACCACTGCGGATCGCCGTCGCGGGTAGCCGCCGCCAGCGGGTCCTTCGAGATGACTTCAGGAAGCAGGCGCGTAGGCTTTCCGTGGCGCGCCAGAGCGGCCCGCGTTTGCGCCAGGCGCGTCCGGTCGCCAGCCAATGCGCCGCAGTTCCCGGTGGCAAAGGCCGCCTGCATCTCGCCCTCTTCCTGAAATGGAAAGGGCACAAACTCCAGATGCTCGCGGGCAAACCAGGCGCGCACGCTCTCTTCAACGGCGGTCTCGGCCAGCAGACAGATCTTGCTTCCGCTCAACTGCCGCGCCCGCGTCGCCGGACTGATTCCCGGAACCAGAAACCCGGCGCCATCCCAGAGCACCGGGAGAGTGAATTGCAGATGAGTGCCGGCGGCATGAGAAAAATCGTCGGTGAGCGTGGGCACCATCTCCACTTCGCCGCCGGCGAGTCCGCGCATGGCGGCGCCATCGTCCGGATACTGTTTCACGGTCACGAGCGCATTCTTTCCCAGCACCGCGACGGCGACCGCGTGGCAAAGATCGGCATCGAAGGCCGCGCGATTGCCATGATCGTCGGAGGTAGAATACTCCGCTTCTTCCGCGTCGATGCCGCAACGCAGCACGCCCGCAGCACGCACGCGGGCCAGGGTTGGGGAGGGATCGGCCGCGCGCGCCACGGCGCAGACAGCGATCGCCGCCAGCGCCAGCGCGAAGCCGGCTGCCGCGCGCATTATGGTGCCCAGCCGCCGGCGGTCGGAATGCCCGGCGTGGTATCGGGCCGCGGATTGAAGTCCGCCGGCACTGGATTGGGAAGACCGCTGTCGGTGGGAGCGATCTGGAGCAGCTTGCAGCCCATGCCGTCCGCGTGAGGGAAATGGGCGATCTGCGCCGGGGGAATGGTCGCGTACTCCGCAGTGAGCGGCGCGCGCCTGCCCAGGAGCCGCAGCGTGTCAAAGGCCGAGGTCATGTCGCCCACGCCGGGCACCTTGTCGTCCGCCGGGCCGAGGTTGGGCTGGCCGAATTTCTCCGCGCCAATCTGCCGCGCGCGCTCCTCGTCGGGCAGGTCAGCCAGCGGAATCAGACCAAACAGTTTGTCGACGAATTTGATGATGGAACTGTGCTCGGAGGGCACATGCGAGACGCCATGCGCCACCGCGAACGGGGAGATCAGAATGGCGGGAATCCGCGGTCCCTGCTCCAGCGGAATTCCGGCTGCATCGTAGGAGCGGATGCGCGGCTGCGCGTGGTCGTAGAGTCCGTCCGACTCGTCGTAGGTGATGATGATGGCGCTCTCAGGCCAGTAAGGACTGGCGGCGATGGCGTTGATCTCCTTGGCCAGCAAGCCTTCGCTGATCTGGGTGTCGGAGTAGCCGGGATGATCGTCGTTGCCGTTGAAGACCTTGGCCAGCTTGGGGTTCGGGTCCTGCGGCCGCCACCGATGGATGTTTCCATAGCCACCGCGCACATAGAAGACGCCTGAGGCCGGCAGACGCCGGGCCGCGAGGTCGTCAAAGAACCGGCTTAGCCCATGCAGATGCGTGGCCGCCAGCGGATTGTTGGCCACGTAGCCGAAATACTGCGGCGCATTGTGATGGGCGACGTAGCCCAGGTGCGAGGCTCTGCCCTGAGCGTCGTTGAGTTCGTGCTCATAGCCTTGCTGATACCAGCCCCAGTTCACAGCCTCTACGCCGTGGCCGGCGATCTTCTCGATGTCCTCGCGCACATCGGGAAGGTCGAATGCGGGATCGTAGTCCGCCGCCGTGGTTTTCTCGATCTCGCTGCCCATGAAGGAAAGCGGCAGGCTGGCAAAGGTCAGGTTCTTTGAGACGCCGCCAAAGGGCTGCGCGGCCTGGGGCTGTTTGAGCCGGTCCGCCGTGTCGAGCGGCGAACCCCAATAGGGCTGGGGGTCGGAGACCATCGGCACAGTCGCGCCCTTGCCCTTGCCGCCGGTGGCGGCGGCTTCGGGATGCAGCATCCACTGCGTCTCGCCGCCCTGGCCGGAGATCATGGCGATGGCATTGGGAGTGGATGGTCCCACGATGGTGTCCATGAAGTGGTCGAAGAGCGTGAAGCGGTCGGCATATCGCCACAGAAACGGCGCCGTGTCGCAATCCACATGGGCCATCACCAGTTCGCCAAACTGCTTGCGCTCGAGCGTGGGCGCCTTCGAGGGCTTGCCGTCCCGCAGCGTGACGCCTTCTTCGGTGAGCGCATATTCGGTGTTGCGCGCCACGTCCTGCGCGTCGAGCGCGATCTTCCGGGCAATGCCAACATGCGAATGATTTACCGAGGCAATATCCGCGGGATAGAGGGGCACCGTTCTGCCCGCCGCGTCCTTTACCGTGGCCGGAATCCGGAAGGGTGTAACGGTTGCCAGCGTTCCGTCGGTATTGACGATGGTCTGCGTGAACCCGGCCACCTGCTGGGGAAGATAAGGCCCGCGCGGCCCGGCGTAGAGGCCGTCGGCGCCTGGGTAGCTGCCAAAGTAAAAGTCGAAGGAGCGATTCTCCTGAAAGAGCACAAAAACGTACTTGATCCGGCTGCGAATCAGACGAAGCTTTTCATCGGGCGAGATCGCCGGCTCCGTCGCCGGGTCGATCGCCTGTGCGCCGACCAGCGCGCTTGAGCGGGGCGCCAGGGTCACATCCGGCAGCGCATTCGTCGTCGATTGCTGCGCCGCGCAGATCCCCAAACCCGCGCCGCACAGCGCGGCCACCGCAACGGAAGCTCCGATGCAAGTTTTATTCTGCATATCGCTAACTTATGCCGCTCCACGCCGGCGTGACAACCAGGAGGCTTCCCCGCCGAGCCTGAGGCGCAAGGCTCTCTCGGATCGATCCAAGAGAGAGCGCTGCCGATCGGCTACGATTGCTTGATGGGCGCTTTGCTCGAGATTCGAGAGCTGCAAGTTCGCTTTGGCGCGGCGGAGGCGGTGCGCGGCGTGAGCCTGCAACTCGACGAGGGCGAGGTGCTGGGGCTGGTGGGCGAGTCGGGATCGGGCAAGAGCGTAACGGCGCTGGCGATTCTGGGCCTGCTGGGATCGGCGGCGCAGGTTGCGGGGCAGATTCTGTGGCGAAGCGCGGCGGCCGGCGGCACCGGCCCAGCATCTGAACCGGCTGCGGAAAAAGGCCTATTGTCCGGCCAAACCTGCGAAAATCCGCCCGCAGGGGCTAAAGCCCATAGTTCATTATCAGCAACTTATGGCACGACTGAAGTCGTGCCCTGTTACAAAGCACAGCCGGGAAAGCCTTTTTCCGCAGGCTGTGAAGGCAAATGCAGCCACAGCACTGGCACTCCAAACTCCGCTAGCACCGCTCACTCCGCCAACTCCGCGAGCACTGATCTGCTGCGGTTGTGCGAAGGCGCATTGCGGCGGCTGCGCGGGCGGGAGATCGCGATGATCTTCCAGGAGCCGATGACAGCGCTGAATCCGGTGATGACGATTGGCCGCCAGGTGGCCGAGAGCTTTGAGGCGCATTCGCCTTCGTGGACGGGCAGAGAGGCGAAGCGGAAAGCCATCGCCGCGCTGGAGGCGGTGGCGATTCCCGAGGCGGCGCGGCGCTACGGCGACTATCCGCACCAGTTCTCCGGCGGGCAGCGGCAGCGCATTCTGATCGCCATGGCGCTCATCAACCGACCGCGGCTGCTGATCGCCGACGAGCCCACTACCGCGCTGGACGTGACCGTGCAGGCGCAGGTGCTGGAGCTGCTCCGGGAGCTGCAACGGCAGCATGGGCTGGCCATGCTATTCATTTCACATGACTTGGCTGTGGTTGGCCAGGTGGCCAGCCGGGTTGCGGTGATGCGCGCCGGGCAGATTGTGGAGACGGGGGCTTGCAGAAAACTGCTGACAAACCCGGAAGATCCTTACACCAAGAGCCTGCTGGCGGCCGTGCCGACGCTGCGGACGGACCGGAGCAGGCCGCTGGCGATGGTGGAGCGATAAAGCCGAGCGGCGCGGGTACCCCTCCCCCCCGTATTCTGCAAAAAAGTTATTTATTTTCAATTGGATACGAAGAGGACGCCGCTGCAAATTCTTCATTCTGCTGGAGTTCGCCGCAGAATCCTCATGCCAAAGGAGTTACGGGCACATTTTCGGCATTCTCAGGCTCCGACGCCATCCATCGACCCTTGGAGGCACTGGCTCTGCGGCCTGCTCGGGTTGCGAAGAACGCTTTCAGATCGATTCCACGCCAAGGGGGAGGGGGGATGAACCAGGTCCCGCCCTTCGTCTTCCACACTCCTCTCCATGATTGTGCGCCAAAGGAGAGATATATTCTGCAAGGATGCACGACGAATTTTTCCGGATGCCGGTCCGCCGCGCTTGGCTCGGATAGCCGGAGATTTTTTCGTCTGCTGTGTGCAGTGAGCGCATCGGGGATTCTGCGCCAACCGATGCCCTGCGGGAGATCGTTGGAGTGGCCGCCCCTTTGGCGATACTCAATGATGTTCTTGGCCTGGAACTGCGGCTCACTGGGTAAGCTCCCCTGCAGACGTCGATTCCCTACCACAAGAGAATCAATAGTGAAGTAAGCACTTGACAATTTACCCTCCCGCGCAGATACTCAAGCTACGACTTCAGTAATGGAGGTCGATCACAGTTTCGGAGGCGATGATGGAAGCAAGGGTTGAACCGAAGGTTGTGCATGCCACTTGCGTCGTTGAGCGCAGTTTCTCGAAGCCGCCGAGCGTCGTATTTGCGGCGCTGAGTGAACCTGACAAGGTACGCCGATGGATGACCGGGGGGAGCCATTCCGAACTCTTCGAATTTCGGTGCGAGTTCCTGGAAGGCGGGAAACAGACTGTGAAGTACAAAATGGGACCCGAAACGCCGATCGCCGGGGCGGTCATCACCAACGAGGCACGGTTCCAGCACATCGTGCCCGGCGAGCGAATTGTGACCGCATCGACGATGAAAATGGGAGACCGAATCTTCTCCGCGTCGCAAGTAACTTTCGAATTAGTGCCGAAAGAGAACGGAGCTGACCTGGTCATCACGCACCAGGGCGCGTTCTTTGAAGGTTCGGATGGACCCGCAAGGCGGGAGCAGGGATGGAATGTACTGGCCGACAATCTGGTATCGGTGGTCGCCGAACAGTAAGAAGGCGGAGTGTTGACGAAAAGTCGAGTAGATATCGATCGGGTGTTTCATGCGCTCGGTGATCGCACGCGGCGGGCAATCGTGGATCGGTTGAGCCGAGGCCCCGTGTCGGTGTCGCAGTTGGCGGAACGCCTCGGCATCACGCTGACGGCGGTAGGGCAGCATCTGGCGATCCTCGAAGCGTGCGGACTCGCCGTGACAGAGAAGGTGGGCCGTGTCCGCACTTGCCGCATGGCTTCGACGGGCCTGGATGCCCTGGAGCAGTGGGTGGGGGAGCACAGAACCGAGTGGGAAAAGCGGGTGGGGCTGCTCGGGAAGCTGCTCGAGAACGGGGATTAGGGCCCGCTGACAGCAGGTGGAATTCAGGAGAGGAAGATGGACGGGACGCAGGAGTTCTCCCGAAGACAATTCGTTGCATCTGTAGCCGCCGTTGCCGTCGTCGCAGCATTTCCCACGCGCGCTCAGGCTGGCGGCCCCGCGCCAACAAACAGAGGAGAGACTATGACGAAGCTGACGCCGTACTTGCTATTCGACGGAAAGTGCCGTGAGGCAATGGAGTTTTACCGCTCCTGCCTCGGAGGAGAGTTGACGCTGACCGCGGTAAAAGACTCGCCGGCGAAGGATGGCATGCCGGCATTCCAGCAGGACAAAGTTCTCAACGCCCATCTCAGTGGGCGCTCGCTGGAAATCTCCGCATCGGATTGGTTGGCGCTGAACGAGACACCCATCCACGGCAACACCGTGTGCCTGTTCCTGAGTGGCGGAAGCTTCGGGGATCTGAAAACCCTCTTCGACAAGCTTTCTCAAGGAGCAGAAGTCACTCATCCCCTGAAAGAGGTTTTCTTTGGGGTGTACGGAGCGCTGAATGACAGGTTCGGCGTGCGATGGATGTTCCAGACGAACAAAGAGAACAGATGATTCCGAACGGTCATGCTGCCGCTCTTCGACCGCTGCCTGGCCAATTTTGTTGAGATGGACGAGAGTGATCTGTCCGCCATACAGCCTCCGCCGCGGTTTTCAGCAAACGCCAGATTGCCAAAGCTCGCCCAACTCGGAGCTGTATCCGGAAGTTGCATCTATTGAGCAATCCTGCCTGCGCGATCGCGATTGACGCCTTCAGGGCGAGGCACTCATCGTCACGGCCGCAGGCGTACTCCGGGCTCCTGGCGCAGGCGGGCAACTCGTGGCTCCGGGGAGCCTGGTGCAAGCCGCGGCCCACTGAATCGCCAGAAGCACGTCCGCCCCTCGGCGAACCGAGAGGCGGTGGTGGTTTGTTGGGGGGTGGGGCTACTCGGCTGCGGCGGCTTCTTCTGCGGCGGGCTCGGCGGCCGGCGCTTCGGCGGCGGCTTCCTCGCTGGCTTCGGCCACTACGGCGACCTTGATGTGCGCGGCCACTTCGCGGTAGAGCTTGATGACCACGGTGAAGTCGCCGACGCTCTTCAGCGGCTCCTCCAACTGGATCTTGCGGCGATCGATCTCGAAGCCCTTGGCCTCAAGAGCGGCGGCGATATCGGCCGAGGTGACGGAGCCGAAGAGATGACCGGCTTCGCCCGACTTGCGGGTAAAGCTGAGCGCGACGGGCGCCAGCTTGGCGGCCAGTTCCTCCGCCTGCGCCTTTTCGGTTGCGGAACGGCGGGCAGCGGCCGTCTTCATCTGCTCGATGACGGCCTTGTTGACCAGGGTAGCCTGCAGCGCCAGCTTGCGGGGCAGCAGAAAGTTGCGGCCGTAGCCGTCTGCGACCTTCACCACGTCTCCGCGATGGCCCAGATTGGCTACGTCTTCCTTCAAAATAACTTCCATGGGAAACTCTCCAGTGTTACGGGCGGACGCCGTGGGCGCCTTTATCTTTTGGACAAGGGCGTCAGCGAACCGGCAGTGCCGCGCAGGGTTCTATAGCGGTGGCCGGAGGCTAGTGCCGCGTGGCAAACGGCAGCAGGGCGATATTCCGGGCCTGCTTGATGGCGCGGGTCAGGCGGCGCTGGTGCGTGGTGCACACGCCAGTGAGCCGCCGGGGCACGATCTTGCCGCGCTCGGCCACAAACCCCTGCAGCAGCCGAACATCGCGGTAGGGGATCGCATCGATCTTCTCGGTGCAGAACTTGCAGACCTTCTTGCGGCGGAAGAACTTGCCGCGGCCGCCGGGTCCACCGGAGGGCCGGCCGCCAGGGCCGCCGGCAGACCGGCCACCGGGGCGAGGGCCTGAGGGAGCGGCTGGGCTGGAATCCGATCCTGCCGTGGCCTGCGGTGCTTGCGTTGCGCCCGTTTCCGGCGCCTTTGCTTGAGTCTCGTCAGACATAGTGTTTCCTCTTCACTCTCTTCGGTCCCGATTGCGTCCATGAGGCGCTTGGGGACACATGAAAAACTGGATCGAACCGGAGCCGGTTGCCCAACAGAAAAGGGCCGGCGGCGGCAATTCTCGGCAACTGCGCTAGACGGTGGCCTGCACCGGCTCGGCGGCTTCCGCCGGGGCGGGGACCGCAACGGGCGCCGGAGCAGCAACTGCGGCCGGAGCCGCAACCACAGCCGGGGCTGCGACAGGCGCCGGAGCGGCCTGGGCAACAGGTTCCGCGCTCACCTTGCGGCGGACGCCGCGCAGAGCCTTCACCTTGGCCAGACGCTTCTCTTCCTCGTCGATGCGCACGGTGATGAACTTGATCACCGGCTCGGTAACGCGCAAGCGGCGCTCCAACTCGAGCACTCCCGCGCCGTTGGCCTCGATGGTGAGCAAAACGTAGTTGCCGTCGTTGAACTTGCGCACCGTGTAGGCGAGCTTGCGCCGGCCCATCTTCTCGACCGACTTAACCAACCCGCCGCCATTGGTGACGGTGGTGGAAAAGCCGGCGATCAGCTTGTCGGCATCCTCTTCGGCCACATCGGGCCGAACAATGAACATAACCTCATACAAACGGGACATCTTGTATTCCTTTTCCGCTGGACTCTCAGGGTTCAGCCCCAATCTCCAGCCCTGCATTCCAGCCTTGCTCTTCAGTCTTGCCCGCCGGCTCGGCCGGCCATCCACTTGCGGTAGAAGACCGGTCCCGCTCTTGGCGGCCCGGCGCCTTCGTTACTCCTCCGCCTGGCCGTTTCGCTCGCGGCGGTTGAACTCGTTCATCGCGGCAGCCGGTCCCAGTTCGAGAATGCGCCGCGTGGCGATTGCCACCCGGTCCAGCACCTCGTCCAAAACCGTCAAATCCGCCTTGCGCATGGGCGAGAGCAGATAATCCCTGCCCGGCCGCCTGCCACCGGCCGCAATGGCCTCCGGCGGCAAATCCGGCCCCACGCCGATGCGCAGGCGCAGCCACTCCTGGTTACCCAGGGCGCCGGTAATGCTGCGGGCTCCGTTGTGCCCTGCCGCCGAACCGCGCTCCCTGATCTTGAAGCTTCCCAGCGTCAGATCCAGCTCGTCGTGAATGACGAGCAGATCCTTGGCCGGGTCCGCCTCAAACTCTTTCACCAGAGCGGCCACTGCCAGCCCGCTCAGGTTCATAAAGGTCTCCGGCTTGGCCAGGACCACCTCGCGCCCGGCCAAACGGCAGGTTGCGGTTGCGGCCCGGCAGCGCCGGTTCTGGACCACAACCCCTTCCTGCTGGGCGATGCGGTCGATGGCCATGAACCCCGCGTTGTGCGGGGTCCACAGATACTCTGGACCGGGGTTGCCCAGCCCCACCACCAGAAAAGGGCTGCGCCTGGCTCCGGACTCACTTGCCTCGGCCAAGGGTTACTTCTTCGCCTCGGGCTTCTTTCCAGCTTCCGTCTCGGGCTTGCCCTTCTTGGCAACCTCGGGCTCGGCTGCGGTCGCTGCCGTAGCAGCAGCAACAGCGGCTGCCTCGGTCTCAGCCGGGGTCGGCGCTTCTTCGCGGATCGAGACCACATGGGCTACGGTCGCATCCTCGACATTGAGAATCTTGACCGCATCCGAGTGGGGCAGATCGCTGACCCGCAACGTCTCGAAGAGTCCCAGACCGCTGACGTCCACGTCGATGTGGCTGGGAATATCGGCCGGAAGGCACTCGATCTCGACTTCGCGCAATACCTGGTCGAGGATGCCGCCGGCGGTCTTGACGCCAACCGGAATGCCCAGCAGCTTGACGCGCACTTTGACCTTGAGGGCCTTGTCGAGGGCAATGCGCTTGAGGTCGATGTGGATCAACTGATCCTTGATCGGCTCGCGCTGCCAGTCGACGATCATGGCCTTGGCGGCGGGCTGGCCGGCGATCTCGACATCGAAGATCGTGTTGTGGCCGGTCTCGGAGAAGAGAATCCGGGAAATCTGCTTGGGGTCCACCTCGACGGCCACCGGATCGTGTCCGGCGCCATACAGTACGGCGGGAATCTTGCCCGCGACGCGCACACGGCGCGCGGCATTCTTGTTGAACTTGCCCTCACGGGGCTTGGCTACGACTACTTCTGGCATTCGGTCTCTCGTTTCCTGGTTTCGGGCACGGAGAAGCAGCTCTTAGCTTCTAGCCGTTAGCTTTTAGCTCCGGCTGCTGCCGCGAACTGAATCGTTCCGCTCCCTTTGTGAAGCCAGTGGTCAGTGAACAGTGGACAGTGGTCAGTAAAAACTGCTTGCCTGTCGCCCGTTGCCAACTACTAGCTGTTGGTTAACAAAACCGATCCTCGCCCAGTGGCCGCTATTCACTGACCACTGTGCGCCGATCTCTTACGAAAACAGCGTACTTACGCTGGTCTCCATGTGAATGCTCTCGATGGCCGCGCCCAGCAGGCCGGCGATGGAGAGCACCTTGATTTTGGCCAGTTTCTGCGCCGGCTCGCGCAGGGGAACGGTGTTGGTGACCACCAACTGCTCCAGGCGCGATGCGGCGATGCGGTCGACGGCCGGACCGGAAAGAATGGCGTGGCTGGCGCCGGCATATACGGTGGCCGCGCCGTTGACGTAAAGAGCATCAACGGTTTTTACCAGCGTGCCGGCGGTATCGACAATATCGTCGAGGATCAGGCAGGTTCTGCCCTTTACGTCGCCGATCACGTGCATGACCTCGGTGACGTTCATGTCGGTGCGGCGCTTGTCCACGATGGCCAGCGGCGCTCCTACCTTCTGCGCAAAGAAGCGGGCCCGCTCCACGCCGCCCGCATCCGGCGAAACCACGGTGAGGTTAGGCAGAGCAAGTTCGCGGAAGTAGCTCACCAGCACCGGGCTGGCGTAGAGGTGATCGACGGGGATATTGAAGAAACCTTGAATTTGCGCCGCGTGCAGGTCGACAAAAAGGGCGCGGTTGGCTCCCGCGGTGGTAAGCAGGTCGGCAACCAACTTGGCGCTGATCGCCACGCGCGGACGATCTTTGCGATCCTGGCGGGCGTAACCGTAATACGGCACAACCACCGTGATCCTGGCCGCCGAGGCGCGCTTGAGCGCGTCGATCATCACCAGAAGCTCCACCAGATGCTGGTCCACCGGATAGCACGTGGGCTGGACTACAAAAACATCCACTCCGCGCACGTTCTCAAGCAGTTGGAAGTAGACTTCGCCATCGGCAAAGCGCTGGAGCTTGGCTTCGCCCACTGAAACGCCGATGTGACGGCCGATTTCCTCGGCCAGCGGCCGGTTAGCGGTGCCCGAAAAGAGCTTGAATCGCTTGTCTTCGCTCAGGTTCCGGGTCCGTTTGCGCTCAGGCGCGGGTTTGGCTTCCTTCGCTTTCACCGCGGCATCCACAGCGGCAAACTGCGCCGCCTCTTTAGCCGCGGCCTGCCCGCCTTCCTGCTGCTTATCTTCCGTCGTCACCGTCAAAGTTCCCACTTCCATGTGAAGAGCACCTCCAAGCTGGTTGGCTTTGGCTGCTTTCAGGGGTCCGCGTTCCAAAACTTGGCTGGGCGACCAGGATTCGAACCTGGACAAGTGCCTCCAAAGGGCACTGTCCTACCATTAGACGATCGCCCAACTCGACAGCCGTTCGTGAGTTTCTCGCGCATGAGAAACCGCTGTCAATGCCCTTCTTGCAGAAGCATCTCGCGCCAGTAAGCCGAACGCGGCAGGGTACGGGTCAAGTGGCTCCGAATCCCTGCCGGCCGCAAACGTTCGCAGGCCGCTTCCGCGTCTCCGCAGGTCCGGTACAACCCGAAGAGCGCCGAACCGGACCCGGACAGCGAGGCATGGAGGGCTGCCTCCGGTGTGTCCGAAGCCCAAAGAAGACGCTTGATCTCTGCAAGGGAAGGATGCTGGGGAAAGACGACGCGTTCAAAGTCGTTTTGGATCCAGCTACTGATCCCGGTGCGGACAAGCGCGGACTCATGGGGTCCGGCCAGGTCCTCCCCTTCGGGAAGGACACCGGAGGAGCCTGCTCCCTGCCGTCCTTCCGGGATTGCTCCCGCAAAGGCGCTGGCATAGGCGCGGCTCAACTCTTTTAGTTTATCCGCACTGGCCTGCTGGGTCAAACCCTCGGCGGCGCAGAGGGCATCCCAGTCGGCAAAGGCCCGCGGCGTGGATACGCCGGTCTCGGGCATGGCTACCACGCACCAGACGGGTTCCAAATCCGGCAAGGGATAGACTTCCTGGCCCCGGTCCAGGCCGAGAATGGTGCCGCCGATAAGGAAGAGCGGGACATCGGAGCCGACCTGGGCGGCGATTTGGAGACGGCGGGAGGACCAACTATCCCAGGTCCCTAATTCGGGAGATGAGGCGCCCGAGTTCTGGGCGATCCCGAGCTCCGACTCAAGCCCCACCAAGGCGGCTACGGCATTGGCCGAACCCGCGCCCAGCCCGCCCTGCACCGGGAGGCGCTTGTCGATGGCGATCTCCACTTCGGCCGTGATTCCCAGCTCATCGAGCGCCAGAGCGACCATCTTCCAGGCCGTGTTGCGGCTGTCAGTGGGCACGCGGCTGTCGTTCGAGGTCAGGCGCAACGCAGTGGCCGCGGCGGGGCGGGCAGTGACCGTGACCACGTCGTACATCTCCAGCGTCTGATAGACGGTGGTCAGGGCGTGAAATCCATCGGGACGGGGCGCGCCGATGTAGAGGCCGAGGTTGATCTTCGCGTGCGAACGAACGGCGGTAGGCATACCGGATCATTGTAGGGCCTGCCCGGAGCAGCGATGCGACGGAGCCGGGCTGGCTCACCGCGGAGGCGGAGCGTCTACGGCGCGGGTAGCGACGTTCCAGACGTGGCCGGCGGGATCGACAATCCGCCCTACGCGATCGCCCCAGAAGGCATCTTCGATGGGAAGCAGAACCCTGGCCCCGGCGGCAACCGCCCGCTCAACCACCGCGTCCACGTCTTCGAGATACAGGTAGATCACCACCGGCGAGTCGCCGTCGGGCCGCGGCGCCTGGCTGGCCAGCTTTTCGACCTCGCCGTGGATCATCACCAGGTTCTCGCCGATGGCCAGGGTCGCGTGGAGCACGGTTCCGTCGGGGGCCGAGCGGCGCGAGAGCTCGACGGCGCCGAAGGCGGCCTTGCAGAAGCCGATCTCCGACGCGGCCTCGCGGCAGACCAGCATCGGGACGACCATGCGGACGTAGCTGGGAGCTTTGTCTGGCATACCGCTATTCTAGGGCCGAATCGCCCGAACGCATCCTCAGACTGTTCCGGCGCTCCACGCCAGGGCCCTGGCGGCGCGGAGGGTAGCGACGGGGTCGGCGGTGGGGTAGAACTCCATGGCCACATTGCGGCGGTAGTTGAGCTGGGCGAGCTTGCGGAAGATGTTGGCGTAGTCGATTTCGCCGGTACCGGGCTCGTGGCGGCCGGGGACGTCGGCCACGTGGATGAGACCGATGACATCGATGTGCTTGTCGAGCTTCTCGATCAGATTGCCATAGCTCATCTGTTCGTGGAAGATGTCGTAGAGAAACTGCACCTGGGGGTGATTGACGGCGCGCACCACTTCAATGGCTTCGGCGGCCGAGGTGAGAAAGTATTTCGGGTTTTCTTCGAGATGAATGCACTCGAGCAGCAGGCGGATGGGCTGGCCAGCGATCTGGCGGCCCTCGACCAGGGCCGCGGAGCGCTTGAGCGTCTCGATGGAGGCCTGATGCTGCGCCTCGCGCGATAGGCCCGGAACCACGTTGCCGGAGAGGACGATCATCGCCGGACAGGAGAGGGTTTCCATGGGCTTGAGCGCCTGGCTGAACTCGGTTAGAAAGGCGTCGCGGGTACCGGGGTCGGCGATGCCGTGCTTGAGGCCGGCGGTGGCGTCGAACTCGATGCCCAGGCGCTTGCGCGCGGCGTTGGCGCGTGCGAAGCCGGCTTCGGACCAGTTCTGATCGTTGTACTCGCCGACCAGTTCGATCTTGCTGTAGCCGGCCTCAGCGACCTTGGCCAGCCGCTGCTCGAAGGGCAGATCCCTGAAGACGGTCCAGAGCATGACGGAGAGCGGGAAGGATGGGGCTTTGGGGCTGGCCGATGCGCTCTGGGCCGTGGCCGGAAGTTGGGGCACAACCGCGCTGACGGCGGCTGTTGCCAGGACTTGGGTAAAGGTGCGGCGGTTCATGCGAGTCTCCTAAGATTTCGCTCCGGACCTGGTTCCGACCTTGCGGGAGCGGCGCAAATCCTTCCAGTCCTTCACGGTCTGGTCGGCATAGAGGGCGCCGAAGTTGGCGCAGGCCTCGGCAAAGCCATCGCCGGAGCCCAGGTAGCCGGCAATCACGAGCGGATCGCCGGAGCGGGCGTGGCCGCGCGCCAGCAGCTCGCCGCAGACCTCGGCGTAGGCCTCGAGACCGCCGCCGGCCAGGTCTTCCAACTCGATGGAGCCCTTGTGATCGTTGAGCTGACGGACCAGGTAGTCGCGTCCGCCGATGCGCGTCCAGCCCAGGAACGGATCGGACTGCAACTGCATGGCCTTTTGTCCCTCGGCTACGCGCTGGCCGTTGTGATGGGGCGCGTGCGCATCGGGAAGATAGGCGGCGTAACCGGAGGCCGGCTCTTCCTTGATCTGGAGAAAGAGCGGATCGTTAGGACCGTTGCCTTCAAAGTAGACGCAATAGTCGCGCAGGCCCACCGAGCCTGTGCCCACCACTTTGAAGGCCACGTCCACCGGGCGGTAGAAGGACAAAAAGTGCTGCCGCTGCGGCTCCAGCGTCTCGCGGTAAGGCCCCAGCGAAGCCAGCACCGCCGCAGCCCGGGCGCCGGTGACGCGGGTGAGCATGGGCTTCTGTTCCTTGAAGCGGCGCGGGGCACCGGGAGCGGCGGAGGCCGGTTCGGTGAGCTGCTCGAGCGTGTGCTGCGGCGAGGCGCGCTCGGCCTTGCCCAGCGCCTTGTGGACCGGCTCAGCCAGACCCAGCCGGTGCACCTGAAAACGGCTGACCTCCAGGGTAGGCATTGCGGCGAAGGCGCGCATCTGGGCGGCGTAGTGCGCGATGCACTTTTCCACGGCCTGGCGGGCGGAAGCGTCTTTGTGGCCTGACCCGCGGCCGGCCAGCACCAGCGAGGCGGCCATGCGCTTGAGGTCCCACTCGAAGGGCCCGCGGATGGTCTCGTCGAAGTCGTTGATGTCGAAGACCAGGCGGCCGTCGGGCGCGGCGTAGGCGCCCAGGTTGCGCACATGCGCGTCGCCGCAGAGCTGGCTGACGATGCCGGTGGAGGGCAGCGCGGCCAGGTCGGCGGCCATGGCCGGCACCGCGCCGCGAAAGTAGCCGAAGGGCGAGTCCGCCATCAGCTCGTATTTGAGCTTGATGAGCGCGGGGACGCGGCCGCGCATGGAGCGTTCGATGAGTGCGAGGGCGGGAGCCGTGCGCGCCTTGGGGTTGAATTCGCTGTGTTCCTGGCGGCCCACCTGCTTGCGCCGCGCCTGGCCAAGATGAGTGCGTTCTTCAGGAGTTACCCAGTGCATGACCGGGAACATACACCCTTGGGCCGCGGGGCGCAACCTTGCAAACTGCCTGATTTACACTTCTCGAAGGCAGCCCGGCGCCCGAAGCGCACAAGCTGAAATACCGGACGGGCTCCCCTCCCGGAGGAATTCCTCTTGAATCGTGCAGCCGCTCTGTTGCTTTCAGCCTTTGTTGCCGTTTCCTTCACAGCAGTTCCCCTGGCCGCGCAGGCCCCGCAAAAGCCCTTGACCGTTGAGGCGATCTACGCGCACGGACCGCTGATCGGGCATCCGCCCGAGAGCCTTGCCTGGTCGCCGGATGGAAAGCATCTGACTTATCTCGACGGCGGCGAAGTGATCGATCTCGATCCGGGCACGGGCAAACCGCATGTGCTGGTGAGCCGCGCCAAGCTGGCCTCGCTCTCCGGGGCGAGCGATTCGGAGACGGACAGGGACCACCGCAGCCGCTACGCGATGGCCAGCTACCTGTGGGCGCCGGACTCGGCGCACCTGCTCTTCGACTCGAACGGGCGGCTCTGGCTTTACGATCTGCGCAACGGCACGGGAATCGAGTCCGGCTTTACCGGCGCGGCCTCCGGCGACGACCCCAAGTTTTCGCCCAACGGCGAATTCATCTCGTTTGTGCGCGACCACGGGCTCTCGGTGGTGCGGCTGCGCGATCCTGGCACACCGACAACGGTCGTGGCGGCCGCGCCCAACCAGACCACCCTGAACGGCGAGGTGGACTGGGTCTACGAGGAAGAGCTGGACGTGCGCAGCAACTACTTCTGGTCGCCGGACTCGAAGAGCCTGGCCTATTTGCAGGCCAATGAGGCAGCGGTGCCGGCATATCCGATCACCGATTGGATTCCCACCCATGCGAAGGTGGATTTGCAGCGCTATCCGCAGCCCGGTGACCCGAATCCCGACGTACGCGTGGGGGTGGTGAGCGCGGGAGGCGGCAAGATGGTGTGGGTGAAGCTGCCGATCCAGCCCGGCCAGGACTATATTCCGCGCTTTGGCTGGCTGGACCGCAAAACGCTGTGGATCGAGACCATAACTCGCGATCACAAGCACCGCGATCTTTACTTTGCTGACGCAGCGACCGGGCAGGCGCATCCGGCGCTGCAACTTACCGACGACAAGTTCTTCGACGAGAGCTATGACGTGAACGTGGCTGAGGGAAGCATCGTGCTGACCAACTGGTCCGACGGGCACAACCATCTCTATCTCTACAGTTACGACCAGGCAAATGCCACCGCTGCGACCGCAAAACTGGAAAAGCAACTGACCGCGGGCAGCTTCGAGGTGGGCGAGGTCTTCGGCGTCGACCATGCGAAGAAGCTGGTCTACTTCGCCTCGAACGAGGGCAGCGTGCTGGAGCAGCAGTTGTGGCAGGTGAACTTTGCGGGCGAGCGCAAGCAGTTGAGCGCGGGCGCGGGATTCCATGCAGGCAACTTCGCTCCCGCGGGCGGTGCGTTTACCGACCGGCAGTCGTCGCGGCTGGAACCGCCGACACTGCGTCTTTGCCAGGCAGCGGACAAGTGCAACGTCTTTTGGCAGACGCGCGCCGTGGAGCCCTACCATCTGCGGGCGCCGCAGCAGATTGAAGTAAAGGCGCACGACGGGACCACGCTCTACGCCACGCTGCTGCTGCCGGAGGGCGCCACGAATGCGGCTTCGGTTCCGCTGATCGTGAATCCCTACGGCGGGCCGGGCGGGCCGACGGTGATGAACAGATGGGGCGACGGGCTGCTCTTCGACGAGCTGCTGGCCCAGCATGGCTTTGCCGTGCTGCACGCCGACAATCGCGGCACGGGGATGCGCGGGCGCGCCTTTGCTCAGGCGGCTTACCACAACTTCGGCCCGGTGCAGTTGGAAGATCAGTTGACGGTGGTGGACGCCGTGCTGGCCCAGAATCCGCAACTGGACCCCAAGCGGCTGGGCTGGTGGGGCTGGAGCTGGGGCGGAACGTTCACGCTCTACGCGATGTCTCACTCCGACCGCTTCCGCGCCGGGGTTGCGGTGGCTCCGGTGACCGACTGGCGCAATTACGACTCCATCTATACCGAGCGATTCATGAGCCAGCCGGCGGAGTTCGCCGAGGGCTACAAAGACTTCTCCGTGGTGAACTCGGCGGCCAATCTGAAAGGGCGCCTGCTGCTGGTGCACGGCACCGGCGACGACAACGTGCACATGGAGAACTCCATCCAGTATGTGCAGAAGCTGATCGAAGCCGGGATTCCCTACGATCTGCAGCTCTATCCGCGCAAGACGCACTCGATCAGCGGGCCGGATGTGCGGACACATCTGTACAACCGGATTCTGGCGCAGTTTGAGGAGTATCTGAAGCCGGCGGCGCAGTGAGCAAGGAAGCTCTCTTCGGGCGATTGGCTGGGTGTGGATTGAATCCGGAATCGGGCGCTTCCACCTGGAGAGAGCTACACCGGAGGGTGGAAGCTCTCTCGGCACAAAATCATCTTGGGGTGGTATCTGCGCTTTCGGCTAGAATCGCGGGCGTTCCGAGGGTCCCGGCCTCAAGGCACTAGAGTTCGTGGCGGCGGAAGAGGTCGTCCTTGTCGCGGCACGGACAATTCAAGCATTCCAGGCAGCAAACGAGGAGCACCGCCACGCCGACCGTCACCAGGACGGCGAGAACGCTTGCATTTGCTACAAACCATCGAAGCAGACTATGCATACGCAGTAGACCTATCCAACGACAATTGAAAACCGGACCGTGGAGCGAGAATCCCGGCACCGTTTCCTGCACGAATATTTGACGGAATCCCGACGCTGAAAGTGTATCATCGGCAGTTTTTCTCAGTCATCTGTTGTTTTTTCTCCGATTTTGCTTGTTTTTATAGAGAAGAAAAGGCGAAAATGATTTCGAGATGGCGGCGAGTTCCAATCCGGAGCCGTCCCTCCCCGTCGAGGAGTGGCCGGAAGAGCTTCGAAACCTGGAGCCTGAAGCTCCGCGCACTCCGCCGGAGCCGGAACCCGGCGCGGCAGGCGGCCCGTATCTGAACTGGCTCTTCGTCGATTTGAACTCCTACTTTGCCTCGGTGGAGCAGGAGGTGCGGCCCGAGCTGCGCGGGCGGCCGGTGGGCGTGGTGCCCATGATGGCCGACACAACGGTTTGCATTGCAGCCAGTTACGAGGCCAAGGCCTATGGCGTGAAGACCGGGACCGTGGTGGCCGACGCCAAGCGGATGTGCCCTGGGCTGGTGCTGGTGGAGGCGCGGCACGAGATTTATGTCGACTATCACCACCGCATTGTGGAGGCCGTGGAGAGCTGCGTGCCGGTGACCGCCGTGATGTCGATCGACGAGATGGCCTGCCGGCTGATGGGCCGGGAACGGCCGCTGCTGGCGGCCATGGAACTGGGGCGGCTGGTGAAGCGGCGCATCCTGGAGAAAGTCGGGCCCATGCTGCGCAGCTCGGTGGGGCTGGCGACCAACCGCTATCTGGCCAAGGTGGCCAGCGACATGGAGAAGCCCGACGGCCTGGTGGCGCTGCCGCTGGACATTTTGCCCGAGGCGCTGCGCCAGCTCACGCTGCGCGACCTGCCCGGCATCGGCGCGCGCACGGAGGCGAGGCTGAATGAGAAGGGCATCCACACCATGGAAGATCTGCTGGCGCTCGACTGCGAGCAGGCCGGCGAGCTATGGGGCTCGGTATGGGGCGAGCGGCTGTGGCACTGGCTGCGGGGCGAGGACTTCGACATGGCGGAGACCGAGCACCTGAAGTCGCTGAGCCATCAGCACGTGCTGGCGCCCGAGATGCGCACGCCGGAGCAGGCCTGGGCCGTGGCGCACAAGCTGCTGCACAAGGCGGCCATGCGCCTGCGCGCCAATGGATTGTGGGCCGGCAGCATCGGGCTGGCCATCGGCTTCGCGGTGCCGCGCGGCGAGAAGAGTCCTGTGAGCCGGTTCGGCGCGCCCACGCGCGGATGGAGGGCCGAACTGAAGCTGAGCGAGTGCCAGGATAACCAGACGCTGATTGCCGCGTTGAGCCGCCTGTGGGCCAGCCAGCCCGCGGGGCCGGAGTTCGCGCATCCGTATTTCATCGGCGTGCACCTGAACAACCTGGTGCCCGACCGCCTGCACTCGCTCAACCTCTTCGACGGACTGGAGGACGAGCAGAGCAAGGCGCGGCTGCTGGCGGCGATGGACGCGCTGAACAACAAATATGGGCTGAGCACGCTGGCTCCGGCGACGATGCTGACCGCGTTCAAGGCCGCGCCCACGCGGATTGCGTTTCACAGCATTCCGGATCTGTTTTGAAACGGGAAACCGGCCTGAAGACCTGGATGAGTGAGATGGGCTTTTATCGTCGGCTGAGAATTACTTCAGGATTGGCAGCGATTCGTCCGGAATGCCGAGTTCGGACGCGAAGCCCAATTACGCGGACCAGACCGCGCGAGCGGCGTCGATCCATTTCCGCTGTGCGTCGTCAATCTTCTCAATAGGAATCAAGTCGCTGACTACCGAGTGCCTTGCAAGATCGCGCTCTCTGTCTGCGGCCTGAAAATCACAATCTGATAAACGGCGTTGTCGTGAAACCAGATCAGGATGCCCCGCGCTGGCCAGGTGAGCTTCATCCCACCGCCATGCCACTCTATCGTTCCGGCATCGCCGTAGATCTTGCGGACTCTGTCCGCCGACATGCCGAACTTTACACCGCTGCCCGTAACGCCTTTGAAGCGTCTCTCGAAGCGAAGTTCGATTGCCTCGTCCTTATCGTTCATCAGGCAATTGACGCCCACCTTGTTCCAACGCACCATGCGACCGGAGGAAGACTTGTCGGGAAAGCCGAGGGCACCGACCAGGGATTTCATGTTGGCGCCCACGATGAAACGGTCCCAGCCCACTCCCTCCTGAATTGTCGGCTGCGTCTTCTGGGCGAAAGCCCGGCCTGTCGGGGTCCAGACGAGCAGAACGATCATAATGCACAGGCACACCCTGATAAAGCGGAGCATCGGCTAACCCTCAAATTGCGAATTGCAGACATTCTAGGGGGTGGTCGCGGAAAACACAATGCCAAAGTCATGCCGCAGGGTCGCGGGAGTGTAGTCGCCTCTTCGTCAACCGCACCTAGAATCAGCACCAAGCAGGGCGATAGCGCGCTCCGTTTGGCCGCTGCTATCGCCGCCGCCGAACTTTTTTTCTCACATCGCGTACTCTCTGCATCCCCGCGCAGCAGATTTTGCGGATAAGAGAGTAGAAGCGAAACCCATGGCCCACGACTGGCAGCCGGATTTTGAACAACTCGTGGACGAGCATCAGTCGATGGTCTTTTCGCTGGCCTGGCGGATGACCGGCGACCGCGGCCTGGCGGAAGAGATTGCGCAGGATGTCTTTCTGGAGCTGGACAGGCATCTGGGCAAGATGGAATCGGCGGCGCACGCCTGCTTCTGGCTGCGGCGGGTGGCGATGAGCCGCTCGGCGGATGCGCTGCGCCGGCGGCGGGTGCGCTGCACGGACCTGTGGGTGGAGATCGACGAGCATCACGGCATCCGCATGGAAGAGCGCAGCTCTCCGCTGGGCGCGCGGCTGGAGGAATTGCTGGCGACGCTGCCCGAGCCGCAACGCGCGGCGCTGGTTCTGCGCTACCAGGAGGATCTGACGCCGGAGGAGATTGCGGCCACGCTGGAGGCGCCGCTGGCCACCGTGAAGAGCCACTTGCAGCGGGGACTGAAGCTGCTGCGGGCCAAGGCGGCGGATGGCCTGAAGGAGTATGTGAGGGTGAAGGAGCAAGCGCGTGGAATTTGAAGCGATGGAAGAGTTTGAACGGGAGCTGCGCCAGGCATTGGAGCGCCGGCCGGCGCCGCCGGGACTGAAGCGCAGGCTGATGGAGAAGCGGCGCGCGCGGCAGCCGCACTCGACGGTGTGGCTGCGGCTGGCGGCTTCCATCGCGCTGGCCGCCGTGCTGGGCGGTGCGGCGGAGTGGCGCCACCAGGAGGAACGGCGCAAGGGAGAAGAAGCGCGGCGGCAGGTGCTGACCGCGCTGCGCATTACCAACCACGCGCTCAACCAGATGAATGCGCAACTGGCGGCGCACAGCCGCAATGCTCAGGAGTAAGGAGAGACTTTCATGCAAAACCGGATCATTGTTTTCATCTTGGGAGCGGCCGCGCTGGCCGCGCCTGCACTGGCGCAAACGGCTCAGTTGCCGACGCCGTCGCCCGTGGAAAAGGAGCTGGCCGCGCGGGCCTCGAACGTCACCGAGGTCACGCTGGGCAAGAACATGCTGGCCTTCGCCTCCAAGTTCATGAACGGCAAGGACAAGGACGAAGCCGCGACGCGGCAACTGATCGACGGACTGGACGGCATCTATGTCCGCGAGTACGAGTTCGACAAGGAAGGGCAGTTCTCGATGGAGGAAGTCGATCAACTGCGCAAGTACTTCGAGACCAGCGAGTGGTCGCCGATGGTGCGGGAGCGGGAGCGCAAGACGGGCGAATCGACCGACGTGATGGTCAAGCTGGTGAACGGCGTCTCGCATGGAATGTTCATCCTGACAGTCGAGCCCAAGGAGCTGACGATCGTGCTGATTCTTGGTCCCATCCGCATGGAGGATCTGGGCAAGCTGAAAGGCCTCGGCGGCTTGGGAGCGCTGGGCGACGTGGCCAAGAACGCGAAGGACAAGGAAAAGGAGAAGAAAGGCGGCAACCAATGAAGCGGCTGTGGTGGATTCCCATTGTCTTCTTGGCCCTGCTGGCTCCGGCTGCGGTGCTGGCCGGCAGCGGCGAGGGCGGCTTCGAGGGCGTGGTGAGCTCAATCGAGAGCCGGTATCACGTGCGGGCCACGCGCATTCCCTTCCTGGGCCTGGTCAGCATGGTTTCAAAGAAGGCCACGCATGGCGGCGTGAGCAGCCTGCATGTGGCGGAGTTCGAGTCCTTTACGGAGCCGGTTGACGGCGAAGAACTGAACCGGATGGTCGAGGAGAAGCTGGGACCGGGCTGGGAGCGGATCATCCGTCAGACGAGCCGGAAGGGGAATGAGCAGACGCTGATCTTTATCCATCCCGAAGGCGAGCGGATGGGGCTGTTCGTGCTGGATCTCGACGGCCATGAGATGGACGTGGTGCAGATTTCGGTCGATCCGGAACACCTGAACGAGAAGATCGACCACTACGGGCATCATCCCAAAGAGAGCGAGCAGGACGGGGACGAATCGGATTAGGCAAGCTGCCTGCCGGTTTCGCGCCGGGGCACGGCTTGGCGCCGGGAACCAAAGTCTCCATATGCGGTGCGGGTTGTGCTGCCTACACTTGAACGTAGTATGGCCAGCCTTCCCCCATCGCCGGTTTCGGGTTATCGCGGCCGGCTTGCCCCCTCGCCCACCGGCTACCTGCACGTGGGTCACGCGCGCACCTTTTGGACGGCCGCGCAGAGGGTGCGCGACGCGGGCGGCGCGCTGGTACTGCGCATGGAGGATCTGGACCCCGACCGCAGCAAGGGGAGCTATGCCGAAGCGGCCATCGAGGATTTGCGCTGGCTGGGCATTCGCTGGCAGGAGGGCCCGGACAAGGGAGGGCCTTTCTCGCCCTATGTGCAGAGCAAACGGCGGGCGATTTATCTGGACGCCTGGGGCACGCTGCTGCGGCGCGGCTGCCTCTATCCCTGCCGCTGCTCGCGCAAGGACCTGGAGACCGCGCTGGGCGCGCCGCATGAACGGAGCTCGGCCGGAGCGCAAGTCGGCGGCAAGCTGGAGCCCGAGGACGATCCCATCTATCCCGGCACCTGCCGGCTCTTTCAGGGAAGCATTCCCCAGTTGCCCGGCCCCAACGTGAGCGATCTCGAAATGCCGGAGGGGATCAACTGGCGATTCCGCGTGCACGACGGCGAGGCGGTGGAATTCGTGGACCGGAACCTGGGCCCGCAGCGCTTTGTGGCGGGCAAGGACTTTGGCGACTTCTTGGTGTGGCGGCGGGACGGCGTTCCCAGTTACCAGCTTGCCTGCGTGGCCGACGATGCGGCCATGAGAATCACCGAGGTGGTGCGCGGGGCCGACCTGCTCAAGTCCACGGCGCGCCAGATTTTGCTGAACCGCGCCCTGGGATTCGACGACCCGGCCTGGTTCCACTGCCGGCTGGTGGTGGACCACAACGGCCGCCGCCTGGCCAAGCGCCACGACTCGCTGAGCCTGCGCGCGCTGCGCCAGCGGGGACTGACGCCGATGAACATTCTGTCGGCGGAGCTGCCGGTAGAAGCGTGACTGAGAACTACCTGCTTTTAAGGCTTCCTGCTTTCTGTGGCTGCTATGATCGTCACCAACGCGGATTGCAGTCGGAGACTTTATGACGCCGGTGACCATAACCCTTGTGACTCAAGCGAACTTGAAGTATCCCTTGGATCTGGAATATATCCGGAATTGGAGCACCAAGCTTTTCAAAATTGTGGGTACCGAAAGAATAGAGTCTTTTCCAAATTCGGCCTTCGTTCCTTCTGGATATTCAGATCAAGAGTTGGCAGGAATATTCGCATCATCTACCCGATCAGATGTCACTTTCGCAATCGTTGGCGCGCAGCTCGAACTCAATTTCTACGCTCGCGTACTTCCTTCCGGGGTGGTCGTCCTCTCGCTCTTTGAGATGGGTGACATACTTGACAGGGAGAATCATACTGTTGAGACCTTTATTGTGCGGTGCCTGTACGCCCTTGTCTTGGCATATGTGGAGTGCGACTTTGATGCGCAAGTGCATCTTGATCCAGCGAAAGAAAAGCTCGACCTGCCAGCGCTGCTTGTAGATTTGTGCGATGGTCAATGCCGGCAGGGTGAAGTTGTTGGTCAGAAACACCAATCGCT
>Ga0181535_10000682_pt1 | contig 48816 bp, 38 predicted proteins | sample PEATcosm2014_Bin_44_FD_119774 | JGI IMG/M metagenome (GOLD analysis project Ga0181535, IMG submission 119774) | Peatland microbial communities from MTU Mesocosm Facility, Houghton, MI, USA - PEATcosm2014_Bin17_30_metaG | ecosystem: Environmental > Terrestrial > Soil > Wetlands > Peat | place... | reverse complement strand
GAGGTTGTTGGGGATTCCATTTACCCATTGAACCGCTTCCGCCACGGACGGTATCAGGTTGCCGTTCATCAAGTCCACGCCCAAGGTGTAATTCACGTTGACGGCCTGAGCAAATTCGGCCAAAGGCTCGACAGCGGGCTGAAGTTTGGCAGGTGTCGAGTTATCTCCTTCAATCCGGAAAAGAAACGACCAAACCGATTCGAGAACGTCTCCAGTCCTCAAGTATTCTACTCACATGGAGATGATCAACTGATGGGTATGCGACGTGCCTTGATTCTGACCGGTGGTGGCCTCGCTGCGAGCGCGTGGGAGACTGGCCTTATTACAGGGATGGCGGACGCGGGTCTCGACGTCAGAAACGCCGACCTTTTTATGGGAACCTCTTCCGGCTCCAGGGTCGCGCTCCATCTTGCGAGCGGTGCGGCGCACGAAGACGAATATCAACGACGCCTTCAACCCGGCGCGCCGTCTCCCGAGCGGCCTCCTTTAATTGACTGGCCAGCGATTCTCGACGGCGTAGCTCGCGCGAAGGAAGCCGGCGGCAGCCGGACTGAAATTATGCGAAGAATCGGATCGTTGGCGGTGGCGGCAGCTTCGGGCAGGAATGGCTCAAGCCGGCGGGAGATCGTCGCGGCCCAGCTTCCGATGGTGACATGGCCGGAGAAAAGGGTGCGTATCGTCACGGTGAATGCGGAAACCGGAGAGCGACGCGCCTTCGATCGCGACAGTGGCATCGATCTGGTAGACGCGGTCATTGCCAGCACCGCATCCTTCGGTTGGCCGCCTACGTTGTTTCAAGGCGAGCATTATATTGACGGAGGGTTCTATTCCTCTGACAACGCGGATCTGGCGATCGGCTTCGATCGGGTGATGGTTCTCGCGCTCAAAACACCCCCGAACGTTCCGTACAAGAAGTTGGTCTCACTTGACGAGGGAGTGAAAACACTGCAAGAAAGCGGTGTTTTAGTTGAAGTCATACAGCCCGATGAAGACGCTTCAGCAGCCCTCGCGGCGGCAGGCGGCGTTATGAATCCGGGGATTTCAGCGCCAGCTGCAAGGGCTGGACGTGTGCAAGGCAGAAGCCTGGTGAACGAGCGCATCCTGTCGTTCTGGCAGTAGGAACGTGAACAGGAGCAGCTAGCCGAAGAACTTGACCATGGCAGGCGGTCAAACAGGGTAGAACCTGGAAAGCGCGCGACGGGCCTTCGGCCAGACAGGATGCAAAGGGCCGCGAGCCGCACGGATTCAACCTGCGCAGCGCGGTTTTCCCGATCTTCGGAGTTGATCTGACAAAAGTTCCCGGGATCAGTTCGATGACGGCTCAAACAATTTTCAGAGGCCAGCAAATAGCAGGAGAATAGCTTTGCATTCTAAGGTCAGTCTCTATTGCGTGGCCCCAGAGCCGCGTAGCATCCGCTCCAAAAAGGCCTGGGAGGATTCTCTTGTAACCAATTGCCCCCTTGCTTCGTCCCAGTCGTGTCAGTTGAGGATGCGGGATGAAAACTGGAAGCATAAACCCGATCATTCGTATTGCTTTGGTGTCAGTCTGCGCGCTTGTTCTGGCCGGTAGCCCAAGGGCACGTTCGGAAGCAGACAGACAGCCGGTACTGGTTGAGTTGTTCACCTCAGAAGGCTGCTCCAGCTGCCCACCCGCGGATGCCTTGCTGGCACGACTTGATCGCCAGCAGTTTATTGCGGGAGCTCAGGCCATCGTTCTGAGCGAGCATGTGACCTATTGGAACGATCTTGGCTGGAAAGACCCCTTCTCCAAGCTGGAACTGACCGAGCGACAGCGCCGCTATGGGGAACAATTCCGCCTTGAAGGCCCCTATACACCGCAAATGGTGGTGAACGGGCATTGGGAGTTCGTGGGCAGCGACGCCGCAGCTCTCGCGAAGGCAGTGCAAGAGGCTGCGGCTGAGGAGCACCTCCATCCGCCTGTCGAAATCCGGATACAGAATCTGCAAGTGGCCCGGAACGCTCTGCGCGCAGTTGTTGAGACGGGCTCTGGGCAAGGCGGGAGGCTCATTGCGGTTCTGGCGGCCGAGACCACTTCGACGCATGTGATACGAGGTGAGAACGCAGACAGAATTCTGAATCACGTTGCGGTGGTACGCTCGTTGGTAGAATTGGCCAGGGTGGGGACGCCGCTCAAGGGCTCTGTGCTCAACCTGCCGCTTGCGGCCGATACGCCGGAGAAGATGCGGCTGATTCTCATCCTTCAGGACGGGAAGACGGGAAGGGTGCTCGGCAGCACCGAGACTCTGTTCAATCGCCCCCAGGCAGGGATATGACGCAAGAGGAGATAATTCGCAAGGCCGAGGAGAAGGCGGGGGAAGACGCGCTGATTGCGCGCATTCTTGCCGGCGAGCGCGATCTCTTCCATGAGTTGATCCGCCCTTACGAGCGGATTCTCTACAGCATGGTGTTTTCAATGCTGGGAAATGAAGCCGACGCCGAGGACGCAGCGCAGACAGCCGTCATCCAGGCCTACATGAATCTGGAGAAGTACCGCGGTGAATCGCGCTTTTCCACTTGGCTGATCACCATTGCGCTCAACGAGGGGCGCAGTCGCCTGCGCAAGGTGAAAAGCCTGCGCGAGGACTCGATTGACGCGATCGGCGAAGAGGCGGATGGCGACTACACGCCGGCTCTGCTCACCGACTGGCGCGAGATTCCTTCCGAGGTCCTGGAACGAAAAGAGGTTCGTGAGCATCTGCAAAAAGCCATCGAACGCCTACCTCTCATCTACCGGGAGGTGCTGGTGATGCGCGATATGGAAGGCCTGGACATGGAGGAGACTGCGCGCAGCCTCTGCGTAACGACAACCGTAGTGAAGGTTCGGCTGCACAGGGCGCGGCGCATGATGCAAAGGGGTCTGGCCCCTCTCCTGAAGCGTTATGCGCCCAAGGGCAAGGGGTGGTTGGGAGGGTGGTCATGAAGATTGATTGCAAACACGTATGGGATCACATCTCTTCCTACATTGACGGCGAGATCGACCCCGATCTGCGCAAGGAGATCGACCGGCATCTGGAGCACTGCTCCATCTGCTCGGCAACCATCGACTCGACGCGTAATATTGTCGTGCTGATGGCCGACGAGCGCGTTTACGAGATCCCGGCCGGCTTCAGCAAGCGGTTGCACGCACGGCTGGACGCAGCGATCCACGGCGAGGAAACAGACCCAGCCTGAACGCTATATATGTCCATGATTGTGGAAATGGAGACCTGCCTCGATGGCAACCAGGGCTATGGTTGCCAGAGCGACCGCTAGTTGTACTTTCTCCCGCTTCAATTGTCTCGGATCTGTCGGCTGGCGGCGCCACGCGCCGGCGGGATTGGTGCGCAGGCGCCGAAGACGCGCCAGCACCCACAGGTTCAACAAGGCTCCAGCCAGCGCGATGCCGATCATAGGCAAGCGAATCCCATCGGAGTGAAAAGAAACCGCCGCCCGCATGAAGCCCGAGAAGGCCGAAAGGAGCGAGATCCCGATGAGGGTTCCCGCGGTGGCCAGCGTTAAAGCCAAGGCGCATACGCTTTGCAGAATGGCAAAGCCGATTGCCGTCCAGTTGAGCGCTCTTACCGCGACTGCCTGTGAATCCGCCATATTGAGTGACACCTCTGTATGCTCTTCGATGCTATCCGATTGGACGCGAGGGTGTCCTGAAGATATTCCGCGACAGGCTGGATTTTCTCTTTGCTTTTCCTGTAACCTTCTTGGCCTTCATTCCTCAAAGCGGTGTGAGAAGAGAGTCGCCGTGATCAGCCTCCTTTCCCAAGATGCAGATGCCAACCCCGTCGCGGTGCTGTGCGCCTCGGCCGCGATCTATCGCAAGACTTTGAATGTTCGTCCTGGATCTGTTCTTCGAGAGCGGTCCGCAAAATAGACAAATAACCCAGCCATGGAGGTCATTTCCCAATGAACAAAACCGTTAAGACATTGATTTTTTCGGCTGCAGTCGCCGGCATTCTGAGCGGAACCGCGGTTCGCGCCCAGGCCCAGACCAGCAATTCGGGCAGCAAGCAGATATCCAGTGCCAATGCGGGCTTGCGCTCGGTCAACTTCGATGACAAGGACAAGCACTCCTGCAAAGGCAAAAACGATTGCAAGGGCAAGGGAGGCTGCAAGTCCGGTGACAACGGATGTAAGGCGAAGAACAGTTGCAAGGGCAAAGGTGGTTGCGCTACCGACGGCTCCAAGCCGCCGACAGCTTCCTGAATGGCTTTGCGGCAGGGACCGGATAACCGTTCCCTGCCGCATATCGAAGGCATCTGCCTTTTGTCGGGTTCATCTCTGCCCATTGCTTGACGGAGGAATGCCATGCCGGGAAACAGGTTCAACAGTTATCAAGATTACGAGGTCGGCATCGGTCTCCGCATTCCGCACTACGACCACATCCTGACCGAGAAGCCGGTAGTCGACTGGTTCGAGATCATCTCGGAAAACTACATGATCGACGCGGGCCGTCCGCTGCACGTTCTGGACAGAATTCTTGAACAGTATCGCGTGGTGCAGCATGGCGTTTCAATGTACTTTGGTTCGGCGCAGCCTGCCGATCGCGAGCACTTGAACCGCCTGAAGGCCCTGGTGAAGCGCACCGGGACTCCGTGGCTGAGCGACCATCTTTGCTGGGGCAGTGTCGATGGAACATACTCGCATGACCTGTTGCCTTTGCCCTATACATGGGAAGCGGTGGAGAAGACCGCGGCGCGCATTCGCGAGGTTCAGGATTTCCTGGAGATTCCTGTTGCGGTCGAAAATGTCAGCAGCTATGCGGAGTTTACGGACTCTGAGATGACCGAGTGGGAGTTTCTGGACGAGGTCGTGGAGCGCGCCGACTGCGGAATTCTGCTGGACGTGAATAACATCTACGTTTCTTCGGTCAATCATGAATTCGATCCAATGGTGTATGTGAATGCTATCCCTGCAGATCGAGTTGCACAGATTCACATTGCAGGACACAGTCGCTACGAGAAGTACATTCTGGATACCCACGATCATCCGGTCATCGATCCGGTATGGCAACTCTATGGCCGGGCCATTGAGCGTTGCGGACCCACTCCAACACTTCTGGAATGGGACGACCGCATTCCCTCCTTCAACGAGGTGTATAGCGAAGCCATGAAGGCGCAGCGCTATCTGGACGCGGCGATGGATTTGCAGGAGGTATTGCAATGAGCTTGCTTGCCTTTCAGAGGCGAATGATGGAGGACGTCTTGCGTCCACTCACCGCCGATGAATCGATGCAGGCGCGGTGCGCGGATGGCTCCAGCGTGGGCGATCGTGCGGCGGCCTACATCAAGCCCAACCGCCATCTAAGCGCTTTCGAGCGGCTTGAGATCTATAACCGCCAATATTGGTTTCGCGTGATGGCCGCGCTCGCCGAGGATTTCCCCGCGCTGGAGGCAGCGATAGGTCATGCGCGATTTGAAGAACTGTCGCGCCAGTATCTTGCCGCGCATCCCTCACGCAGTTTTACTCTGCGCAATCTCGGTTCAAGCCTGCCTGCATGGTTGTCGGATCACCGCGATTACGCTGGAGAGCGCGCCGAACTTGCCCTCGACGTGGCGCGCTTGGAGTGGACCTATGCCGAGGCATTCGATCTCGCCGAATTGCCTGCGATTGGCGCGGAGGAGATTGCGGCGCTCGACACAGACGCACGGCTCGCCCTGCAGCCTCACCTGCGGTTGTTGGAGTTACGCTACCCCGTCGACGATCTTGTGCTGAAGGTGCATCAAGGACGCAGGAGTTGGATAGCGACCAATTCGACCGGAGAGGAGACGCGCCACCCCACGGATGAAGAGATACCTGAAGTTCAGCCCTGCGACACCTGGCTGGCCGTTCATCGCTTCGATCTTTCGGTCTATTACAAGCGGCTCGAGTGGGAGGAATACGAAATGCTCACGGCCTTGGCGAATGGGCTTTCTCTCGGGACAGCTCTGGAAACCGCCTTCCTGCATGCGGAGTTAGATCCAGATGAGCAATCAGCCCGTGTGCGCGATTGGTTCAGCAACTGGACCGAACTGGGCTGGCTCTGCTCTTCTCCACGGCTCACAGCCGCCATTTCAGAAAGGGTCCTATGAAAAGCCTCTTCGCGCTGTGCTTCTCTTTATACGATCATTCAGTGAAAGGTCTGCATTGGATGCAAGCGCCGCTCCTGCTCCTCATTCGCCTCTACTGGGGCTGGCAATTCGCGCAGGCGGGATGGGGAAAGTTGAACAACCTCGGTCACGTAACGGATTTCTTCGCGACGCTTGGCATCCCGGCTCCGCATTTGAGCGCAGTCGTGGTGGCGCTTGTCGAATTTGCGGGCGGAGTCCTGCTTGCCTTGGGACTGGGATCGCGCATTGTCGCGCTGCTGCTTTTCCTTAACATGTCGGTAGCGTTCGTGACCGCGGATCGCGAGGCGCTGGGGCAGATTCTCTCTGACCCAGAGAAGTTTTACAATGCCGATCCATACACCTTTTGGTTTGCATCCTTGCTGATTCTCTTCTTCGGTCCGGGTTGGATGGCGATCGACGCACTGCTAGCCCGATATTCGACATCGGATAGGTTGCGCGTTTGGACGCAGAGATAAACAGGACGACTCGCGGTCTTGAACGACGCTCGACGAACAGCTGAGCGCTGTGGCAAGCAGCTATATTGCTCCCTTCCCAAGGTGCTCCCACCGCCAGTTGCCACGATTGAGCGCGGGAATCAATCTCCGGTCGCCCTACAGACGGCGTAAAACGCCAGGGGATAATAACCCAGAGACAATAACTTAGAACAGGTGCAGTCCAGGGTCTAACGTTCTCAGATTTTCTGCCGACAGTCGCCAAGCTTGGGAAAGGCGAATGGACGACAGTCCATTCTTCCCGAGACAGTCTCGATGGCGTGGCGATCTGCTTTTACTCCGCCACAGGCCGGCGCTCACGCGCCGACCTGTGGTCCATTTTTGCTCCGGCGCTTATAACTGAACTCGACTGCCTCGAATTAGATAGACGACCTGCCTGAGACACTGCACTAAGAACATCCTGACGTGGAACCGCAGCTCATGCAGCGATAGCAACTGCCGTTACGGACCATGATGGCGCCGCAGGTGCTGCAACTGGGGGCGTCGCCCATATCGTACAAATCGCGCATGGCGTCGGCGGCGTGGAAGATGCCGCGGTCTCTGAGTTCAGGCGACTCGTGAGAGGTGGACGGCGGGTTGTGCCAACCATGCGTCTCCGGGGCAATGCCGCCGCCCGCGGACGAAGGCGCGTAGCCCGGTTCGGGCGAGGCTGGGCTGACCTGGTTGAGCCGCTTGGCGACCTGTTCCGCAAGCTTGGCAAGATGACTTTGCGAGAGCGGGTCTTCCTCTTCTCGCTCGTCGTCGGCAAGGATCGTTGGCGAGGCGGGGAGTTGCGGCGCCTGCGGAGCGAGTCCCGCAAACAGAGTCAACTGGGTGCCGGAAAGGAAGCGCAGATTGAGCCAGCGGAAGATGTAATCCATCAGGCTCTTGGCGTAGCCGATTTGCTCGTTGCCGGTCCAGCCGGAAGGCTCGAAGCGGGTGTGAGCGAATTTCTCGCAGAGCACCTTCAACGGTACGCCATGCTGCAGGGCAAGCGAGACCGAGGTGGCAAAGGCATCCATGAGGCCGGAGACTGTGGAGCCCTCCTTGGCCATCTTGATGAAGATTTCGCCGGGTTGCCCGGTGGGATAGAGGCCAACAGTGATGTAGCCCTCGTGGCCGGCGATGCTGAATTTGTGCGTGATCGACGCGCGCTCTTCTGGGAGGCGATGACGGATGGCGCGCGGCGGAGCGTTGGGGTCCTGCCGGGGCTCGCTGTGAGCTTCGAGAGCGGGCGCGGGAGTTGCTTTGATCACCGGAACGGCAGCCGCGCGGGCGATCTCGTCGAGCGCTTTCTGGAATGCCGCGGCGGCCGCAACGACCAGCTTTGCGTTCACTTCGATCTTTTCGCCCACCTTGCCTTCGAGCACTTTCACGTCCGCGGCTGCAGCGGGCTTTCCAGCGGCTAGCTGATCGATGATGCGCGCTCCGGCTATGTCGAGGGCGGATGGCTCGCGCTTGGCGTCGGCGCTGACGTTGAGCGGTTGGGTCCCCTTGGAGCCGTCGCGATAGATGGCGACCGCCTTGATTCCCTGCCGCCAGCTCTCGGCATAGGCTTCGGCGACATCCCTGACAGTGGCCTCATTGGGCAGGTTCACGGTCTTGGAGATTGCGCCGGAGAGGAACGGCTGCGTGGCGGCCATCATCTTGATGTGGCCCATGTAGTGAATGGAGCGCGTGCCCTTGGCGGGTTTGAAGCTGCAATCGAAGACGGACAGATGCTCTGGCTTGATGCCGGGCGCGCCTTCGATGGTGCCGGTGGCGTCGATGTAGCTGACGATGGCATTGACCTGGTCATTGTCGTAGCCGAGCTTGAAGAGCGCTGCGGGAACGGTGTTGTTGACGATCTTGATCATGCCGCCGCCGACCAGCTTCTTGAATTTGACAAGAGCCAGGTCGGGTTCGACGCCGGTGGTGTCGCAATCCATCATGAAGCCGATGGTGCCGGTGGGAGCGAGAACGGTGGTCTGAGAGTTGCGATATCCGTAGCGCTCGCCGTAGAGCAGCGCCATGTCCCAGCACTCGCGGCTGGCATCGATGAGGGCGTCGAGCTGGGGCGGGCTGAACGGCTCCCCGCTGAGCCGGGACTTGCCGATGTTGTTGACCTCGGCGCGATGCATGCGGATGACATCGAGAAAGGGCTCGCGATTGACATAGAAGCCGGGGCATGCGCCATCCCCGCGCCGAGCGGAGTCATCCCCCTGGCGGTCGGCAGAGGCCGTCAAGGACGTTGCCGAAGCGATGGGCGGGCAATTGGCGGCAACGATGGACGACTGGAGGTAGGCCTGGCCGCACATGATGGAGGTGAGCGCCGCGGCGAGATCGCGGCCGGAAGCCGAATCGTAGGGCAAGCCGCAGGCCATGAGCAGCGCGCCGAGGTTGGCAAAGCCGAGACCGAGGGGGCGGTAGTCATGGGAGTTGCGCGCGATGGCTTCCGTGGGGTACCCAGAGTTGTCGACCAGGATCTCCATGGCGGTGATGACGACGGAGATGCCATGGCGATAGGCGGGGATGTCGAAACCACCGGACGGGGTGACAAACTTCATCAGGTTGAAGCTGGCCAGGTTGCAGGCGGAGTTGTCCAGGAACATGTACTCCGAGCAGGGATTGGAGGCGTTGATGCGAGCCGTGTTCTTGCACGTGTGCCAGCGGTTGATGGTGGTGTCGAACTGCATGCCGGGGTCGCCGCAAAGCCAGGTAGCCTCGGCGATCTTGCCCATGATTTCGCGGGCCTTGTAGGTCTTGACAGGCGCGCGGTCCTTGACGGTACGGGTGGTGAATTCGCCATCGCGTTCGTAGGCGCGCATGAACTCGTCGCTGACGCGCACGGAGTTGTTGGCGTTCTGGAAGAAGATGGAGGAATAGGCTTCGGAGTCTGGTCCGGAGCCGTCGTAACCGGCCTTGATCAGCGCGAAAGCCTTGGCTTCTTCCTTGGCCTTGCAGTTGATGAAGTCCATGATGTCGGGATGCTCGACATCGAGGATCACCATCTTGGCGGCGCGACGGGTTTTGCCGCCGGACTTGATGACGCCGGCAAAGGCGTCGAATCCGCGCATGAAGCTGAGTGGGCCAGAGGCCTGACCGCCACCGGAGAGGGTCTCCATGGAGCCGCGGATGGAAGAGAGATTGGTTCCGGTGCCGGATCCCCACTTGAAGAGCATCCCCTCGGTCTTGGCGAGGGTGAGGATGGAGTCGAGCGAGTCGTCCACGGCGTTGATGAAGCAAGCCGAGCATTGGGGGTTTTTGTAGCCGGTGGGGGCGAAGGTGACGCCGCCGGTAGCCGGATCCCAGTGCCAGCTCTGCCCCTGCGCCAACGGCTCGAGGCGGTCGCAACCGACGTTGAACCAGACGGGCGAATTGAAGGCCACCTTTTGCGTGAGGAGCATGTGGGCCAGCTCGTCATGGAAGATGTCAGCGTCTTCAGGCGAGGCGAAGTAACCGCCCTTCAAGCCCCATTCGCGGATGGTCTCAACGACGCGGCCAACCAACTGGCGCACCCCGGTTTCGCGCTCCGGGGTGTTCAGCTGGCCATGCAGGTACTTGGAGGCCACAATGTTGGTCGCGGTCATCGACCAGTCGACCGGCACTTCCACATCCCGTTGCTCAAAGATCGAGTTGCCCTTCTGATCCGTGATGGAGGCTGTGCGCCGTTCCCAGGTGAGTTCGTCGTAGGGCGAAACGCCCTCGCGGGAAAAGCGGCGGGTAAAGATCAGTCCCTTTTGGGCATAGGAAGTTTGTTGGTTGGAATTGGCAGTCGGGATGTAGGCCTCGTTCATCAATATCTCCTCAGAAGCAGCAAAACTTGGTGGGTACTTTGCCTTATCCGGCGCTCGGCTGCCTGGATTTTGGGGGCGTGTTGGATCTCTTGCATCGAAATGGGGACCGGGACTGGAGAATGCCTTGCGTGTTCGTGCCCCAGCGGCTTTTGGCGGGTCCCTCGCTAGATCCGATTACGAATCGTTTAGAGCCGCAGATGAAAAAATACCTCCATCTATGGTGTAAGTCAACATGAAACCACAACATCTAGTATTTTGTTCACATTCCCAGCACACAGCCTCCAAATGAAGGGAATTGCCTGTGGAAAGCTCAAACAGGCTGTTACAGCACGGGTTTTCAGGGCAGGGTCTGCGTCTGGATGAGCCAATTCGAAGAATTCGGGGCAGGAACTTGGGACAGTGAACAGAGAACAGAGATCAGGGGTCAGAGATCAGGGGTCAGGGAGGTCGCGCCCTCTTCCTCAAGGCTAGCCGTTGGTGCAGGGGCGGCACAAGGCGCAGAAGCGGTGCAAATCTCCGTTCAGCCTGTGGGTCTTGTGGAGAAGTGGGGCGGTACCTGAAAAGAAGGGGCAATCAAGCCGGAATCGCAGGTCGAGGGCGTCCCACCCTTCCCCCAGGTGGCGGGGATAGGATGGGACATGGATTCCGACGGGCCCAATCAACGATGTCCGCGGTGTGACGCCTCAACGGGTTGGGCTAGCGACGATCACCTGGATTTCGTTGTGCGAACTGTTGCCCTCCTCGAACGTCTTGCTGGTGGCGCTGGAGAAGAAGAGCCGACCGCCGGAAAAACCAATCGACTGCTCGCCGAAGACGGGCATCGATCCGAAGATCCGGCCGGATACACCTTCGCAGCGGAACGGAACTGTGGCCAGAGCGCCGCCGCTCCATGAGCTGTCAGCCAGACCGGTCGCGGAAAACCGCACTGCTCTGCTGTCGTTTTTGAACATATCGGCGTTCGTTCCGCTTATGTAGACTTCACCGCTCTCTGTTGCCACAGCAGACATCGGGCTGTTGACTCCAAACCCCTTGGTAATCAACCGGGCCGCCCCTTCCTTGCCGTAATTTTTGTCCAGCGTGCCGTCCAGGTTAAACCTGGCGACAACGAAGCCTCCCGGCGCGCCGCCGCCACCTGCGATCAAAAACTTGCCGTTGGGAGTCAGGAATCCGTCGACAAAGACTCCCTGGACTGCGTTCTTCCAAAGCACATAGCCATGGTAGCCGAAACTGTCGTCCGGAGTTCCGTCGGGGAGAAGGCGAGCAACCGTGCCGGCCGCGAAGATGGTTCCTGTGCCCTTTTGCCCGACCGCCCAGATGTTTCCATTGGGTTGGACAGCCAACCCAGTGATGGTCTCCGCCCCAAAATCCTTGGGCAGTCCATCTACTTTGAAGTCGGGATCGGGAGTACCATCGCCGTTGAGGCGCACGATCCTGAACCTCACATCGCCCGATATGCTGCGTTCTCCGCCGAGTACCAGTTTCCCGTCCGGTTGAACCGAGCCGGCATAGATCGTACCCGGGCCCTCTTTCTGCCTTGATGATTGAGTCGAGCGCTGGTAGCCCCGGTTTTGAGTCGTGGGCTTGGGCGTCGGAGGTTCGGCAGGTCTCATCCAGTCGCCGAGACTCACGGTGGCAATGCCGGCTTTTCCATAAGAAGAATCCAGATGCCCATCCGAAGTGAGCCGCGCCACAATGTTGGAATGGCCATAGAAGGTCGGCATGGTGAGCACCCAGCCGCCATAGGTGCAACCTAGGATGAGGATCTTTCCATCCGGCTGCACGAGTATCCGGCGCGGGATGCCGGCATCGCCTGCAAACGAGACAACGGCAATGCCCGCATCGCCAAACGAAGGATCCAGCGTGCCGTTCCTTTCAAGACGGGCCACGAAGATGGCCCAATGACGACCCAAGATCGGTTGCCAGCTATGAATATCCGCGGCATTTGCCTGCGCCACGCCGGCGACAAGCACTCCACCATTCGGTAGACCGAGAACTGATGTTCCTGCCGAAAAGGGGAACTGTGTCACCCTGTCAGCTTGGAAGATCGCGGCCCCGTCTTTGCCGAAGGGCAACGATTTGGTCCCTGACGCGTGGCTCGCCACGGCGTGAGTAGCAGGCTGTTTCTTCGTCTGGCCGTACAGGGAGACAGCAATGGCAAGTGCCATGCAATGGACGGCAATCCGGCGGAAAACGATCTTGTTGATCGCAAGCTGTGGCAGAACAGGCAATTCGCCTGGGCAGGATATCTGTGCATTAAGAGAATCGCTTGGTGCGGACAAGGAATTACCTCTTGAGCATGAATTTAGAAGAACAACGTGTGATCATAGGAGCGGCAGAACCATGCGGGCTGTGATGAATCTGTGAATTACCAATAAATTCGTCCCAGTCTTGCGGGCCCGGATACTTCGCTCGAACGCCCTCATCCTGCTAGCCTCTCTCTATGTCTCTCCTTTTCGAATCCCTTCTGAATTGGAAGCCAGTGCGAAAACCGGTGCCGATCACCCTGCGCGGGCTAACGGTTGCTCTGGAGCCTCTCAACGCCGAACGCCATGCCCACGCCTTGTGGGAGGCCGTGGAAGGCCATGACGGTGTATGGAAGTGGCTTTTCGACGGCCCATATGCGAATGAGGCGGGCATGCGGGATGCGTTGGAGGCGAAAGAGATGGCGGCCGAGGCGGTGTTTCTGGCAATCGAGCCGGTGGAGACCGGCAAGGCCGCCGGCTATGCGAGCTGGATGCGCATCGACCCCTCAAACGGAGTGGTGGAGGTGGGCAATATTCTGCTGACGCCCGCGGTGCAGCGCACGACGGCCGCCACAGAGGCCATGTATTTGATGGCACGACACGTTTTCGAGGACCTGGGATACCGCCGCTACGAGTGGAAGTGCAATGTGCTGAACGAGCCGAGCCGGAGAGCGGCGGAGCGGCTGGGGTTCAGGTTCGAAGGGATATTCCGTCAGCACATGGTGATCAAGGGGCAAAACAGGGACACCGCGTGGTACTCGATGCTGGACCATGAATGGCCTGAGCGCAAGCGCGCCTTCGAAGCCTGGCTGGATCCGGCGAACTTTGACGAGGCGGGACGGCAACGGCGGAGGTTGGGGGACAGGGAGTAGGGATCAGGGAACAGGGTGGAATGATGCTTGTCGGAGTTTGCAAGAGTGCAAAGTGTCTTCAAACTGTGCACCGGTGTTCAGATTGGGAACATATAACTTCGATACTCCGAATTGAGATTCGCTCAACAGTTTCCCACGTTGACTTTGCGCTAACCAGCCCCTAACATCCACATAATAGAAACAGTGCATCACTAAAGTTCGCTGCATCCGTGATCGATAGTTGACACAGGTGGGATTCGAATCGGGGGTACTGTTTGACCTGGGTCCAGAAGCACGGATACGGCCGGAGTGCGCTTCGCATTTGTATTGTCATCTCTGCTGTTCTGTCTGCCTTCCTGCTGCGCCAAGGTCTTGAATATCAATTTCATGTTGTTCTGCCGCCCTACATTACCCTTTATCCCATTGTGATGCTGATTGCCCTGTGCATGGGCCTTCGGCTTGGGCTGCTGGCCACGTCGACCGCTGCGATCCTGAAGTATTTTTGGACATTTCGCGCCCTGGGATCGAACCACTTCATCAGCCATTCCGACGCCGTTGCCTTGGGGATGTTCATCTTCGTCTGCGTGCTGATCAGCTTGGTCTCGGACCGCGCGCGGCGCTACCAATGCAGGGTTCTCGACTTGGAGAAGGAAAAGGCCCAGCGGGAAAGCCAGGAACTGCTGCACCACTTCATTCGTCATGCCCTGACGCCGATGGCCATGTTCGACCGCGAGATGCGCTACCTGGCTGTGAGCCAGGGGTGGGTCCAACCCTACAATCTGAACGCTATAGACCTGGTCGGACGCTCGCACTACGAAGTGTTCCCCGACATTCCCGAACGCTGGAGAGACCTTCACCGAAGAGCCCAGGCGGGCGAGACCATCCAATGCGAAGAAGATAGCCTCGAGCGGCGCGATGGCAGCCTGCAGTGGCACCGTTGGGAGGTACAACCCTGGCAACGGCCTGACGGACAAGTGGGCGGAGTGGTCGTCTTCTACGAGGACATCACCGACAAGAAGCAGGCAGCGGACGCATTGCGCGCCAGCGAGACTCTTTACCGCACAGCTTTCCAAACCAGCCAGGACGCCATCATCCTTACCCGCCTGCGCGATGGGCTCTATATCGATGTAAGCCAGTCGTTCACCTCAATCTTCGGCTACAATCCGGAGGATGTCCTCGGGCGAACATCCGTGGAGTTGCACGTCTGGGCTGAGAGTCACGACCGCGAGCAGATGGTGGAATTGCTGCGCCGCGAGGGAGGGATTCGGAATCTGGAAGCACGCCTGCGAAGAAAGGACGGAAACATATTCTGGGCGATGCTCTCCGTCTCCACCATCGTGGTGAACGGCGACGCGTGCATGCTGTCGGTGTGTCGCGACAATTCGGACGCCAAGAAGGCGGAAATCGCATTACGAACAAGTGAAAAGCGTTACCGCACTGCCTTCCAAACCAGCCAGGACGCGATTGTCATTACGCGGCTACGCGACGGCATGTACATCGACGTGAACCAGGAATTCGAGAAGGTGGTCGGTTATCTAAGGGATGAGGTGGTCGGGCGTACGACTCGCGAATTGAACAGCTGGCCAAACTGGTCGGAGCGCGAAAAGGTCATTGCCATGCTGCGTCGCACGGGGGTGTGCCGCAACGTTCAGATTCAATATCGCAGGAAGAACGGGGAAATCTTCTGGTCGACGCTTTCGTCGTCCGCGATTCGTCTGGATGGCGAGTTGTGCGGGTTGACGGTGCTCCGCGATTTGTCGGAGGCCAAGATGGCCGCGGAAGAGATTCACACGCTGGCTTTCTTCGATCCGCTGACCGGACTGCCGAACCGGCGTCAATTGCTGGAAACAGTAAGCAAGAGCCTGGCTACGCTGCACAGCAATCGTCGCCGCAGCGCTCTGCTGTTTGTGGATTTGGATAAATTCAAGAACCTGAATGAGACGCTGGGCCACGAGATTGGCGACCTGATGTTGAAGGAAGTGGCACGCCGATTGAAATCATGTGTCCGCGAGACCGATACCATCTGTCGCTCCGGAGGCGATGAATTTGTAGTGTGGCTGGAAAACCTGAGCGGCGTGCAGGAGACCAGTGCCCGGCAGGCCAAGGATGTGGCGGAAAAGGTGCTGGCCCAGATCAACCAGACATATCATCTTGACGGCCACGAATGCCGCAGCACGTGCAGCATCGGGACCACGCTTGTGGCCGACAACGAGTTCAGCGCCAACGAAATTCTGCAGCAGGCGGACATCGCTCTGTACCACGCCAAAGGCGCGGGACGGAACACAGTCCGCTTCTTTGCACCTGCCCTTCAGGTTGCGGTGAATACCCGTGCGGCGATGGAGGAGGATCTTCGCCAGGCGATCAAGCACAACCAGTTTCTGCTTTACTATCAGCCGCAAATCGAGGCCGGCCTGGTGGTGGGAGCCGAGGCGCTGCTGCGGTGGAAGCACCCCAGGCTGGGGATCATCGGCCCTACAGAGTTCATTCTGCTGGCCGAGGAGACGCATCTAATACTGCCGATTGGCGACTGGGTCCTGGACACGGCCTGCCGGCAGGCGGCGCAATGGGCCGGCAAGGCAGAGACAGCGGGGATTGAGGTTGCGGTGAACATCAGCGCCCTGCAGTTCCGCAAGGATGATTTTGTCGGCACCGTGCTGGCCGCACTGGAACGAAACGGCACCAGTCCCGGCCGCATCAAGCTGGAGCTGACAGAATCCATGCTGGTGGACAACATGGAAGACATGATCGGGAAGATGATCGAATTGAAGGGGCATGGGCTGCGCTTCTCGGTAGACGATTTCGGGACCGGCTATTCGTCGCTGAACTATTTGAAGCGGCTTCCCCTGGACCAGCTGAAGATCGACCGCTCGTTTGTGCGCGACATCCTGGTGGATGCCGGGAGCGGCGCCATTGCCAAGACCATTATCTCGCTGGGCGAGGCGATGTCGCTATCGGTGATTGCGGAAGGGGTAGAGACAGAAGAGCAGCGGGATTTCCTGGCCAGCCTCGGCTGTAACCTTTATCAAGGATACCTATACGGCAGGCCGGTGCTGGTGGGCGAGTTCGAGCGAGTGGTGGAACGATTCAGCTATCCGGTTCCGGTGCCTGGGGACTAAAGCACCGGCATAAAGGGCTGAAGTCCCGACGCCGCCCGAAGAAACTGTCGAACCTTTGAGCAAAAAAGCAAAACGTTCGAAGGCGACGAAACACTCGTTGACTTTGCAACGAATTGACTCGGATAATTAACTTAGGAATATCTCCCGGCAGGATTCCCCCCATCCCAGCCGTTCAGCCCTGAAGAGCGAAATCAAATCGTCAAGGACGGATCTGTGCCTCTGCCAGAGAGACGAGAACCAGCACGTTCGTACCCCGTCGTTGCACTTGCCGCGATGATCGTGCTGGCTGGCTCGTTTCTTTTACGAAGTCTGGGAGGGCAATTCGGCGCGGCTCTTTCGTTGTTCGTCCTGCTTTATCCCGCCATTTCCGTGGTTGCGCTCCATGGGGGCTTCTGGCCCGGGATGGGGGGGACGCTGTTCGGCGCCCTGTTGATGCTGCTTTGGGGAAGCAGAATTGGGGGGAGTTTTTCACTGCCCTCGCCCAGGGACGGCGCCGCGATGGTCGCCTTTTTGTGTATGGGATTCCTGATCAGCGCACTGGCGGAACGTCACCGCCGCAAACAGCAGGCACTGGCCGTACGGGAGAGCGAGAAACTCGCGCGCGAGAACCTCGATCTGCTGCATTTGTTTGTGGATCACGCGCTGGCGCCGCTGGCGATGTTTGACCGGGAGATGCGTTATTTGGCGGTGAGCGAGCGCTGGGTAAACGATTTCCGGATGAAACGCGAAAGTTTTATCGGGCGATCGCATTATGAGTTGTTTCCGGAGATCACCGAGGAATGGAAGGCGATCCACCGGCGCGGCCTTGCCGGCGAGACAGTGAAATGCGATGAGGACCGCTTTGTCAGGCAGGACGGTAGCGTGCATTGGTTGAGGTGGGAGGTTCTGCCTTGGCAGCGAGGCAATGGCGAAGTCGGTGGAATCGTGATTTTCACAGAGGACATCACGGAGCGAAAACGGACCGAGGATGCTCTGCGGGCCAGTGAGGCACGCTACCGCACTGCCTTTCAGACCAGCCTGGACGCGATCTCGATCAACCGGGTGAGCGACCGGAGGTACATCGAAGTCAACCAGTCGTTTCTCGACATCACGGGCTTCAGCCGCGAAGAGGTCCTGGGGCGAACCCCGAATGAGCTTAAGTTATGGGTCAATCGGGAGGACCGGGAAAAACTGCGGAAGGAGACGGAGGAGAAATCGGCCTGCCGCGATTTCGAGATGAAGTTTCGAAAGAAGGGCGGCGAGATTTCGTGGGGCTTGATCTCGGCGTCTACCACCGAGATTGATGGGCAAGAGTGCATTCTGGCGGTGATCCGCGATATTTCGGCCGCAAAAAGGGCCGAGGAGGAGATTCGCAGTCTGGCATTCTTCGATCCGCTGACGGGATTGGCAAACCGACGGCTGCTGATGGAGCGGTTGAGCAAGAGCATGGCCTTCAGCAACCGCACCCACCGCAAGCGCGCGCTCCTGTTTGTGGATCTGGATGATTTCAAGAAACTGAACGACACCATGGGGCACCAGACGGGCGACCTGCTGTTGCGGGAGGTGGCAAACCGCCTGATTGCGTGCGTCCGCGAGGTGGATACGGTGAGCCGCCAGGGCGGCGATGAGTTCGTGATCCTGCTCGAAGACCTGAATCGAAGCGCCGAATCCGCGGCCAGCGAAGCGCAAGCCATTGCGGAAAAGGTACTGGCCAGCGTGGCCCAGCCCTATGTGCTGGAAAGGCACGAATGCTCGAGCACATGCAGCATCGGAATCACTGTATTCGGGGACACGCAGCAGAACGTCAACGAGATCCTGCAGCAGGCCGATATCGCGATGTATCAGGCGAAATCGAAGGGGCGGAACACGATGCGCTTCTTTGCGCCGGCCCTGCAGGCGGCGGTGAACGCCCGCGCTGTTCTTGAGGAGGAACTGCGGCAGGGCATCAAGCTGGAGGAGTTTCAGCTTTACTACCAACCGCAGATCGAAGGCGGGCGCATTGCGGGGGCAGAGGCTTTGCTGCGTTGGAAACATCCGCGGCTGGGAATCCTCACACCGGGGGAATTCATCATGCTGGCCGAAGCGTCGCGTCTGATTCTGCCGCTGGGCGCGTGGGTGCTGGAATCGGCCTGCCGCCAAATTGCCGCGTGGAGCGCGCAAGAGGAGACCGCCGGCATTGTGGTGGCAGTGAATGTAAGCGCCCTGCAGTTGCGTATGCCTGACTTTGTCGGGACGGTGCTCGGAGCGCTACAACGCAGCGGGGCGGATCCCGCAAATCTCGCGCTGGAGTTTACCGAAGCCATGCTGGTGGACAACGTGGAGGATGTGCTGCGCAAGACGAATACGCTGAAGAGCCACGGAGTGCGCTTCAGCGTGGACGACTTCGGCAGCGGTTATTCTTCGCTGGCCCATTTGAAGCGGCTGCCTCTGGATCAGTTCAAGATCGGGAAGACATTCACCCGTGACCTGCTGGAAAACGCCAACAGCAGCACGATCGCCCAAACCATCCTTGCACTGGGTGAGGCGATGCTGATGTCGGTGATTGCCGAAGGGGTGGAGACTACGCAGCAGCTTGACTACCTGGCGCGCATCGGTTGCCACGCCTATCAGGGCTATCTGTTCAGCCGTCCGCTGCCGGTGGATGAATTCGAAGCCTGGGTGCGGGTCTTCGGCTATTCTCGCAAGGTGGATTCGACGAACTGAGGGCCACGGTCCGGACTCGTCTTGGTTGGCTTCGTATCGATGCAGCCCGCCTAAATTCATGACGGCCGGGTTTCAAATTGGGGCCAAGTGCATTTGTACCAGCGCGCAGCTGTCTTCTGCTGCATTGTCGCCGCGTGATAGCCTGTTGTGCAGCATTGCCGGAAAAGAACCGGCTAGAGTGAAACCGGAGCATTTGTATCCCGGAAGTGATGCACCCAAGCCGGGGCCCCATCCATAGGCCTTCGACGCCGGGGTTGAAATCGGCGCAATTATCTATTGGGAGCGACGACCTTGCACAAAACCGACCGGTTTACAGGGATTCTGGATTCGCTCTTATATCAGCTTGATCCTGGCCGACATCCCCTGGGGGCAACAATACCGAGGGACGCGCCGATGGTCAACAAGCCACATCGAGGAGATGAGATGAACCGCTTCCGTTTTGCTCCCGTCCTGCTGTTGGCCGCCGGAGCCGCTTTCGCGCAAGTTCCTGCCGCGTCCACCGACGCCGGCAAGCCCGCACCGCCCGCCGCCATCAAAAGCTTCGACCTGACGGCGATCGACACCACTGCTGACCCTTGTTCGGATTTTTACCAGTACGCCTGCGGAAACTGGAACAAGAATAACCCGGTTCCGGGCGACCAGGTGCGCTGGGCCCGGTCGTTCTCACTGCTTCGGGAGCGCAACAACTACCTGCTTTGGAAGGAATTGGACACCGCCGCGACGAACCCCACCAGTGCGCTGCAAAAGCAGTATGGCAGCTACTTCGCGGCCTGCATGAATACCGGCCTGGTTGAAACGAAGGGCCTGCAGCCGTTGGAACCGGCTCTGAAGCGCATCGCCGGCCTGCAGGATACGCATGCGATCGGCAGGCTGGTGGCGGAACTGGCAGCCGAGGGCAGCCCCATCGCGGTGTTCGGCTTCGACGTGGAGCAGGACGTCAAGGACTCGACCAAGCAGATCGCGGTGATCCACCAGTCCGGGCTCTCTTTGCCCGACCGCGACTACTATATTGTGGACAACAAGCATTTCCAGGAGATCCGCGCGCAATATGTGGAGCACCTGACGAAGATGTTCGGGCTGGCCGGGGACACGCCGGAGCAGGCGGCGAAGGAAGCCGCGGCGGTGGTGAAGATCGAAACCGCGCTGGCGCAGGCATCGACGAGCCGCACCGATCTGCGCGAGCCTGAGAATCGGTACCACATCTATACCGTGGCCGACTTCCAGAAGCTGACAGCGGACTTCGATTACGCGGCGTACTTCAAGGCAGTCAAGATCCGCCCCTTCGAGACCCTGAACGTGACCACGCCGAACTACTTCAAGGCTCTGAACGATGAAATCGGCAAGGAGCCGGTGGAGGCCTGGAAGTCGTATTTCAAGTGGCACACGATTCACGGCCTGGCGTCGAACCTGCCCAAGGCGTTCTATGACGAGAATTTCGCGTTCTTCGGCAAGACGCTGGCCGGCCAAAAGCAGCCAACCCCCCGCTGGAAGCAGTGCACACAGATGACCGACAACGCGCTGGGCGAAGCGGTGGGCCAGGATTGGGTGAAGGAGAACTTCCCGCCGGCGGCCAAGGCGAGCATGGACAAGCTGGTTGCGGCGCTGGAAAAGTCGCTCGGCGACGACATCCAGACCTTGCCCTGGATGAGCGACGCCACCAAGAAGGAAGCGGAAGCAAAGCTGGCGATGTTCCGCAACAAGATCGGCTACCCGGAGAAATGGCGCGACTATTCGGCCCTCAAAGTGGATCGCGACGACCTGATCGGCAATCTGGACCGCAGTGCAGTGTTTGAGCGGGCCTTTGACCTGGACCACCTGGGCAAGCCGGTCGACGAGAAGGAGTGGGGCATGACCCCGCCGACGGTGAATGCGTACTACGATCCGTCGATGAACGACATCAACTTCCCGGCCGGCATCCTGCAGCCTCCGTTCTTCGATTTCTCGATCGACCCGGCAGTGAACTTTGGCGGCATCGGCGTGGTAATTGGCCACGAGATGACGCACGGGTTCGACGACGAAGGATCGAAATTCGACGGCAAGGGCGACCTGCGGGAGTGGCAGACGGCAGAGGACCGCAAGGCCTTTACCGAGCGCACCGACTGCGAAGTGGCCGAGTACGGGAGCTTTGACGCCGCCCCGGCGCACGACGACGTTCCGGCGCAGAAGCTGAACGGCAAGCTGACGCTGGGCGAAAACACGGCCGACAACGGCGGACTGCGAATTGCCTACATGGCCCTGCTGGACACCCTGGCGGCCCAGGGCAAGAGCATCGGCGACAAGATCGACGGCTACACCGAAGCGCAGCGTTACTTCCTCGGCTTTGCCCAGGTCTGGTGCGAAAACCGGACCGAGGCGGTGGCGCGGCAAATGGCGTTGGTAGATCCTCACTCGCCGGGACGCTGGCGCGTGAACGGAACCGTACAGAACTTCGACGGGTTCGGCAAGGCCTTCGGCTGCAAGCAGGGCGCGCCGCTTTACCCGGTGAAGTCCTGCCGCGTATGGTAAATCCCTCCGACTGAACACCTGCCGTCGCGGGAATCCGCCACGGCGGCAGGTTTCGCTTCCCTTCCCCACCGTTTCTGTTGACCGGCGAACCGGGCACGCCAAGGATTGCGCTCTTCGCGGGTTCTCCGAATCCAGGAGAACCGCCTGCAGAGAGCCTTCCAAGCACGAGATGCCGGCAAAACCGTGCAGAAACCGGCACTTCGCGGAAAAACAGGTTGACATTTTCCTCTGCCCAGGCGTCCAAACTACGTCCCAGCCCGAGGAGGACTGAAGAACCTTTCCAGGCGGGACCGGAGAGCTTCCGCAGCATTTCAAGAAATCTTGTGAATTTCGGAGTCTTCAGGGTCCTCACATCCTGTCGGTCGCCCCGACTTGGCTTAGTGGCTCCGTTCTAAAGCACTTCCGGAAATGTAAACGGTGGAAATCTCGTCGAAAACAGCCCTATCCTGCCTGGTCTTCCCCGGAAACTAGGCACAACCAGCCCTTGCCTTTTACAATGCAGCAGGGACCCGTCCCAACCCAGCTCTGCTGTGGAACACGAAAACTTGGCGGCCCACGCCCGACCAGGATGAAGGAATCGCATGAAGTTCACGAAATTCGGCAAGGCCCTTCTGATGAGCGCCCTCTCTGCTGGCGTTGTCGTCAGTGTTACGTCTTGCATTCAGAGTTATTCAGTTGGTTATTTGTACGTGACGGGCACGGAAACGGCCCAGACCTCGGGAGCCGGCATCGTTAGTGGCTTCAAAATCGACCACAACACGGGCAAACTTGCGGCCATCAATGGTCTTCCCGTCGCATCGGGAGGCGCCAACCCAATTCGCGCCGTGCTGTTGACAGGCAGCCGCTTCCTTTACGTGCTGAATCGCGGCGTTACGGCGTCGGGAAGTGCGAACTGCACCACCAGCAATCCGTGCCTGTACTCCAATATCACGCAGTTTGCGGTGGGCGGCAACGGCATTCTGACTCCCCAGGAGACCTTTTATACCGAGGGGATCAACCCCTTCCGCATCCTCGCGGACAGCTCCGGCGGGTTCCTTTATGTGCTGGACCACGATTCTCCGGCGCCGAACTCGACGGCGGCGGTGCCAGTGGCGGGCACGGCGAGCAACCCCGATCCTGGCTGCGCACTCGCATTGGGCGGCGTGACTACCTGCGGCGACATCACGGTGTTCAAGATTGACCCGACTACCGGTCGTTTGAGCCTGGTTGTGAATGCGCAGGTGACCTCGGCCAGCGGCACTCCCCTACCCTACTTCCCGGTCCCGGTGAATCCCGTGGACTTCGTCTTCGCGGGCAACACCATCATCACGATGAGCGGGACGCTGCCTTCGACCAGCTTTCCGTATCTTCACGGCACCTCGACCTTCCCTTACTCATACGGCGGGGGCAGCGGCCAGCTGACCATCAGCCAGAACAGCCCGCAGGCGCTTGGGATCAACGAGGGAACTCATCTGAGCTACACCGGCGGCAACCTTTACGTGATGGACAATGAGCCCTACGCAGGCGCAGCAGCGGGGACGAGCCAGATTCTGCCCTACACGGTCCCTTCGAACGGCACGTTGCAGCCTCAATTGAACGGAGCGGTTGCGATTAATGCGTCGCTGTCGAACCCGGTTGTGGTGCTTCAGGAATCGAAGAGCAAGTGGTTGTATGTGGCTAACCAGGGCAACCTCAGCGATCCCAGCCAGGCAGCCAGCGGCTTCGACGCTTTCTCCATCCTGACGCCCTTCCAGCTACAGGAATTGTCCACAGCTCCTTTCGGCTCCGGTTCGGGTCCGCAGTGCATGGTTGAAGATCCCTCCAACCAGTTCATCTATTCCGCCGACTTCAATGATTATGCAGTGACTGGCCGGTTGATTGAAGCAAACTCGGGCATTCTGAAGAATCTGAACTGGCCCGGTGTGATCGCGCTGCCCGGTCCCGCTACCTGGTGCCTGGTCGACGGCCGGACAAGCTAGACCTTCCAGCAGTAACCTGCCGCGTGCCCCGGAGAACGGGGCACGCGGCGGACCTCGGATTGCAGAGATTACTTGCGAACGCAGCCGAATACGGGGCGGAGTTGTGACTCGATGCCCGGTGTTCGATTCCAAACCTGTTTCCTCTCATGGGCCTGATTTGCGGCCTACTGGCGAAAGATGCGCATGAAGTTCAACAAATCGGGCCAGCTGATGCTGGTCTCTGCGGCCAGCCTTCTGGCTGCCGGCCTTGTAACCGCCTGCGGGACCCTGACCGCGGACTTCGTCTTCGTGACCAGTTCCAAGGCCGCGGGCCCCAGCAACTACGGCGAAGTGAACGTCTTTGAGGTGAACTCCGAGTCCGGCCGAATGCGCCAGATCCCGGCGTCTCCCTTCCCTTCCGGGGGGCGCAACCCCGTGGCTGAAGCCGTTTCGATTGACCACCTCAGTCTTTACGTGGTCAATCACGACGACAACACCATCGTTCAGTTCGTGATCGGCAGCGATGGCAAGCTCTATCCGCAGAACACGACCAACACGCCGGGAGTGTTTCCGATGGCGGTTGCGGTGTCTGGATCGAATCTGTTTGTACTGGACACCTATCAGCCGCTGCCAACCTGCTCGACGGCAGCACCGTGCTCCGGTTCGCTGGCGGTGTATCCAGTTCAGCCAGCCAGCAGCACGACTCCGAGCGGGATCCTGGGGTTACCTGTTGCCAACGGCAGCGTAACCTACTGGCCGCTGGGGCTGGCGGGAAAGAACTCCGCGGATGTGTTGCTGCCGACGGCCATTAACGTGGCGCCCTCGGGAAACGAAGTGTTCGTCACCGCATATGACACTACCGCGAGCGCCGGTTACGTGTTCGGGTTTGCTGTAGGTTCGGGCGGAGTTCTGACACCGGCAGCGGGTTCGCCGTGGGCGACCGGGGCGGGCAGCTATCCCTCAGCCGTATCCAGCGATCCGACGGGCTCTTATCTTTACGTGACGGACTCCGCAAACGGCGTTGTGCTCGGGTATACGATCAGTTCCGGCGCATTTACTCCGCTGGCAGGCAGCCCCTTCGCGGCCGGCAACCAACCCTCCGCGATTGTGGTGGATCCGTCGGCCGGTTTTGCATTTGTAACCAATGCCGGCGATTCGACGGTGATCGCGTACGCCATCAACAATGGCGTTCTGAAGAGCGAGGGGACCTTCTCGACTGGTCTTCAGCCGGTCGCGATCGGCATCGATCCGTCGGCCAATCATTTTGTTTACACTGCCAACTTCCTGGGGAACAACGTGAGCGGCTTCGAGCTGACGAACACGAACGGGCCGCTGATCAACACCCAAAACTCGCCATTCGCGTCCAACGCTCAGCCGACAGCGGTGGCCGCAATTCCGCACAAGTAGGCGCGATGAACCGTGAGGCCGCAGGGAAGGGCTTCACAATTTTATTTGAGAGCGAGCCGGCAAGCGAAAGCTGAAAAGCTCAGAATCACGGTCCGCCGACAGGCGGGTCGACTGCTCCGGTCAAGCACCGGGGAACGAACACTGTAGCAACACCCCGTAGCAGCCTTTTACAATAACGGGGCAACCTAACCAGTTCTCATGGGGCTTGTTTTATACCGCCCACGACGAAGGAAGCGCATGAAGTTCAGCAAATTGAGCCAGCTTTTTCTGGTCTCTGGCACCGGCCTTCTAGTGGCCACACTTTTCACTGCCTGCCAGCTAGTCACGGTTGACTATGTGTACGTTTCGAGCGCCTCGGGCATCGACACCTATGCGGTGGATTCCGAGTCGGGCGCGTTGCGCATGGCTACGTCCGAAATGACCCAAGGGGTCAACGTACCGGTTTCGATGGCAGTCACCTCGGATTATTTCCACCTTTACGTCGCCAACCAGGGAAACAACACGGTAGTCCATTACACCATCGCCAACAACGGAGTGCTGACCGCCGCGGACACCATTACGCTTACCACCAAGCCGGTAGCGGTCGCGGTGAATGCGGCCAACACCTACTTGTACGTGGTGTCGGGCACCACCTCGGCCACGCTGTCGGAGTATCCGCTTTCGTCGGGAACCATCGGCACGGCAACGAACATTACGGCGCCGTTCTCGATTCCCGGCTATGCCGGAGATACAGTCGTCCCGACCAATGTTGCGGTTCTGCCCACCAGCGCCGGGGTTTACGTGACGGCTTATGACAAGTCCGCTTATAACCCAGGCGGTACGACGACCAGCAACGCCTCACCAGGTTGGGTCTTCGGTTTTGCAGTTGGCTCGAACGGCTCTCTGTCGCCTTCGGCGAACAGCCCCTACAAGGCCGGCGTAAAGCCGACCGGCATTGTGGCTGAACCTGCCGGACGCTTTGTGTATGTGACCGATTATGCCTCGAACCAGATGGTCGCGTATAGCATCAACAACGGAAGCACGCTGAGCTATCTGCTGAACGGCCCGTACAAGACAGGGAATGAACCCTCCGCGATCACGGTCGATCCGCGCGGGGAATTCTTGTATGTTGCCAACTCCCTGGACTCCTCGGTTTCGGCGTATTCCATCGATCTGAAAACAGGGACGCCTTCGGGCGCCGTGAATCCAACCGGACCGGGAAGCAACTCCACCGATGCGGAGCCGGTTTCGATTGCCGTGGACCCCTCGGAAGGCCGTTATGTTTACACCGCCAACTTCCTGGGCAACTCGGTTTCCGGCTTCCGCCTGGATCCGACTGCAGGGACTCTGAAACAGACCCAGGCGACACCCTACCCAACCGGCGAGAACCCAACCGCGCTGGTGATTATCCCGCACGGAAACCACTCACTACAGACGATCAGCTACTAGTCCAGATCGTGTTCAAACAGAGGCCCAGCCCACGCGGCTGGGCTTCCGCATTTTGGGGCAAGCGTCGCGGTGCTCACTGGCTCGGTGGACCTTGCCGGCGGATTCAAGGAATCCAGGGCGATGGGCATGCATCCGGGCAGGATCAGGCACGCAAACGTTTTACCAGAGGTCATTGCGCCTCGTATACTTACTGGGCGCCGGCTGCAGCGAATGGACGAATCCCTAAAACCTCCATTGGGAAAAATGCTCCTTCGAACTGTTCGCGGCGACAAAGGAGAATCCTTGGTGTCTGCCCGCATTCGTACCCTTTTGCTGTTCTTTTTTGCCTCGGTTTCCATCATTTTGCCGGTTGAGTCGCGGGGCGCGGCTACAGCGCCGGCACATGACCAGTTCAAGGTCGCCGTGTACATCACCGTCGGCGTAGTCGAGAAGATGAAGGACCCAGCCTGGCTGCAGCAGTCCTGGGAGCAACTGAACAGCCAGGTTCATGTCGACAAGGTGTACATCGAGACCTATAGGAGCGGACTGATTGCCGATGGAGCGCTCTTGGAGACCGTTAAGGCGTTCTTTGTGGCGCACGGCGTGGAAGTGGCAGGCGGCATAGCATATGCAGCGGGCGGGGACAACGTGGGCCGGGAAGGCCCACTGCACCAGGTGAGCGAAGCGGAGCCTGGACAGTTTGTCTCGTTCAGCTATACGGACCCGGTTCACCGTGCGTATGTGAAGAACGTGGCGGAAGTGACGGCGCGGCATTTCGACGAGATCATGCTCGACGACTTCTTCTTCAACAACACCAAGTGGGATTCCGACGTGGCCGCCAAGGGCGACCAGACCTGGACGCAATTCCGGCTGAAGCTGATGGATGAGGTTTCGCGAGACCTGATTCTGGGCCCCGCGAAGGCGGTCAATCCCAAGGTCAAGGTGGTCATCAAGTTTCCCAACTGGTATGAGCACTTCCAGGCCAACGGCTACGACCTGGACCAGGAACCGAAGATCTTTCCGGCGATCTATACCGGCACGGAAACGCGCGACCCGGAAAACAACGACCAGCACCTGCAGCAGTACGAGAGCTACGAGATCATCCGCTACTTCGACAACATTGCGCCGGGACACAACGGCGGGGGCTGGGTGGACACGTACGGCACGCGCTATCTGGACCGCTATGCCGAGCAGCTTTGGGACACGATGCTGGCCAAGACGCCGCAGATTCTGCTGTTTCAATACGGCGACTTGCTGCTGCCGGCGCGGATGGGCGACCGCAAGGCCTGGGAAGGCCTGGACACCACGTTCAAGGCGGCCGAGCTGGCCCAGTGGAGCAGCAACGGCGGCGCAATCGGAGCCCCGAGCAATGCCGCGGCTGCCGGTTACGCGCTTTCCAAGGTGAATGCGGTGACGGGCAAGCTAGGCAAACCGATGGGCATTGCCAGCTACAAGCCCTACCAGTCGACCGGCGAGGACTTTCTGCAGAACTACCTGGGCATGATAGGAATCCCGGTAGAAATGACTCCGACGTTTCCCGACGACGCCAGGACCGTACTGCTGACCGAGCAGGCGAAGTTCGATCATGAGATCGTGGCCAAGATCAAGTCGCATCTGGAAAAGGGCGGGACGGTGATTGTGACCTCGGGCCTGCTGAAGGCGATTCAGGACAAGGGCTTTGAGAAGATCGCCGAGATCACGAACACGGGCAACGTGCTGAACATTCAGAAGTATTGGGGCGGATCGGGCGCCGGAGCGGGAGCGGACTTGGGGAATACGAAGGAGATCCTGGTTCCGGAGATCAGCTTCATGACCAACGACGCCTGGCCGGTGGTGCGGGGCACAGCCAACGGGCGGGGCGCTCCGCTGCTGGTGCAGGACCACTTCTCGCACGGCACTCTGTATGTACTGACCATTCCGGAAAACGCCAACGACCTGTATTCCCTTCCCCAGTCGGTGCTGACGTCGATGCGGCAGTACCTGCTGCGGGGCTTTCCGGTACAGATCGATGCGCCCTCGCAGGTGAGCCTGTTTGCCTACGACAACCAATCGTTCGTGACGGAGTCGTTCCTGGATGCGCCGGCGAAGGTGAAGGTGACTGTGCTGGGCTCGTTCACGCGGCTGCGCAACGTGGCGACGGGCGAAGTGGTTGAGGCGACACCGGAAGAGGCTGCTCCGCAGTTTCCCTGGATGCGCCCGCGTCCGATCGGTCCGCACAGCCAGTTCCAGATTGAAGTTGCGCCGCACAGCTTCGCGGCATTTGTGGAAGAAGGGAGTAAGGAATAGGGAGTGGGGAGTACAGTCAGCGCGCTTTCAAGGTGTAGACCGTTTCGTGCGAAGGCAGCAGGGCTCCAACGGCAGCACCACCCACCAGGCCCACGACGCCGCCAACAGCGGCTGGGACGCTTGCGCCCCCGACATCAAGACAGAAGCTCTGTGTGGAAGAACACCCATGATGGGACGCCGCACCGATTCCGGCGCCCACGCCTGCGCCCACACCGGCAAGAATCAGCGTGTTGCGCAGGCGATGCCGGTTCTTCAACCGCTGTATGGTTTGCACGTCCTGTTTCTGGATGGCCTGCGCGGCCCCCTCGGCCTGCAAGGAAATTGCCGTATCGGAGAAACTCACGAACGTTCCGGTAACTTTCTTCGAGTTCGTCTCCCGCACCTGAATCCTGTCACCTGCATGAAGGGTATTGAGGTTTTCCCAGTTGGCTGGTTGGCGTTGGGCGTGCAGGGTAAACGAGCCCCCAAGGACACAAAGAGCAAACAAGAAGCAGCGCATGGGCTCTCCTGCCTTGAATCCGTTTGAATTGTTAACGATCTTACCGTAAGTTTCGCTGCGCGAGTTTTGGCGACTGGACTTTATTTGCGGAACGGAGAGAGGAACGCCCCAATCCGCCTTGGCTGGCCGGTAGGGGCGTTTCAGAGCAAAGCGCTGAAAGAAGACTACCGCCTGGCCTGCGTTTCCTTCGCGGGGGCGAATCTGACCTTGGCGGCTATTCCCAGCGTGGCATCGGCCTGCACCGTAGTCTTGCGACCTGCGCTCTCCACCTGGTTTCGGGTCAGCGTGACCGTGCCATCGCCAATTACCGCATCCGCAGACCATTTGTTGAAACGGGCCAGCTCGCCTGGAGCAGCGCTGCCGCCGCTCACCATTCCGTGGTCCCAGTCGAAATGCAGGGTCCCCTTGGCCGAATCCACCAGTTCCTTCTCGGTAAATCCAGAGAGCTCAACCTTGCCGCCGACGTCGAATGCGCCTCCCGCCCAACGCTGGCCAACAAGCTGGCCGACCTGCGCAGGATTCGCCTTTTGGAACTGAGCCTCGAACATGTATTGCGGCTTGTCCTTGTCGCTGGCCGCAGTGTACAGCGATCCGGCAGCGTGCAGCTTGCCGCCCAGTGCGGCTCCGTCCAGCGCAGTGATGTGCGCGCCGTTGCTCAGAATACGCACCGAGGCCGTAGCGTCCTTCACCGTCAGCGGGCCCAGAATCAGGGTCTGCGTCTCGACTGTGCCATCCATCTCCGGCAGCACGGGAGCAGCCGCGGGGCGCAGCTTGTCCAGCAGCGTGGAAATCAGAGTCACCTTCTCTTTGGCACCCAGAATCGCCGCCTCCAGCGCGCTGGCGTCAAGCTGGACAAATTGCATATCGAAGTGCGGCAGGCAGGGTTGCTGGACGGCGCAGTTCCGCGGCACGTTGACGCTCGCAGTTCCCTTCACCGGGCCATAACTGAATACAACCGGGTCCCAGCGCGTTTCGCCGCCGTCAAAATGCGCCGTGGCCGTCGATATCATTACCGCGTTGGCCAGGTAATCCGCCTTCCAGTTTGCATTGTGCAGCGTAACGGTCCCGTGGAGGCGGTCGGTCAGTTGGGAGGTCAGGCGTTCGGTCGGGGGCAAGCTGGCCGGCGTCGAGCTGGACGCCACTGAGTTGGAAGAAACCGGGGTAGGCGCGACGAAGGAGAGCTCAGCGGTCGGCACCCATGGGCCTTCGGCGGTCAGTTCTGCGGTCAGGGGCTCACCAGCCACTGCATCCAGCAACTTTGCGTCCGTCGCGCCGGTGATCTTTGCCAGCTCTCGCGCGCGTTCGATCGACGCCTGGCCGTGCACCGAAATCTGGTAACCGGACAAGCTCAGGCGCGCGGTAACGGTTAGCGAATCAGTCCCACCCGCGGGAATCGCCATTGTGGCTACGATCGCTTGCGCTTCACCTTCCGCTGGTTCCATCACCATCTTCGGAATCCGGATCGGATCGCCGAGGCCATCGCCGCTCAGCTCAAAACCTTCCACGGCAAAGCTGCCGCTAAGCGGCCCCTGCACGGCGGTAACGGCCTTGCCGTGGGCCTTTGCGGTGACAGGTTTTGCCGCGGGGTTGTCCAGCTCGCCATCCGCGGCCACAGCGGCCGCGTAGGTGATCTTCCCGCTGATGGCTCCCTTGGCCTCCAGGCCTGGGCCAAAGTCGCTGCGTACGGTGCGTAGCGCGTCCAGCGCGGCGGCTACGGGAATGCGGTCAAGCTCCACGGAGAAGCGCGGCTCGCCTGGCTGGCTTCCGGTCAGATTTCCGGTGGCGCGGGACCAGTCACCAACCACGCGGATGCGGCCATCGCCCAGAGGCGACTCGCAGACCAGGTTCTCCATTGCGCGGGTAAAGAAGTGGTAAACCAAGCCGCAGCGCGCATCGAAATCCAGCGGCGCGGCCGGAGCGAACTCTGCGCGGTGCACGCCTTCCGCACGCAGGCGGGTCCTGATCTGCGCACTTTCGGCGGTCCCGTCCAGGTGCAGTTCCCCGGTCAGGTCGCCGCGCCAGCCGGGATCGGAGCCCAGCAACAGGCGCGAGAGCTGGCCAAGCTGCGCTTCCTTCCAGTCCAGGTCCAGATGGATGGGCGCCTGGCGGAGTTCCGGGGCGCGCTGCAGCCGGGCTTCCAGCCGCACCACGCCGGTGTCGCCCAAATCCAGGTTCACGTCTGTGCGCGCCGGCTGGCCTCGGAGACGAATGCGCCAGTCACCGGGATTCGCCTGCCAGAACGATACATCGGTGTTCATCAGCGAAAACGGCAACTTTTCGGATCCATTTTTAACATTGATGCGCGAATTGGTCGCTTCCAGGTAGGGCAGCGGCGCATCGGGCCTTCCACCCTTAGGGACGCTGTTTGCGGCGGTGCGGAAAAGCGTGTCCAGGTTCCAGCGCCCGGCCTGGTCGCGGGTCAGGTTCAGGCTGGCTTCGTCCACGCTGATGCGATCAATCACCAGCCGTCCCCGCCACAGCGACCACAAACGGATCGAGGCGGTCACAGTGTTGGCATGCATGAGCGGCTCAGCGCCGTAGCCGGGATCCTCTTCCACCGTCAGGTCGTTCAGCACAAAACCCGGCCGTGGCAGCAGGCGCAGTTCAACCGAGGACAAGTGCACCGGACGATTCAGCGAGGCCGACATCAGGCGCGTAATCCGGGTCTTGTAGCGGGTGATGCTGACCATCGGTGGGACAATCAGCACAGCAGCGATGGCCGTCAGCAACGCCAGCACCGGCCAAAGCCGTCTACGCTTGCTCTTCCTGCCTTGCACGTCTTCAGTCATGGGCTTCTACAATTTCTGTCTTCTGTTTCAATTCAAAACCGATTTACCGCGCGGACGGGAACACGGGGAGCGCTAGCGCACCCGGCTGAACGTCCGGCTCCAGCGCGTGTCGCCGAAGAAATGCAACCCCACGTGCCCCAGCCAGGCGATCGTGCTGCCGATTCCCGCCTGCTGGCTCTCTTCATACTGGCCATCGGGCGTCTTGAACGACCAGTAGTTGAACAAAGGCCGTCCCTCGATATTCTCGCGAGGCACAAAACCCCAGTAGCGCGAGTCGAGGCTGTTGTGGCGATGGTCACCCATCATGAAGTATTTGCCCTCGGGAACCACCAGGTCGCCATTTTCGATGTGGCTGGGAAACTCGATCGCCCAGCGCTCCGTTGCCCCGCGGTCGACGCTGGGCGCAACGGACGGAAATTCGTCGAGAAAAGCGCGATCGAGGGGCGGTGAGTCTTTTCCCTCTGGCGGCGGAGCCTGCGCCACGCCATTGATGAACACAATGCCGTCGTGCAGATGGATGCGGTCGCCGGGAACACCGATCAGACGCTTGACCAGGTGCATGATGGTAGGCTTGCCGTCGGCGTCGAGTTCTCCTGGCTTGATGAAGACCACGATGTCGCCGCGTTTCGGTTGGCGGTAGTGCACAAAGGGCATCCACTTTGCCGTTTGCGAGAGCGTGACGCGATCCACCACCACGTGATCGCCCACCAGCAGGGTGTTCTCCATCGAGCCCGAGGGAATGACAAAATTCTGGGCAAGGAAGGTGAGGATGAAAAGTCCCACAACCAGCACGGAACAGATGCTGGCGAGCGCTTCAAACGGCGTCTCTTCAACCCTGGATTCGACAGCGGCCACAGCCGCGGGCGACGGCAAGGGATCGGCTTGGTTTTTCTTGGTCATTCGATAGCTCTTCGGTCCAACAAAGGTACGAGCCGGAAGTTGAAAGGGTTCCCGGCCGGCCGCTCCGGAAAGCTCTGAGAATTCGCAGGGTTCCCGCGGGCTTACCAGGCCGTTGAAAAAGGCTGGAACTACATCCCTCGGGGGCTAAAGCCCCATTCATTTTGTTGGCCTTATCGGCACGGCTCAAGCCGCGCCCATTCAAAGCCCGGCCGGTTGAAATCGCCCCTGGGGTTCGTGGTTTCCCTTGTCCCCAAAAGAGAGGGACTAGGGGCACCCAACCTCCGAGTTGAAATTACGAAAACGCCTGGTCGCGGTACTCGACAGTTCAATCGTCTAGTGCACCACGCGGAAGATACGCTTCCAGCGCGCAAACCCGGTCAGTTTCGTCGCGAGTTCCCTGTCGTGTCCGAGTCTATCATCCGCGGCCTGCTGCACATCGGTGGTCGACGGGCGGCTCAGCGAGAAGTAGATGACCAGCGGTCGGGCCACAATCTGGTCCCGTGCCACAAAGCCCCAGAAGCGCGAATCCTTGCTGTGGTTGCGGTTGTCACCCAGCACAAAATACTGCTCTTTGGGGATCACCAATTCGCCGTTGCGGACCAGGCTTTGCATCTGCTTCCACCAATCTGGATCGACCTCCGGATCGGTGTAGATGGTCGCCGGAAAATTGTCGCGAAAAGTATTGGGCGCGGCCGGTTCGAAGGCCGCATACGGCTCGTCGAGACTGACTCCATTCACCATCACCCTGCCGTCCTCGATGCGCAGGCGGTCGCCGGGAATGCCCACCACCCGCTTCACCAGATACTTGGGTTTGGGATGATGGAAGACCACGATGTCTCCGCGTCCCACCTCTCTGTACGGCATGAACCAGCGGCTCAGCGCGCCGGGAGGTGCGTAGAGTTGCTTATTGAAGAGCAGGAAGTCGCCCACCAGAAGAGTGCGCTCCATGCTTTCGGAAGGAATCAGGAACGGCTGCAGGACGAACGTCAGCAGAAAAAGAGACACCACGATGGTGCGCAGCAACGAGGCCATCCCTTCGGCAAGGCTGTGCCGACCCCAACGGGACGGTGCGAAACGGTTGGATTGGCCCGGGGCGCTCATAACGGCCCATCCTCCACGTTCTCGTCCGTGCCGTTCTTTCCGTCGCTGCCGGCGGCCGAGGTCAGCCGCTCCAGCGCCCTTTTCGCCGCATCCTGCTCGGCAAGCTTCTTGGTCCTGCCAATCCCGCGAGCCAGCGGCTTACCCAGCAGCCCATCGGCAGGTCTCAGCCGGACTTCGACAAGGAATTTCTTGTGATGATCGGGTCCGCTCTCGCTCTTCACACGGTACACCGGTACGCCCACCCGCTCTGCCTGCAAATGCTCCTGCAGAGCCGACTTGTAGTTTCCCAGCGCCTCGCCGGAGTCCAGTTCCCGGGCCAGCTGCTCAACCGCCTCGCCCATCACCCAGTTGTCCGATAATGTCCGGATCGGCTCCAGGCCGCCATCCAGAAAAAGCGCGCCCATCACGGCTTCCATCGCATTTGAGAGCACCGTGGCCTTGCGCCGCAGCCCTTGGCGATCTTCGCCCCGGCTCAGGCGCAGATGCCGTCCGAGACCGATGGCAGTGGCCACCTCAGCCATGTGCTGGCGGCTTACCAATTGCGAGCGCACCCGCGTCAGTTCTCCTTCGCTCCACTCCGGATGAAGCAGGAAAAGCGCCTCGGCTACCGCCAGGCCCAACACCGCATCTCCCAGAAACTCGAGGCGCTCATTGTCGTTTGCTTCGGCAGCAGGATCTGTTCCGTTCACCTGGGTCTGTTCGTTGGCCTGAGCCTGCTCGTTGGCAAGTGACCGGTGCGTCAGCGCGCGCACCAGTAGCTCAGGCCGATCGAATCGATGACCAAGCGCCGCTTCCAGTTCTGTCAGGACTGCTTCCACGTACTCCTCGTTCTGCCGCTGTTCGCTGAAAGTCGGCTAGAGCGAAACCAGAGTTGAAGTGCCCCGGTAAGTTCCTTGAAGGGTCGCCGCTCCCTTGGGGTCGCGTCGACTCGGACGCTGTGGTTTCGGGTTTGGGTCACACTGGTTTCGCTGTAGGCGATTTCCCGGCCTGGTCTTCCGGCCGCGATACCGCCTTCCCTTCCAATTAGACACCCTCGAAGCACAGAAGTCGCGTCAGGAAATCGTTTACGCCGAAGCAGCCGCACGAGGATTTCCTCCCAAGGAAAGCGATTCTTCAGGCTGCCTATTGAGAGGAGGACGGCCCGAACCTGAAGGCCATCCCGGTTGTGGCGCCCCATCCAGGGGCCTCAAGGCCCCCGCTCCGTCCGCAAGGACCGCAATTCCAAGGTGCGTCTCGCTCACCTTGGGCCCGCAAAGCTCTTCGCCCGATTAGTGCGCCTTGGGATCGGCCGGCTTGGCCGCTGCGCCGTTGTCGTCGTCCGCATCCTCGTCTGAGCAGCTGTGTCCGTTGACCGCATAGGCCGCCTTGATTCCGCGTTCCGCCGACAGGCGGGTATCCAACTGCCCGTCGCGAACCTCCAGCGCCGACTTGTATTCGGTCAGCGCCTGGTCCCGTTTGCAGTCCAGGTCCAGCATCCGGCCCAGATAGATGTGCGACCACGCCAACAGCCTGGGCTCCTGGCTCGTCGCCAATGTCTTCTGGAAGTCCGAAATCGCCTGATCCGGATGCCCGGTCAGGATCGCGGCACGGGCCAAAATGAAGTTGGCCCGCGCGGCTTCGGCCACCGAGTCCGTCGCGTCCGCGTGCACGGTAAGCGCCTGGCGCGCCATGGCGCCGGCGGTATTTGCATCCCCGGCAGCAAGCCGGGCCTCCGCCAGATCCAGTCCGGTCAATTTGCGCGGCTTGCTGCGCGTCAGAACATCGCCGTCGGCTTCCTTGTCGAATTCAACCTGGTGGGCCCGGTGCACCTGCTGATCCACATCCATGGAATACACCATCTCGCCGATGGTGTCTTTCAAGCTGGCCGGATCCTTTTCAAACTGGATCAGTTGCTCGTAAAAGTACTGGGTCAGGACAAATCCCTGCGTGGTATCGTGGCGCACCGCCGCCAACCGGACGGCATCCACCTTTTGCTGGTAAATCTGGCGCTCATGCTCGTAGCGCGGCAGTTCGGAACGGTCCGCGCCCGCGGGAATCGTGTAGACCGGGATCCCCGTGTCCATGGTGCGCGCCTCAATCGCCTTGATCAGGCATTCGATGGTCAGGGTGACGGAATCGGACCGGAAGCGGAACTCCATCGGCGCCTCGCGCACCTCCTTGAGAATCGGCTGCATCCGATCGATCGCGTTGGCCCGGGCGAACAGCAGCGGCTCAATCAGGTAATGCAGATAGGTGTGGCGCACATCGGTCATGCGGATCTTGCCATCCACGGGCGAAACCACCACCACGTAGTCGGTCCCGTAGATGCGCGCATTGACCATGTGCGGGGAGAACTGCGGCTCCATGACTACTTCAAAGCGTCGCCCTTCGTACGTCGAGGCCGGCATCTTGAGATAGAGGTTGGTCGAAACGATCATCTGGGTAAGCTGATCGTGCAGTTGGTCGGCCTCTTCGTCGTAAACGCGGTGCACCGCCAGCCAGATTCCGTGCAGATCCAGAGCCGCGACGAAATCCTTGAGCAGCGGAACGATCTCGACCACCTGCGTGGAGTCGGGCGGCATCTCGGCCAGATCTTCCGAGATCTCCAGAGCCGGCGGCGGAGTCAAATAAAGAGCCAGCGAGATGTACTGCGAAATGTCGCGCGCGGAGCCAGTCATGCGATGCTGCGCAATGTACAGGCACACCTTGTCGCGTTTGTTCCGGGCATCCTCGCTCCGGGCCAGTACCAGGTTCATCTCGTCGCGAACGCGCTTGCGGACCGGCGCGCTTTCGTCCAGCCCTTCATCGTAGCCGCAGGCGTTCAGGGCCGCGGCCATCACAAAGACCGGCTCGGAGCTGAGCAGCGAGACAGTTGGTCCCGCCGGATCGAGCGTAGGCGCCTTTTCTCGCGCAAACCCCGGCGCACCTCCCGACGATGAAGACGAGCTTTGCCCTTTATCGGAAGAACCGCCGGGGGATTGGGCCTGCAAAGTGGCCGGCGAAGGAACCACCGTCGAAATCAATCCGGCGGTGATCAGAAGAGCGCCGAAGGAGGATCCAGCAAACGCATCAAAGCGGAATATTGTGAAAGACATCTTTTACCCTGCCTGCAAGTCTAAGGCATTCCATAGACACTGTGGAGATGCTTTGGTGAGACTCCGGGGCAGGTCCAAACGAAAGCACTTGGTTTTAGAAAAAGAAACCCCGCCGCGGTAATCCCGGGCGGGGCATTCATTCCATGTTCTTGTTGCTCATTCACCGGACCATTTCCAACAGCTATCCCCGCACGGAAACACCGGAGAACGAAATCACTGCCAATCCGCGCACCGGCTGACCAAAGAAGCGCGCCGGCTCAAAAACGCTGTAAAGCAGCATGTTCTCCACCTGCGAGCGGGTGGCCGGATCGGTGGGACCCGAAACGATCCGATAGTCGTATACCCGGCCGTCGCCGTTCACGTACGCCTCAATCACCACCGGCCCAGCCGTCGTCCCAATGTCGTTGGCCTCGGCCCCGTTGGAAAGATAACGCAGGTGCGGCGCGCTGGCATTGCCCAGCGGTTCGTCCTTGGTGGCTTGCGCCGACTCCGGTTGCACGAACATGGTGGCCAGAACGATCACCGAACCCATCAGCAGCACGGCGCTGCAAAATCCCGCTGAAGCCTGCAACAGGAAAGGCCCCCAGGTGTTCTGCCAGGCAAGACTCCAGCCATGGAAGAAGCCCTGCCGCCGGCGCGCCCGCTCCTGGCTCAAAGCCACGCGAATCCGCAACGGCAGCTCCTTCGGAGCCGGCACCGGCCCCAGCCCGGCTAGCGCCGACTGTGTCTGCCGCAGCAACGCCCACTCCCCCGCGCATCCCCGGCAATCTTGCAGGTGGGCGCCGATACGTTGCATCTCCTTGCCGTTCAGCCGGCCATCCAGATATTCCGTAAATCTAGTTCGCACTGTCTCGCAACCGTTCATCGCGCCTCCTCTCGCAGGGGCATTTCGAAGCCCGCTCCCAAAACTTCTTTCGTTTCTTTTCCAGGAGCAGACAGAATGGTCTTTAGAAAAGCTCGGCCACGAACCAACCGCGACTTCACGGTTCCCAGGTTCACGCCTTGCATCTCCGCCACTTCCTCATAAACAAATCCTTCAATGTCGCGCAGGATCAGAGTGGTCCGGAACGGCTCGGGAACCAGCATCAGCGCGGCTTCGACTCGCTCGCGAGTCTCCGTATGCACGGCCATCTCATAGGGCGATTCACCCGAATCCACCAGCATCTCGCGCAAACAGACCGGCGATCCGGATTCCGTTTCCGCCATTTCCTGTTCGATCGGGACTTCCTGCTGCTTGTGCCGCATCCACCAACGGCGCTGGTTTGATGCTTCGCGCAGCGCAATCCGGTAGATCCATGTACGCAGGGACGACTCCCCGTGAAAACTGCCCACACCCCGGAAAATCTTGACGAAGACTTCCTGGGTCAGATCGGCGGCATCGGCGCGGTCCTGGACTGTGCGGGCAAGAAGCGAAAAAATTGGTTGATGAAAGCGCGCGATGAGCCACGCGTAGGCTTCCTCGGAACCGGCCTGAAGTTCTGCGATCAGGGCCGACTCTTCCGATTGAAGCGTTAGCGCGCTGGCAAGATTGCCCATGATGAGGTCCGCCTGCAATTCAGAGTCCTCTCACATTACCGCAACTGGCATACACTTGGCATGTTCATTGCGCACAACCCAATCATCTTTTTGGCCCAGCACACCGGAATGCGACATTTTTGAGATGCGCTCGATGTTCGCCCGACGCCCGGCAAATCGCCGCCTCGGAACCCTTGCTCTCCACCGGCCTGCCGGGAACGGGAAACCGAAATCCCCATTTTCAGCCTGCCTACTCTCTTAGACACCGAAGCCACCTCAAAATGTTCCCAGACGAGGCTTCTTGCATCAAACTTCTCCCCAGGTCGGCACCCGCAGCCCCGCCGGCCCGCATACCTTGCCGACAATCCTGTGGATTGCTCGGCTCCGCCGGACTTGGAATCAGCCTGGAACGCAGCCCGTCGAGCAGCGATTTTGGTTCAGGAGCGATTCCAGTCCCGCTTTCCAGTCTCAACCACTGGGGAGTGGAGGCAAAGGAAAACCGAAGGCCGTGGTACACTGGACATGCGCTCAGTGATTTGGTCGTGAGTGGTGGTTTGCCTTGAGAGGCGAACTTGCCCGGCACAGATTTCCCCAAGCCCCTACAGCGTAACCCATGAGTCTCTTCCGGCTCCGGATCGACAAGATCCACACTTGATTTGCGCCCCTTGAATGGATGTGCGCAGGCCAGCCGGAAACGCCCAGACAGGCGGGAGCAGGGAGTTCTTCGGCAACGAGCCGAAGGGCACAGCAAGTGCAGCGTGGGGCAGTATTCGCGCATACAGGTCAGAATCAGCGGGCAAATTCCCCGCCGCAATGCTTCGTGACCGGTTCCGTGGACGTTTCAGGTCTTCCTTACGCATATTGATGAACAGGCACACGCCCGCTTGCCAAGCGATGGTGCGCCTCCGTGTCCGGTTCCGCATGCAGGCCTCTCAGAAATCGGGGCTCGCGGAATCCACAGGAATATTTTGATCACTCAGTTTTCGCAATTCACTCTTTCGGCGGCCCTCATGGCGCGCCTCGACGCCAACAAGTTTGAGACTCCCACCCCGGTTCAGGCGCAGGCGATTCCCCCCGCCCTGGAAGGCAAGGACGTGCTGGCCACGGCGCAGACCGGCACCGGCAAGACACTCAGCTTCCTTATCCCGATCATCGAGACCTTGCAGAAGACCGAAGGCCGCGGCGCGCATGCCCTGATCCTGCTGCCCACCCGCGAGCTGGCCATGCAGGTAGAGAAGGCTTTCCGCCTGATCCGCTCTGCCAACTCGCAAACTGTCGCGCTGGTTGTCGGCGGCATGTCCGAAGGCGCGCAGTTGGAGCAGATTCGCCGCGGGGCACGCCTGATCGTGGCCACTCCGGGTCGCCTGGAAGACTTCATCAAGCGCCGGCTGGTCAAGCTGGACGGCGTGAAGATCCTGGTTCTGGACGAAGTGGATCGCATGCTGGACATGGGCTTTCAGCCCGCCATTCAGCGGATCGCCGGGATTCTGCCGGAAGTGCGCCAGACACTTTGCTACTCGGCCACACTTGAAGGCGCAGTGAAGGATGTTGCTCGCAAATACCTGAAGGATCCGGTGCGCATCGAGTGTGGTTCCGTGATGAAGCCGGCCGAGAATGTGGAACTGCGGGCCTTCGATGTGGAGACCGACAAGAAGCAGGAGTTGCTTGAGCATCTGCTGGGCGTAGAAGAGGGCAGCTTCCTGGTCTTCGTTCGTACCAAGCATGGAGCGGACCGCGTTGCGCGGAGACTCGCGCGCGCCGGGCACTCGGCGACGCAGATTCACGGCGACCGCACGCAGGCGCAGAGGAATTCGGCTCTGCGCAGCTTCTCCGAGGGACACCACCGGGTTCTGGTGGCAACCGACGTGGCGGCGCGCGGTATCGATGTGCCGCATGTGGCGCACGTGATCAACTTCGATTTGCCCAAGGTTCCTGAGGACTTTGTGCACCGTGTGGGCCGTACTGGCCGCGCCGGGGCAATGGGTATGGCTTCCACGTTCACCGGCCCCTCGGAGCGCGGCGACCTGAAGCGCATCGAGCGGACGCTGAAGATCACCATGAAGCGCTACAAAGTGCGCGCGGTGGATATCGTTGACGCGGCGGAAGCGAACGCGGCGTAAAAATAGTCACCCGCTTCTAGCTTCTAGCCAAAAAAGGATGCTTCATTTCCTGACTCAAACCAGAGCGGGAAGTGAGGCATTTTTGTTTGAGTGGAAATGCGACGGGAGCCGCGCGCCCCACTCGCATGGTATTTATGGGCCGAATCAATTTGAAGCGAGGTGGCTGGAGAAGAATCCGGTCACATTGCGGTGGAATCCCTGAGCGTCTCTTATGCCGTTGCCTGGCAATCGCAGCAGCTTGAACCAGAAGACCCGCAGATCGTTCATGAACATCAATTCCGCGTCCGGCTGATTCTGGGCAGTCAGGAAGGCCAGAGCCTTTTCGAGAGATTGCTCCAACTCCTGGGCAACTGCCTCGTTCAATACACTCCGATTACCTCCGTTGGAGAGGAGCGGACACTGGCTGCCGAGAAAACTATCGACGACTTCCGGGAGTTTGCCCATGCTGCCGTTGGCGGGGCCCGCTGCGTCGCCGTTAGCTTCGCGGTCAGTTTCCCGGTCAGTCTCCCGGTCCAGAACCAGGAGCATGGAGTAGCCGGCGGTGACGCAGAAGCCGCTGATTCCCACCCGGCCGGTGCAGTCAGGCTGACTGCTGAGCCAGGTGCAGCACGCCTGAAGAATGGCGAAAGCCTGACCCTGGCCGTTGATAAGATCGCGGGCAAACTCACGCAGACAGCGGTGCATCCCGCTGAGATGAGCGGGATCTACCGAAAGGGCGAGAAAGCCGGAATCGGCAAACTCGTCGGCGTGCGCCTGACACTCCCTCCAGTCACTGCCAGCGTCGTGAAGCAGGAGGATGCCAGGAGCTGGGAAAGCTCCGGCGGGAAAAGCAAGGTAGGCAGGGATGGCGCCACCAGGGGCGGGGATATCTAGGATTGGCAAGGCACCCTCCGATCAATTTCAGGGGCCCTTGAAACAGCGGAAGTAACAGGATTCTACTCCCACCGTGAATATTGGTACCGTAATAATGTTGGGTGGCAAAAATTCCTCCGTCATTTTTCCCGAGAAAGGCCGCAGGGGATGAGAGCTTTGGCTTCTGGTGTGAAGCAGGCGTTGATGCGGGCCAAGGCGCCAGTGGCGTGGATGGCGCTGACCTACGCGCTGGGAGTTTCGGCCGGTGCGGCCATGGTGCACCTGCAAAACGGCTATGCCCTAGGGTTCCGGGACCGGCTTGTGGGTCGTGCCGTTGAGACCAGCCCGATCCTCAAGAATCTGGAAAAGGGATTTCCGGCGTGGGCTGCGCTGCTGGACTTTGGCGGGAATCTGGGACTGGGGGCTGTCCCAGAAACGGTAATGGGACTGAGCGTTGCGATGCCCTTCCCGCTGGCGGCGTTCCGGGGCTGGGTCGGCGGGGTGGTTTCGGTGGACGGGGCGCACAAAAGCAGGCTGGTGGGGCGGGAAGGCTTCTATTACTGGACAGTGCTGATCTTGCAGTTGATTCCCTATTCCCTGGCGGGCGGGGCGGGAGTGCGGCTGGGTTTGGGCTTCCTTCTGCCGCGAAGCCGCTGGGGGTACGCGGGGTCGAAGAATTGGCTGACGATTCCGGCGGACGGGGTGCGGGATGTGGGGCGGATTTATCTGTTGATTGTCCCTCTTTTCCTGGTGGCGTCGCTGGTGGAGTTTCTGGCCAGGTAATGCGGGCACGCGAGATCCCCGCGAGAGGCCGCAAGAAGCGGAATCCGAAGCGCGCGCAAGGTTACAATCCATTGACTCGGCAAGCTGAATCGCGTATTCTGGAGACCTTGTGCGGTGTTGCGCCTGAGGTCTGTGTGAACGGGCCCCCAGTGGAGCGGTTGATCCGGTGGGGTGTTGATTGAGCACGCGGAACAGCTGACCTTTTTCTTCCAAGGAAGAGGGTTGGAACAGGCGAACTTCCGGTGGATGCGCTCATTTGCGGGCGTTCCAAAGGGAGCCCGGGCCACTCGAGGGCCAGTCCGCGCAATTCTCACCCGAACAGGATTGTTTGGTAGTGGGTGGAAGAAGTTCCTTGCGCGAAATGCGTGAGGGAAGGCGCTTTGCGCTGGATTTTGTGTGTTTTGTGATGTTTTTTGGAAGTGATCGGCTTTGGAGTACGCCAGCAGAGCTCAAACGGGCTCGGCCGGCGGGGGTGAAGGCCGGGGCGGCCAGGTTTTTTCTGAGAGGGTAGGAGAGAGATGTCGACCTTTGTTCCGAGTGGGAAGAATATTCCCCGCAAGTGGTATGTGCTGGACGCCAATGGGCAGACGCTGGGCCGTCTGGCAACCAAGGCTGCCGATCTGTTGAGCGGCAAGCTGAATCCCCAGTACGTTCCGTACATCGATATGGGCGACCATGTGGTGGTCATCAACGCGGATAAGGTGCGACTGACGGGCTTGAAGAGCCAGCAGAAGCTCTATCGCCGCTACACCGGGTTCCCGGGCGGATTGCGCGAAGAGTCTTTCGTGCGTTTGCTGGAGCGCAAGCCGGAACAGATTCTGGAGCAGGCCATCAAGGGCATGCTTCCGAAAAGCAAGATGGGCCGCCAGATGGCGACCAAGCTCAAGGTCTACCGTGGCGACAAGCATCCGCACGAGGCACAGCAGCCGACGGCGATGGCGATCGCGTAAAGGCAGCCGCTAGCTGCTGGCTTCTGGCTGCTAGCTCGATTGATTGGAATTCTGAAGCTTTGGGGCTTTTAGCTAGAAGCTAGAAGCTAGGAGCTAGAGGCTAAGAGGAAAAGAATGGCAGATTTGGTTCAGTATTACGGGACGGGGCGGCGCAAGTCGGCTATCGCCCGCGTCTTTCTTCGTCCCGGCACGGGCGAGTGGAAAGTCAACGGCAAAGCCTTCGATGTTTACTTTGTGACCGAGCAGCAGCGTGTAGCTGCCAAGCGGACACTGGTAGTGGCCGATATGCTGACCACCTTCGACGTGTTGACCACGGTGAAAAGCGGCGGCGTTGCGGCCCAGGCGGATGCGGTCAAGATGGGCATTGCCCGTGCATTGATCGTCTTCAACCCGGAGCTGCGCAAGGTGCTGAAGGCCGAAGGCCTGCTGACCCGCGATGCGCGCGTCAAGGAGCGCAAGAAGTACGGTCAGAAGGGCGCCCGCGCAAGGTTCCAGTTCAGCAAGCGCTAGTACTACAGGGATCAGGGGTCAGGGATCAGGGATCAGACTGGGCATTCTCGCCGCTTTCTATTCCCTGTTCCCTGTTCCCTATTCCCTTCGGTGTCAAATCCCCGCTAAGGCGGGCTTAATCCGGATCAGGGTAGTGCCAGTCCGGATGCAACTCAAATAAGGAGGCCCCTTGGCCACGGTCACTATGAAGGAGCTGCTCGAAGCAGGCGTACACTTCGGGCATCAGACCAAGCGCTGGAACCCCAAGATGAAGGAATACATCTTCGGCGAGCGCAACGGAATCTACATCATCGACCTGCAGAAGACCTTGAAGCTTTTCAAGGATGCATCCAAGTTCGTTACGGATATGTGCGCGGACGGCAAGACAGTTCTCTTTGTCGGCACCAAGCGCCAGGCCCAGGACGCCGTTGCCGAAGAAGCAACCCGCGCCGGGATGCCGTACATCAACAACCGCTGGCTGGGCGGATTGCTGACCAACTGGGTGACTGTGCAGAAGTCGGTGAAGCGCCTTCAGGATCTGGACGAGATGGCCACGGACGGCCGCTATGAGCTGCTGACGAAGAAGGAAGTGATTCGTCTGGAGCGCGAGCGCAAGCACCTGCAGGCGAACCTGGCCGGCATCAAGAACATGAAGCGTCTTCCCGACGCGTTGTTCATCGTGGACTCGAACAACGAAGCGATCGCTGTGAAGGAAGCCCGCAAGCTGGGCATTCCGGTGGTTGCGGTTGTGGATACGAACTGCGATCCGACGGTCGTGGACTACGTAATTCCCGGCAACGACGACGCGTTGCGCGCGATCCGGCTTTTCACCTCGAAGATCGCCGACTCGGCGGCCGAGGGCGTGAACCTGGTGGGCGACAAGGCTTTTGCCGAAGTACTTCCCGAAGTGGTCGCGGAAGCAGCTCCCGAAGCAGCTCCGGTGGAAGAAGTGGATCTGGAAGCGGCTCTCGGCGGCGGCATTCGCAAAGCCCCGGCAGCAGTTGCCGCACTGGACGAAGCAGAAGTGGCAGGCGCCGGTCTTTAATCTTTCCTGCGCATAAGCATGCGTACTATGAGAGAAGCGTGGCCGCCTCCGAGGGAGCGCCACGCTTTTCTTTTGGAGAACAGCTTCTAGCTGCTAGCTCTTAGCTTCTAGCCATGTGAAGCCGCGAGACAGAGAATTGCGATTGCAACGGCCGTTCGTTCCCGGCTACGACAAGCTGAAAGCTAGTACCTGGAAGCTGGAAGCTGCCGTGAATCCTGGCCTGAACCGAATCAAGACGAGAGAGGGAAACTGTGAGCGTGAAGATTGATGCAAAGCTGGTAAAGGAACTTCGGGAAAAGTCCGGCGCGCCGATGGGCGACTGCCTGAAGGCACTCCAGGAGAGCAACGGCGATATCGAAGCGGGGTTTGTGGTTCTGCGCAAGCGGGGCATGGCCTCGGCACAGAAGAAGGCATCGCGCAGCACCAACGAAGGCGCGGTAGGCACCTACATTCACGCCGGCGGCAAGATTGGCGTGATGGTGGAAGTGAACTGCGAGAGCGACTTCGTGGCCCGCACCGACGACTTCCAGAACATGCTGAAGGACATCGCGATGCACATCGCGGCGACCGATCCGCGCTATGTGCGCGCCGAAGACGTGACCCCCGAAGATCTGGAACGCGAGAAGGAAATCTTCCGCGCACAGGCCGTGGCGACCGGCAAACCGGCTCCGGTGATCGAGAAGATCGTTGATGGCAAGATGGCCAAGTTCTACGAAGAGGTCTGCCTGCTCGATCAGCCCTTCATCAAGGAACAGACCATGACCATCAAGGAACTGATTGCGCAGAAAGTCGCCAAAATGGGCGAGAACATCACCGTCCGCCGCTTCGCCCGCTTCAAGGTTGGCGCTGCGGATTGGACCGTGGCCACCACCAAGCCCGTGGAAGCGGCGGCAGAGTAAGACAAGGGACCTAGGGACTTAGGGACTCAGGGACTAAAGGCCCGGAGCGAGAGCTTCGGGCCTTTTTATTGTTTGCGGCCGAGGACGCTTCTGTAGAATGGGTCCGCTGTTTCAATTGCTGGAGAAGCGTGATGAAACGCCGGGAATTCTTGAAACCTCTACTGGGAGCGACTTTGGTTTCCGCCACTTCCTCGGGTGTCGCGGCTTTGGCCCGGCCAACAACGACGTCAGATGCCGGCAAGACGCCGGAACCGGCACAGAGCCGCCCCGAGATTGCGATGCTGCTGTATCCGGGGCTGACATTTCTGGACCTGATGGGGCCTTTTGCAGTGCTGGGCCGAATGACGAATGTTCATCTGGTTTGGAAAAATACCGACCTGCTGACCATGGATATGGGATTGAAGGTTCAACCCGACTGCACGTTCGCGGACTGCCCGGCAAAGTTGGACGCGATCTTCGTTGGCGGGGGGCCGGGGTTGCTTGCCGTTATGCAGGACCCCGCGTGCATGGAGTTTCTCTCGAATCGAGGAGCCCAGGCAAGATTCGTAACTTCGGTCTGCACTGGTTCGTTGGCCCTAGGCGCGGCAGGATTGCTGCGCGGTTACAGGGCCACTTCTCACTGGGCTTATCGGGACCTGCTTCCCTTGTTCGGCGCGGAGCCGGTGAACGAGCGTGTGGTTGTGGACCGCAATCGGATCAGTGGCGGCGGCGTGACGGCGGGGATCGATTTCGGGCTTACGCTCCTTTCGCTGCTGGTGGGAGAACGAGCGGCCAAGTCTGTTCAGTTGGCGATCGAGTACGATCCGAAGCCGCCGTTCGACGCTGGAACACCGGAAAAGGCTGGTCCCGCCACGACGCAGGCCGTAAAGGCGCAAATTGCGGGCAGGGTCGACGCAATCCGAGAGTTTGCGGGCGGATTGCATATGCAGACGTAATCTCAATTCCGGCTTGATAGCCGAGATACCTGGCAAAGTCAGAGATCGGAGAATGGCCCGGACAGAGAGCTTCGGGCTTTTTTCCGTGGGGGAACAGGAGTTAGAAAGCGGATTCCGATCTATACTTTACGGGGATTTGGGGGTACGCTGTCAGCATGAATAACGCTCAGTTCTATTTCGCGATGGGATTGCCGACATTCATGGTTCTGATCGGCATTCTTTTGAACCAGCGGTCCTTTGATCGTCTGGAAACGGGCTTAAACGCCCGCATAGACCGGTTGGAGTCCCGGCTCGAGTCCCGGCTCGACCGGATCGAATCGGATTTGCGGGAGTTCTATCGCACCCTCGGTCAGCACGATTCCCGCCTCGACAACCTGGAGAATCGCGGCACCTAAGCCCGACATGAAATCAACTTTCGGTGAAATCCTTTTCGCGGCTTCTTTATCTGCTGTTGCGGCAGCGTTTGCTGCTGTTGTGAGCGTAATCGGAGGGGTATTTGTCCACGGATGGATGTACGGCCGAGGAACGTGGGTGGCCAGTTTCTATGCCGCATTTGGCATGATGCTGCTGATGCCTTTGGGTGTGTTCATCTTCGTCTTTCGGAAGGTCATCCACTACGGCGACCCTGATTCCCTTCCCTCTTCAAAATAGAAACATCGGACAATGAAAAGGCGCATTGAGGACTCCGCCTCCACGCGCCGATTCGATTCTGATCTTGATCGAACAGGTCTCACGCGCTGATCGCGCCAGACGGGTTGTCCGCGATGGCCTTGTCAATGATCGTCATGGCCGCGTCCAACTGATTCGTGCTGATGTGGGCTTCGGCAGAAAAAAGCGCGTTGAAAGTCTTTGTGCGCTGCGTCAAATCCTCGTTCTTCCTGGCCAAAGCAAGGTTCTGCACCCTGAGCTGCTTCTCCAGTTACGGGATCACTCCCACCGGATAACGAAAATAGATCATCGTCCACACGTAGCCCAGCAAGAATCCCAGTGTGGAGAAAAAGATGAGGATCGCCAGTCCGGCTGCCTGGCTGCTGATGAAAGGTTCCACGCCAGGAAACGGCAACAGCCTTGGAGCCAGCTAATACCACAGCTTGCCCGGGATGGCATGCAATTCGACCAGCCCCACGCCGACAACGATCTTGGTCAACCAGTCGGAGATCTCGACCAGATTGGCGTTGAACGGCGCCAAACCATCCTGTGGAGTCGAAGCCGGTAAATGGGCGCCTTGGGCCTGTGCGGTTGTCTTTCCCCCTTTTGGCTCTCCTACACGGGGAATGGCGAAGATAAACCCCAGCCAGAGCCCGCTCAACAGAGCCGCCCCCGCCGTCAGCATTCCCACGCGAAAAATGCGGGGTGACTGGCCGGACGGCCAGAAACGCAACGAATAAAGAAGGATCGAAAAGCAGCCAACCGCCGCCAAGAGCTACATCTGCAGGAGAAAACTATGGCCCTCGTCACGATTTTTCTGGCCCCAGTCCGGGCCGCCTCGGCCTTCGCCAATCTCTGTGCGATTTTTTCTCATTCCAAAGAGACCAAACAGCATGCAGGATCCCTCATCGAGATTTCCAGGCAGCAATATAGCTTACTGCGGAATACAAACCCCTTGCCGAGCCTGATGTGCTTTACTTTCGTTGCGCGAGGCGAAGGGGATTGACGAATCCACCCGCACCATAGACAATAAGGAAGTTGCAACCCCGCACAGTGGGCCTGTGGCGCAGCTGGGAGCGCGCTTCCATGGCATGGAAGAGGTCATCGGTTCGATCCCGATCAGGTCCACCAATCAAATCAACGATTTAGCGAATCACCTAAAAAGCACGCGATACGCTAACGATACGTCGAAAGATTAAGCGGCGTTTTCCTTAGCCTCTCCCGCACCACTTCTGGAACGATCCATAAGCACATCCACTACCCGACTCTGCGCCTCCCGCTTGGCTGGCGTGAGGGCCTTCGTGTAGATATTCATGGTCGTCGAGATGTTCGCGTGTCGCATCAGCTCTTGAACCACCTTCACGTCCTCACCGTTTGCCTTGAGCAGTGTTGAGTACGTGTGCCTAAAGGTGTGG
>Ga0181535_10000680_pt1 | contig 48870 bp, 42 predicted proteins | sample PEATcosm2014_Bin_44_FD_119774 | JGI IMG/M metagenome (GOLD analysis project Ga0181535, IMG submission 119774) | Peatland microbial communities from MTU Mesocosm Facility, Houghton, MI, USA - PEATcosm2014_Bin17_30_metaG | ecosystem: Environmental > Terrestrial > Soil > Wetlands > Peat | place... | reverse complement strand
TAATCAGACGGCGCACCAGCTCATGAATGGCACGAACGGGCTCAAGGCCCGGATAAAGCGCGGCGATCTCACCTCGAATGTCACGCAGAAAATCCACCTCGCCAATTTGCCCAAAATCGATGAGCCCGGCGCGCAAGCCGTCATCGATATCATGCGCATTATAGGCAATGCCGTCGGCGAGGGCCGCGGCCTGTGCCTCGGCGGACGCAAAATGCACCAGTTCGAGATTGTGGACGGCATTATATTCGAGGATCGCTGCCGGAAGCCCGCGTTTGGCGTAGCGCGGCGCCACCTGCCCATCTCCTTGCAATAGCGGGCCGTTATGTTTGACGAGCCCTTCCAAACTCTCCCAAGTCAAGTTCAGCCCATCGAAGGCCGCGTAACGGCGTTCGAGCTTAGTGACGATTCGCAGCGCCTGCGCATTATGATCGAAGCCGCCGTAGGGCGCCATGAGTTCGTCGAGCACATCCTCGCCCGTGTGGCCGAAAGGCGTGTGACCGAGATCATGGGCGAGCGCCAGCGCCTCGGCCAGATCGTCGTCGAGGCCGAGCGCGCGGGCAAGCGAGCGGGCGATCTGCCCGACCTCGAGCGAATGAGTGAGCCTGGTGCGGAAATGGTCGCCTTCATGCGGAACAAAGACTTGGGTTTTATGAGCAAGCCTGCGGAAGGCCGTGCAATGAATAATACGGTCACGGTCACGCTGGAATTCCGAGCGGGTTGGCGACGCTGGCTCAGCGATCAAGCGGCCACGGCTCCGCGCCGGATCCATGGCATAAGGCGCCCGCGCGCCAGCCAGAGTGTAGCTGGGAGAAAACCGGGTGTCTGGCATGAAAATTGGTTGACCCTTACCCACTGAGTTGCAGGCGTGCGCTTTGCGACATATGTTTGTACCGAACAAGACGGCAAACGCCTCGCATCCGCGCGGCCTGTTGTCCAAGCGTCCCTTCGAGGTGTTCAAATGAGCGAAACCGCACTCGCATATCCGGTCGAACTCACGGAAAAGGCGGCGCGGCGCGTCGCGGAGATACTAAAGAGCGAGCCACAGGGCTCGTTCCTGCGCGTCGGCGTGGAGGGCGGCGGATGCTCGGGTTTTACCTATACCTACAACCTGACAAGCGAACAATCCCATGATGATCTCGTGATCGAGCGCGATGGCGCAAAAGTTGTGATCGATCCGGTCTCGCTTGATATTTTGCGGGGCTCGCAAATCGACTTCATCGACGATCTGATGGGCCGGATGTTCAAAATCCGCAATCCGGCGGCAACCGCGTCCTGCGGCTGCGGATCGAGCTTCGCCCTGTAGACCAGCCTCCTTCAATTGACCACGGAAAGCCGCCGCGATCCTTGATGCGCCGTCAAAATCCTGAGGGTGCGGTATGACAAGCAAGGCGGCACGGCGCCTGCGCGTTTCCTTGGGGCTCGCCGCAGCCATGCTTTTGCCCTCAGCCGGGCAAGGCGAGTCGCCAGCGGCCGGGCCGGAAACGGATAAACCCGTCATGGTCTTCGCGGCCGCCAGTTTACGCACCGCCGTCGACGCGGTCGCGGCGGCGTGGAAGACCGATACTGGCAAGACCGCGTCGATCGCTTATGCGTCCTCCGGCTCCCTTGCGAAACATATCGAGCAAGGCGCGCCCGCCGATATCTTCCTTTCCGCCGATCTCACATGGATGGATCGTCTCGAAAAGGCCAAGCTCATCCGTAGCGGCACCCGCCGGAAATTGCTCGGCAACAAGCTTGTCCTCATCGCGGCAAGCGATACGGATGCCAAGCTTGAGATCGCAAAGGGATTCGATCTCGCAGGCGCCACCGGCGATGGCAAAATCGCCGTCTGCGCCCTCGACTTAGGCACAGGCGGAATTTACGCGAAGGAAGCCCTCGATGCACTCGGGGTCTTCGCGAGTGTCGAAGCAAAGCTCGCGCAGGCCGACACGACCCGCAATGCGCTGAGTCTTGTTTCGCGCGGCGAGGCCAAATTCGGCATTGTGTTTGCGACCGACGCGAAGGCCGACCCCAAGGTGAAAGTGGTTGGCACATTCCCGGCGTCGAGTCATAGCCCAATCGTCTATCCGGTTGCTCTCGTCGAGGCTTCAGCCAATCCGGACGCACCGTTTTTCCTGGCCTATTTAACCTCGCAGGCGGCCACCAAGATATTTACGGGGCAAGGGTTCGAGATGCTGCCGAGGTGATCGCCGCTGGCGATAATCACGGAAAGAGGCTTCCGCTTCCCGCCAGAATGCCTCCCGGCAAGGGTCTTTCGACTCCGGTCGTCATCGGGAAGGTGATCGGCAGATTTTTTAGGCGGCGCACCGCGAGATAAGCGAAGGCTTGCGCTTCCATCGCCTCGCTCGACCAGCCGACGGTTTCGGCCAAAACGACAGGGCATGGCAGCCGGTCCGCCAATTCCCGCATCAAAGTCTTGTTACGGGCGCCGCCGCCGCAGACGACCGCCATGGAAGGGATGGACGGCAGGAGCGGCAGCACCCGCGCGATGCTTGCCGCGGTAAAGGCGATCAGCGTCGCCGCCGCATCCTCGGTTGCGAGCCGCGCGACCGGCGCGCTGGAAAAATCATTCCGGTCGAGTGATTTCGGCGGCGGCGCCGCGAAAAAAGGATGCGCGAGAAGCTCATTCAAAACGCGTTGATCGACTTTGCCTTGGGATGCCATCGCGCCGTCCTCATCGAAGGCGAGGCCAAGGCGATTTTGCATCAAATCGTCGAGAAGCGCATTGCCGGGTCCGGTATCACAGGCAATCGGCTCCTTGCCCTGCGCGATGAAACTGATATTGGCGACGCCGCCAATATTGATCACCGCGACCGGCTCCAAAAAGCCCGCCGCCGCCGCAAGGGCGCGATGAAACACAGGCACCAGAGGCGCCCCCTGCCCGCCTTGCGCGACATCGTCGGCGCGAAAGTCGAAGGCAACCTTGATCCCGAGTCTCGCCGCGAGATCGGTGCCGTCGCCGATCTGCACGGTGAGGCGGCGCTCGGGCCGGTGCAAAACGGTCTGCCCATGAAAGCCTATGAGATCGATCGTCGCACGATTGATGGAGTCTGTCGCGAGAAAGGCTTCGACCGCTTCCGCATGGCGAGCCGTGATCATGGCATCGGCGTCGGCCAGCGAACCCGGACGCGCACGGCGATCATCGAGCGATGCCGCCTCCCTGAGGGCGCCGCGCAACAACGCCCGATCCGCCTCCGCGTAGGGGTAGGATCGCGCCGGGCCAAGCGCGATCGCCTCTTCGCCGTCGGTCTCGATCAAGGCAACGTCAACGCCGTCCATCGAGGTGCCGCTCATCAGACCTATCGCCCGAACCATTTGAGTGGCTTTCTCCCGATGCCTTCCGCTGACGATCCATTTGGTACGCTTCGCAAATCGCTTTTTCAAGAGTAGCCAATCACCCGGCGGTCCGTCAGCAGCCCGTTGCATTGGGGCGCCCTTCCCCCTAAACCTCACGGCTTCATCAATCCGAGGGGATCGCGCCCGTTCCTTGCAAGGGTACGATCGTTTTGCGCAAAGGCTTCCCGTGACCGGTGATTTTTCTCCTCAATCCGGCTTTCTCCGCACGCTCACCGAGCGCGGTTTTCTGCATCAATGCTCCGATCTCGCGGGGCTCGATCAATTAGCAAAGAGTGGCGAGCTCATCGCCTATATCGGGTTCGACTGCACGGCAGCTTCGCTGCATGCTGGCTCCCTCGTCCCAATCATGCTCCTGCGCTGTCTGCAAAAAACCGGCGGCAAGCCGATCGTGCTCATGGGCGGCGGCACATCGCAGGTCGGCGATCCCTCCGGCAAGGACGCGAGCCGTCAATTGCTCCCGCTTGAGACGATTGCCGCCAATAAGGATGGAATCAAACGCGTCTTCGCGAAGTTCCTGAACTTCGGCGAAGGCAAGCAGGACGCGATCATGCAGGATAACGCGGATTGGCTTGCATCCCTCAACTACATCGATTTTCTGCGCGTCACCGGCCGCCATTTCTCGGTCAACCGGATGCTTTCGATGGATTCGGTGAAACTCCGGCTCGAACGCGATCAGGAACTGTCCTTTCTCGAATTCAATTACATGTGTCTTCAGGCCTATGATTTTGTCGAGCTTTTCAAGCGCAACGGCTGCGTCTTGCAAATGGGCGGCTCGGATCAATGGGGCAACATCGTCACCGGGATCGATCTCGGCCGCCGGATGGGCACGCGCCAGCTCTATGGCTTGACCTCGCCGTTGCTGACGACGGGCTCGGGCGCCAAAATGGGCAAGACCGCGCAGGGCGCGGTTTGGCTCGACGAAAACATGCTCCCCATTTTCGAATATTGGCAATATTGGCGCAATTGCGAGGATGCGGACACCGGGCGGTTTCTGAAACTCTTCACCGAGTTGCCGCTCGATGAAATCGCCAGGCTCGAAACATTGGGCGGCAGCGAGATCAACGAAGCGAAGAAAATTCTCGCGACCGAAGCGACCGCCATGCTGCATGGGCGCGAGGCTGCTCTCCAGGCGGCGGAGACGGCGCGAAAAACCTTCGAAGAAAATGCGACTGCGGAAAACCTTCCGAGCGTCGAAATCGAAGCCGCCGACATCGAAGCCGGGCTTGGGGTGCTCGCCGCTTTCGTCAAGGCGGGGCTTGTCGCCTCGACCGGCGAAGCCCGGCGGCAGATCAAGGGAGGCGGCCTCAAAGTCAATGATCAGACGGTCACGGATGAACGAGCCATGATAGGATTAACAGATGTCACCGAAAGCGTCGTAAAGCTGTCGCTCGGGAAAAAGCGGCATATTTTATTGAAGGTCATTTAACCAAAGATAGGCCGATGCCAGATAGTCCTGATAATCTCGTTCTCGAACACCTCTGTCATATCAGGTGGGCTGTCGATCGCATCGAGCAGAGACTCGATGATTTGACAACTCGCGTCGGACATATCGAGACAAACCTTGCGCATGTGCAAGTCCAACTTGCCGGACATTCAGTTCGTTTCGACCGCATCGAAACGCGCATCACGCGCATAGAGAAGCGGCTTGAATTGGCGGACGCATGAGACGAAGAGACGAATAGGACTTTTTTCGAGACCGGTGGACATCGCCCCCTCACTGAGGGCGCATGGGATCGAAATCGGAGACGCCAAAGATCTGACGGAAAATTCCCGGTGCGATCGCCGAAAGAGGATTGATGTTGAGGGTCGGCGCGCTGGCCATACCGGTGATCCGGAAATTGACCCCGATCAAGCCTTCGTTCGATCCTCCCGCGAGGATATAGCCGAAGACCGGTATTTGCGCGAACATATTGTTAAATGAATAGACGGGAACGAAAGTGCCGCTCAAATTCACCTGATCGCGCACGAAATCGAGACCGCCTTCGACCGTCAACCCTATGGCCTCGCCATGCATCGTGCCTTCGCTGAGATCGAGACGGCTGCCGTCACGGCGGAAGCGCACCTGCAATTTGTTGAAAGCAATCGCATCGGCGTCGATCTTTTGGGTGTGGCCCTGGGCATCGCGCGGCGGCGCGCCCTCAAGCACGAGCCTGCGCAAGGCGGGTTCGTCGCGCAACACAAAATTGTCTATCACCAGGACGCCGCCGAGCTTATCCGCGAGACGCAAGCCGACCGTAAGACGGCCGCCGTCCATATGGGTGTAGAGGTCTAGGAATAACAGAAGCGATCCCGCGTCCTCGCTGACAAGATTGAGCAGAGGAGATGTGCCGCCGCCGGTGAGATTGCTCGATATCGGTTGCCGGCCGAAGGTCCCGGCAAAAGTGAATTTCCTTATCTGGTCCCCGCGTTTAGCATAGCTCAAATCAGCCTCGGTGATGTTAACCTTGTTGTATCCGCTGAGAATGGCGGATTTAACATCATACTCGATCTCCTTGATCGGGCCGGCGTCCTTATGATCGTCACCGGTGCCCGCCACGTCGCTAGCGTGTTCCGGAGGGCTGAAAATCAACGATTTCAAGAATGGCCTTGCATCGATCGTGGTGCCCTGAACGACGACTTTCATCGTCTCGCCGGCCCTTGTCACATCGATTTTCATATCATCGCCAACCGATAGTTTGGCCTGTGGAAATCTTGCCGCAATAAGAGAAAAATCCGTGCCGAGGTTTGCAGTGCCCCGCAACTGAATGGTTCCGGCATCGATAACAAGTTGATCGAGCAATGATCCAGTGTCATTGACGGCCAGCACGAATGTCATTTTTCCCGGTTGGCCGGCGGGTTTTGAAATTCCAGAAATCTCAAAGTCAGCGTGACTCAAATCAAGTTCGACCCGCGCCTTGGGCTTTTCCCCGGTTCCGATCGGAGCACTCATTTTGGCACCGATTGGGCCACTCAGCCCTGGGATCGAACCAAAACCTAGCCTTGTGCGGGCGGCATCGTCGAGAGTCATCGCAATCGATGCTTCGGCGGCCTTACCCGGCAGCCGCGTCATGGCGATCGTCACCGGCACGCCGAACATCATGCCCTGTCCGCTCGTTTTTAGGCCGCCGGCAGGATCCACGTTGACATTCAGTGTCGCGGCGTCGAGCTTCTCGTTGCCGATCAGCCTTTCGGCGGTAAAATTGGTAACATCGGTATTGATCTTGAGCGTAATGTCGGCCGGTCCCATGTTGGGGCCAAGCTTCATATCGAGTTCGAGCGTGCCGTCGTTCTGTCCCCGCAAGGTCGCGGGATCGAGCGGAAGATTGGCATAGGGCTTAAGAGCGTCATACGATAGAAGCTGTCCGACCGCCTCGACGCTGCCCGTCACCCTGGCTTCTATGACGGCGGGCGTCGGTTTCAACCCGGTGTCGGCAATATGGAAGCTGCCACCCGATAGGCTCAACACGCGGTCATCGCCAGCATCCAGGGCCGCGTTCGCGACCGTGAAAGTCGCGGTCCGGCCGGTCATATGGCCGACCCCATTGATGCCGCGCAAAGGCGGCACGCCGGACAAAAATTCGAGGCTGGCGTTGGCGATCGTAAAATCGACCGCGGACTTTTCATCCGGAGGCGGGCGATCCGCCATCATGGCCTGCAAATCGGCGGCATCGAAATCGATCTGCATCGTGCCCTTCTGCAATGTTCCCTCGCGGACGCGGGGAAGCAAATAGGACTTGACCGGCGGCGCGAGGAAGGATGGCCAGAGGCGCATGGCGGCACTGACCGGGGTCGGCGAGATCGAGGCGCCAAGCCTTATGTGGGGTCCACTGATCCAATCGATCGCTCCGGCCATGGCAAAGCCGCACTGCGGACCGCTGAAAGAGAACCGGTCGATGAGGAATTTTTTTTCCGTTAGAAAAAGCCGCGCCGCGACGCCGACGTGATCAATGAGGACGGGCTTTTCGCCGGGCCGCTCGGGACCCGAGACGCCCGGCTCCGCATTGATAAGCCCGATCGACCACGGATCGCCCTCGCGAACCGGGGGCTTCACCGCCCCGGAAACCGCGAAATGCGTCGCCCCCGCCGCTAGCCGCCAATGATCGAGAACGATGCGCCGCGCCGCCGAATCCCAGTGAAATCCGCCATTGATCTCGTCGACCATCATGGGTTCATCGTTGGGATTGTCGAACCGCAGGTAACCGGCGCCAAGTTCGAATTGACCTGCCGCTTCCGAAAGCGTGTCGCCGCCTTGCAAACGGAGGCTGAGCTTGCCGGACAGCGGCATATCGAAATCGGCGCCGATCGTGCGCGAACCTGTCGCAAGCAAGATTTCATCGAGAGAGAGATTGGCGAACGAAAGCTTGAGCCCGCGATCGGAGCCGGGCTTCCCATCGGCAACGCCCGAGGCCAACCAGCGGCCGTTCGGCCCCTCGACGGAAAGATTGAACCGCGTGGCGCCGAAGGCTTTCGCGAATTCGAGATTGACGCCATTGAAGACCAGCGTTTGGCCGGTGGTCTCGTCATCGATGACAAGCTTACCGCGCGTGATTCCGATACGATCGATCGCCGCGGCCGGACTTTCCGGATTGGTCAGCGTGTCGATGATGAGCCGGATCGATGCAGCCATCTGCTTGACAAGCAAAGCGCGCGGCGGCATTGCCGCGGGGTCTTGAGCGCGATTTGGCGCGCCCGCGTTCGCAGGCGGCGAATTGCCCTCCGCCGCAAGCGCCGAGGCCAGCGGCGGCGTAAGCGCCACGGCATCCAGGGAGTCAGACGAAACCGGCAGGGCGAGCGAACCGTCTGGCCGTAACGCCAAATGCACCTCGACGTCGAAGATTTCGAGTTGTTTTGGTGTCACGCGGCCGAGAATGAGGGCAAAAGGATCGACCGACACTTCGGCGCGCGGGGCGGTCAAGAGCGTGTGGCCGGAGCGTTCCTTAATCGACAATTTGTCGATGCTCAAAGCTGGCGCATAGCCATTCTTGACGATTGCCGTTTCCCCGAAGCTGAATTCATAGCCACGGCCGAAACGCTCGTCGAGGGCATGCGCGATTTGCGGCCCGAGACCTTTGATCGAAAGCGGCCCCAGCGTGATGCGGGCGACGAAGAAACCGCCGCAAATGAGTGCCAGTAAAGCTAATCCCAGCATCAGCTTGCAAGTGGTCCAGGCAAACCGTGCGGGCCCGCGCCTGCGGCTACGCTTCAGCCCAGTGCACGGAGAGGCATTCGCCGCTCCACCTTGCCGGCGCAGCCACTGTCCAAGCCAAGTCCGCGACCCGGCTGGATGTTCATTCTCATGTCCGACCAACCGCTCGCGGCCTTTCAAAAGCAAGCTGAAGCTGGAAACTTTGACCCTGTGCCACTATACGCATTTATCGGATAGGCGCTCTATCGAAAAAACGCACGGCGCACAGCAGCGAAAGGTTGGGCTCTGCCAATCGCCGTTCAATGTGACGAAAGGAAGGCCCATGAATAAAAACGCGTCGAATGAACAATCGAAGAACGATAAAAAGAATTTGGCCGAGCCTGCGAGGAAAAAGCTCGGTCCTGGGAACAAAGCTCCGGATTTCGAGTTAGCGGTTGATTCGGGAGCCAATATTTCCCTCGCGAGTTTTGCCGGCCAGACTCTCGTTCTCTATTTCTATCCGAAGGACGATACCTCCGGCTGCACGAAGGAAGCGATCGACTTTAACGGCTTGCGGGGCGAATTCAAAAAGGCCGGCGCGGCAATTCTTGGTGTATCGCCAGATAGTGTAGCAAGCCATGCAAAGTTCAAGACCAAACATAAGCTTGATATCGCACTCGCGGCCGACGAATCAAAGGCGATGCTTGAAGCCTATGGCGTGTGGGCTGAAAAAAGCATGTATGGCCGGAAATACATGGGGGTCGAGCGCACGACCTTCCTCATCGGCAAGGACGGCCAGATCACAACGGTATGGAACAAGGTGAAGGTCCCCGGTCACGCCGAAGCGGTGCTCGCCGCGGTCAGAGCGCTTTAGCGTCAGATTCAAGCGGAGAAAAATGTTAACGTAACAGGACGGATTATAGAAAAATTAACCACGCGTACCCCATTTTGTCATGCCAGAGAGGCACTTTTCGAAAACCTCACGGAAGCTTTGCAATTTACCTGAAATTTAAAAATTGAGATTGCTTCGGAAGCTTGCTTTCGAAGCCTCCAAGAGGAGCACATTATGCGTGGTATCTTAAGTGCTTGCGCACTCACTTGTGGGTTCCTCACCATTCCGGAGGCTGAAGCATCGGTGCAGATCAATATCGATCTGAGCTCGCAGACCATGCATGTGAGCTCAGCGAGCGGCAGCTATGACTGGCGGGTTTCGACGGCCCGCTCGGGCTACCGGACTCCGCGCGGCACCTACCGGCCCTACAGTTTGCAGCGCTCCCATTTTTCGCACAAATACCACATGTCGCCAATGCCTTATTCCATCTTTTTCGCCGGCGGCTATGCGATTCATGGCACGTATTCGACGGGATCCCTTGGCCATCCCGCCTCGCACGGCTGCGTGCGTATCGCCCCTGGCAATGCCGCGATTCTATACCACTTGGTGCAAGCCGAGGGTGGCTCGATCCATATATATGGATCGCCTTCAAGCACAAGCTATGCGCACCATTTCCACAGCTCAGGAACGGCCTATGCCGCATGGCACCCGAGACATCATAATGCCCTCGCCTACGCGCCGGTGAGGCGGACAGCCGCCCCGGTTCGGGCTTGGCAGGCCAATCCCGTCGTCAGGTCGCAACCGCTATGGCCCGCTTGGCCCTGATCTGCACGCGGCACGGAAAGTAACCCGCCGATGCGCTGGGGCGCGACAAATCAAAACGTTCCCCCTCCGTTTAGATAAGACAGACAGTGTCCGGCACCCGCAGCTGGCGGGTCCGGCAGGACCGGAAATTCATTTCCGGTAGCCGCATCTTCGCTTTTGAGCTAGAGCTTGCTCCGAAAATGTTGATCGGCTTTTTCGATTCCGGCAGGCTCCAATTCTTTGAATTTGAGCGATTCCATTTCGATCAGAGGATCCCAATCTCTAGCCCAACCGCTCGACCACATGTCCCGATCTGATGGACTCTTTTGAGCGCATTCTTTCCTGTGACGTCATTCCACCTTATCGGGCAGCGCTTCTCTATTCTCGACAAACCACAAGGCGAGGAAGCAGATGACGTTTTCAGGCAAGCGCAGGTGGACGACGCCGCGCGACTGTGATCTCGGCCTGCGACGGATCGAGAATCGCGCCGGCTTGTCCATCAGTGTTCTTCCGAACGGCTGCATCTTCGCAATCGAACACCAGCGCCCGAACGGCGTGACCCTCATCAACCAGCTGCTCGGCTCGCCGGTCGATAATGGCATAGCCCGGATTTATCTGCGTGTTGAGGGCGAGGCTCCCTTCCCGCTCCAAACCGCCGGTGCTGGCGCCAATGCCCGGTTCGGGTTTGCTGAAGACCGTTTTGTGTGGGAAGCGGAGACGAGCGGGATCCGCCACCGCCTCACACTCTTTCTGCATCCGCAAAACCCCGCTTGGCTGTGGCATTTAGAGGCGAGGAATACAGGTGCCGCCGCGCGATCTCTCGACGCCATTCTCATCCAGGACCTCGGCCTCGGCGACCGCGGCTTTCTGATGAACAACGAAGCCTACGCGTCGCAATATATCGACCATCATATCGCGCGGCACCCTGTTTACGGACCGGTAGTCATGAGCCGGCAAAACCTCGCGCAGGGCGGCCAGAACCCCTGGGTTGCACACGGGTGCCTCGACGGCGCGTGCGGCTTTGCGACCGACGGGAAGCAGCTCTTCGGCCCGGCCTTTCGCGACGGCAATGCGTTTGGCTTTGCGTTTGGCGCAGGCTTGCCGGACGCACGGTTGCAGCATGAACTCGCCTGTGCCGCGATCCAATCAAAGCCAGCTTTGCTGCCACCGGGCGCGGGTGCGACATGGCGCTTCTTCGGTCTATCCGTATCCGATCACGCCGGAGCGTCGAGCGATGACGATCTCGCCCGGCTCGATGTCCTAGATCACGATTGGGTGCAGGACAATAAGGACACCGCCGCCACCGTGCTCGCTCCACCGGCCAGAAGCTTGCCGCAGGATGCGCCTGCCGCCGTGGCCGAGCCGCTTGATGCTTTGGGCCTCGCGCAACTCTACCCCGAACGGCTCCACGAAGAGACGCGAGACGGAGAGCTTCTTTCCTTTTTCACTCGAGATCCGCCGCGCAACCGGCATGTCGTGCTTCGCGACAAGGAGCTCCGCGTCACACGCCGGCACGGCACTTTGCTGCGCTCCGGCCAGTCGATGCTGCCCGACGAGGCGACGCTATGCGCCACATGCTGGATGCAGGGCGTGTTCGCTGCCCAACTGACGATAGGAAACACATCGTTTCACAAGCTTTTTTCGGTGTCGCGCGACCCTTATAATATCACCCGCGCGAGCGGTCTGCGCATATTGATCGACGCGGGCGAAGGCTGGCGGCTGCTCGCGGTTCCCTCGGCTTTCGAAATGGGCCTCTCCGATTGCCGCTGGATCTACCGCTTTTCCAGCCGCACGGTCAGCGTGCATGCCATCGCATCCGGGGAAGACCCAGCGATGCAATGGCGCGTCGCCGTCGATGGCGAAGCTTGCCGCTTTCTCGTCTTCGGACATTTGGTGCTGGGCGAACGCGAACTCGACACCGAGAGCCCGATCGAAGTTGACCCGCAAGCCAAGCGCTTTTCCTTGCGTCCGGACTTAAAGTCGATCTGGGGCCAGCATTACCCGAACGCTGTCTATCATCTGGTCACCAGCACGCCTGATGCCGTTGAAGCGATCGGCGGCGGCGAACTGCTTTACGCCGATAGACAACCCCAGCAAGGGGCCAATGGGGCTTATATTGCGTTTCGCACGGGGCCCGTGCACGAATTTTGTTTCGCCGCCGTTGGTTCGATGAAAGATCCTGAATTGGCGGCGCAACTTGCCGTCAAATATCAGACTGCGACCTCCGACCGGAACCTTCTTGCGCCGGCTGGCCGCTATTGGGACGGCGTCACCCGCAACCTCCGCATCATAGGCGGTGGCCGTGAGGGCGCCGCGCTCAACGCGCTGATTCCTTGGCTCGCCCACAATGCCATGATCCATCTGACCGTGCCGCATGGGCTCGAACAATATACCGGCGCCGCCTGGGGAACCCGCGATGTCTGCCAGGGACCGGTCGAGTTTCTGCTCGCGCTGGAACATGATAAACTCGTGAAGGCAATCCTGCGGATTGTCTTTGCTCAGCAATATGAGACGGGCGATTGGCCGCAATGGTTCATGCTCGAACCCTATTCGATCATCCAGGATAGGGTGAGCCATGGTGATGTGATCGTCTGGCCGCTCAAGGCCCTCAACGACTACATCGAGGCAACCGGGGACTTCGGCTTTCTCGACGAGAAACTCGCCTGGCGGCGAGAGGATACGTTCGAATTGACAGCGCGGCAGGACAGCGTGGCCGAACATATCGATAGCCTGCTTGCCGTGGTGCGGGCGCGCTTCGTCCCTGGCACCCATCTCGTCCGCTACGGCGAGGGCGATTGGAACGATTCTCTGCAGCCCGTCGATCCCCGCATGCGGGACTGGATGGTGAGCAGCTGGACGGTCGCGCTGTTGTACGAGCAGCTCAATCGCTACGCCGAGGTTCTGCGGCGGTCGGGCCGCGACACCCGTGCCGGGGAACTGAACGAGCTAGCGGCGGCGATGCGCCTTGACTTCAACCATTATCTCCTGGCTGATGGCACCGTCGCGGGCTATGGAATTTTCGAGCCGGGCGCGGAGAAGCCCGAGCTGCTGCTGCATCCAAGCGATACGCGCACGGGTCTCAGATACTCGCTGCTGCCGATGACGCAGAGCATCATCGGCGGACTCTTTACCCCGCGACAGGCGGAACATCATCTCCAGCTGATCCGCGAGCATTTGCTGTTCCCCGATGGCGTCCGCCTGATCGACCGGCCGGTCACTTACCGGGGCGGCCTGCAAACCATATTCAGGCGCGCCGAATCCTCGTCTTACTTCGGGCGCGAAATCGGCCTCATGTATGTTCACGCGCATCTGCGCTATGTGGAGGCCCTAGCGATTCTGGGCGAAGCCGAAGCGCTTTGGGAAGCCCTTCAACTTGCAAGTCCCATCGCCGTGACGGACTGCCTCGCGCAAGCGGACCTGCGCCAGCGCAACGCCTATTTCAGCAGCAGCGATGCGGCGTTCGGCGACCGTTATGCCGCAAGTGCCGATTGGTGGCGGGTCAAATCCGCTGATATTGACGTCGAAGGAGGTTGGCGGATCTATTCCAGCGGCCCCGGCATCTTCATTAGCCTTGTGGTCCGCCGTCTCCTTGGGCACCGGAGGCTTTGGGGTGAACATAGCGTGCAGCCCTTGCTGCCCGCTGACCTTCAAGACTTAAGCATGGAGTTGGATGCCAACGCGTGAAGCGCCAGTTGCGGTACCAAACCCAAAAGCGTGCCAACTATATTTAAGATCAAAGCGCTTGCCTCGTTGATTCAAATCAATCCTCAAAAGCTACAGCTAAGATAATCAATAAAAGGGAACTACACGGCATAAAAAGCCGCGTTATATGGATCCGTGCCAGTGGCTGGTGGTCTTCCTTCGCTCTTTCGGGCCAAAGGCGGACCATATCCAGAAAAATAGCTACCGCACGGGGAGAAAGCGCCAAGAGGACCCTGTGAAACATTTGGACCCCACCGCAAAGCTCGACTGGACCACGCTACCGCCAGCCTTCCGGCGCGTTCGTCTGGAACTCGCGCGCGAAAAAGGCTATCCCAAGGGAAGCGCTTTGATCGGCTATACTTTCGTCGCGCCGCTCGATGCCGATGGCCGGATCGATCCCAATTTGTGGCACGGATATCATGACTTTTGCCGAGTCGTCCGGTTTCGTCCGGACGAAGCCGACGGCATCGGCCATCTGGTGCGCAAACCTGGCGGTGCTTGGGCTTTTCGCTATGACGTCGGCGGCGATCAGGCCGACGAAACCGGCTATCACTTCAGCTCTGACCGGTTCATTATTGGTGACTATGTGTCGGTCCGCGAGGACGACGGCCTGCATACGTTTCAGGTCGCCTCGGTGGAACCTGTGTGAACGGGCATACGTTAGCCTAGCAGCGCTTGGAACATAATAAAGTCACTGGCGTGAGCGGCCAGGCTTGAGAAAGATCAAAGTCAAAGCCGGTGAAACTGGCACGATCATGCTCATGCCGAAGGCCAACCGCAGCGGGAGTCTCCGATGTCCTATAATACTTTGATGGTCTGTTGCGATCTGAACCCAAAACATGATAACCGGCTCCATATCGCCGCAACCCTTGCCGAGCGATTCGATGCGCGCGTCATCGGAATTGCCGCGCAGGAAGTGATTGTTCCGCTCGGTCTTGCGGAAAGCGATGCCTTTGCGAATGTCGACATGTGGAAGCAAAACCAGGCGAATATCGCGAAACGCCTTCAACAGGTGGAAGAGCGCTTTCGCGAAGCGCTGAAAGGCCGGGCCAAGCAAATCGAATGGAGGTCGGCGATCGCTGAACCTGTTTCCTTTATCGCCGGTGAGAGCCGTGCGGCCGATCTCGTGATTGTTGGCAAGGGCGCCGATGACACTGGGCTCGATCCCGCCGATCTCGTAATGTGGGCCGGCCGTCCGCTGCTCCTCGTTCCAGACGACGTCGCGCTACTGAAGGCAGAGCGGATCCTCGTTGCTTGGAAGGATACACGGGAGGCGCGCCGTGCGATTTACGATGCCTTGCCTCTCTTGCACCTCTGCCAAAAAGCCATCGTCGCAGAAATCGATGAGGGTAATAATCCGGCGGCTGCCAATCACCGTCTCGAAGATGTCATCGCTTGGCTTACTGGCCACGGTGTCAATGCAACGGCTTGGAGCGAGCCCTTGCTCAAAGGCGCGGCAGCCCAACTCGACGCGCTTGCCGACACGGAAGTCTTGGACCTCATTGTCGCGGGTGCTTACGGACACGGAAAAATCCGCGAATGGGTTTTCGGTGGCGTGACGCGCGATCTTCTGAGGCAACCCTCCCGCTGTCATCTCCTTGCGCATTGACGTCTTAGGCGCGTTGACGCGCGCATAGACTGGAGAGCCGCCAATGTTTGGCATGGTCCTGCACGAAATAGGCAGGCCTTTGGTTTACGAGGAATTACCCGATCCTATCCCCGGCCCAGGCGAACTTCGGGTCCGCGTGGAAGCGTGCGGCGTCTGCCGGACCGATCTCCATGTTGTGGATGGCGAGCTGCCAGACAAGATACTCCCAATCATACCGGGGCATGAAATCGTCGGGCGGATCGATGCGCTCGGCCCCCATGTTGAAGGGCATGAAATTGGCGAGAGGGTCGGCATTCCCTGGCTTGGGTCGACCTGCGGCGTGTGCCCCTATTGCGTGAGCCACAGGGAGAATCTTTGCGACCGTCCGGTCTTCACGGGCTACACGCGAAACGGCGGTTACGCGACCCGTGCGATTGCCGACGCGCGCTATGCCTTTCACTTGAGCCAGGAGGGTAGCGCCGCGGCGCTAGCGCCTTTGCTCTGTGCCGGTCTCATCGGCTGGCGTTCGCTTCGTTTTGCGGGTGAAGCAAAGACACTCGGTCTCTATGGCTTCGGGGCGGCGGCTCATATCATCGTGCAAGCCGCGCGCAAACAGGGGAGCCAGGTTTTTGCTTTTACGCGTGAAGGAGATAAGGCGGCGCAAGCGTTTGCCTTGCGCCTCGGAGCGGCTTGGGCCGGAAGCTCCGGCGAAACCCCGCCCGAACCTCTCGACGCGGCGATCATATATGCCCCGGTCGGAGAACTGGTGCCGGCTGCGCTCGCGGCGGTGCGCAAGGGCGGCATTGTCGTTTGCGCCGGGATTCACATGAGCGATATCCCCTCCTTTCCTTATCGTTTGCTATGGGAGGAACGTCAGATCATCTCGGTCGCCAATCTCACACGGCAGGATGGCGTAACATTTCTCGCCTTCGCCGCCGAAGCCGGAATCGAGACGCGGACCACGACTTATCCGCTCGATCAAGCGAATTGTGCCTTGGCTGATTTGCGGGCCGGCAGGCTCGAAGGCGCGGCGGTGCTGCTGCCGCCTGCTTAACGATTGTTAGAGCATCGCAAGAACCGTTTTGACGAGGGTTTCGGCCACGCCCGAAGCATCGACGCGGCGCCAGTCCATCGCTCCGGTTGGCTGCCTCGCCTGTGCCGACACAATGCCGGTCGTTGCGTCCGACGCATCCCGCTGGCGTTTGGCGACCCGCTCAACGAGCCTCTCGACAGGGGCCTCAAGCCATAGGCCGGTGAAATGTGCTGCGCCCCGGCTTGCGGTCTCTTTCACCGCCAAGCGTTCTTCCGGCGTCAACTGCACGGCATCGATAATTACGCTCTGGCCGGCTTCGAGCGCGATGGCAGCCAGATCGCGTAGATGTTGATAAATTTGTGCGGTGATTTCCGGCCGGTAGGCCTCCTCCGGCAGGCGGTCGAACTGACGGACCTCAAAGAGCCGTTTGCGTTCAATATCGCTGCGCAGATGGACGGCGCCCGGGGCGCGCCCGATCGCACCCGCGAGCGCGGTGGCAAGCGTGCTTTTGCCCGTCCCGGACAAGCCGCCGAGAGCAACCAAATCCAGCCGCCGCGGTGCCAGAAGATCGCACGCGGCCTCAAAATAATGACGCGCTTCGGCCGCTTGAGCGTCTCCACCTCCAGGCTGGAGAATGGCCACCTTGGCGCGGATTGCGGCGCGCAAGGAAAGGAAGAGCGGAAGAAGCGAAAGGCCTTTGAGCTGGCTTTCAACATCGTCGCATATCCATAAATAGCGGTTGAGCAGAAGATTTGCATGGCGGGGCAGTCCGCGCGTCCACAAATCCATCAGCAAAAACGCGAGATCGTAAAGCACGTCACAGGTTGCGATCGTCTCATCGAATTCGATCGCATCGAAGAGAACCGGCTCATCTTCGATCAGGACGATGTTGCGCAAATGAAGATCGCCATGACAGCGGCGGACTTGACCTTGAGTCGCGCGCTCCGAGAGCAACGATTCTCCGCGCTTGAAGGCCTGCTCCATTGCGTGGCGAAGCTTGCCGGCAGAATAAGCCGCGAAAATTCCGGGCGCGGCTTCGAGAGAGACGAGGGTCTCCTCGATCAGGCGCTGGAGCACCTCGCCCGCGTCTTTTCCCGGGGCGACCAGCGCCCGAGCGTGCGACGCGGCGGCGACGCCAGCCAGTTTCGTAATGATGTCGTACGTAAGTTCGTTCCGACTGGCCAGACGATCAAACGTGCGGTCTTCATCGAAGCGCCGCATATGAACCGCCCATTCGATGATGGGACCGCCGCCGCTGAACTTTAAAACCGGGCCGTCTTGCGAAATCGGAACGGTGCCGAGGTAAAGATCTGGAGCGTTGGCTTTGTTGACGGCAATCTCGCGTTCGCAAGCCCATCGCCGCTTGGCAAGGGTCGAATAATCCATGAATGGATAGCGCACCGCCCGTTTGACTTTATAGACATCCTTGCCGGCAAGAAAAACCGCGGCACCATGGGTATTGATTCGCGTGACCGGCTCGCGCAGCCCATGCGTCGCGGGATCCGCCAGGAAGGCAAAGACATCGTTTTGGTCAAAGGCCGCGCGCTGTTCCATATTGGCTGATGTTATAGAGCTCTTCCCGGTCACCCGGGCTCTTACCATCGAAAGGGAGCCGCGCGAACGGAAAGAGTTGGCGCATGCCGGTAACATGGTATGAAAGAGCCGTAAGTCAAACAATGGCATTCACCGAAGCCTGCGGAGGTCCGGTCTCGTGCCATTGGATAAATGGGAGGCACGACATGAAAATATCCGCGCGCAATGCTCTCGAAGGCACGATCAAGGAAGTTCATATGGGCGCAACCACCGCTCATGTCGAAATCGAACTCAAAGGGGGGGGAATCATAACCGCTTCGATCACCAACGAATCGGTCACCGAGCTTGGCCTTAAGAGGGGCACGCAAGCTTACGCGGTCGTCAAGGCCTCGGATGTGATGATCGCGGTAAAATAAGCGCATGCCAAGCTCAATTCGCGCTGGCGCTTTGCTGCTTGCTCTGCTGTTTCGGCCTTTGCCTGTTCAAATTTTTGGCGGAGTGTAGCCGATCTTCAGCGATTCCTCCGCTTTGTTCTTGAGAACGCCTTGGATCTTTTCGGTGAGCGCGGCAAGTATCCAGGGAAGCTGCACTTCGATACGCAAGGAATCGCTCAGGACGCAGATTTTTCCGGTAACGGTTTGTCCAAGCGCCACGACCCGTAAATCCGCCGTGTCAGCGTCCCAATTGACCTCGCTGTAAGCCACTTTATCGATGTAATCGCGGCGCAAATGTTCCAACTGCTCGTTGATTCGTCTTTTTGCCTCTTCGGCACCGAGGTTATGCGGCACGGTGATGACAATTGCATTCGACATGAGGTGAGTCCTCCGATGCCTCCCATGTAAGCACTTTTGGCGCTCGCCGCCAGATCGCGGCGGGGACGCCGCATCCAGTATGCGCCTGTTTGAACCAAAACTGTACGTTATAACTAACCTTGCGACTGTACGAGGCTGCTCCAATTTCCTCAATCGAGCTCCAGCACAAGCCCTTCGTGCAAGGTCACCCGCCGGTCCATGCGGCTGGCCAACTCCATGTTATGGGTCGCGATCAAGGTTGCAAGTCCAGTCGCCCGGACGATCGTGTCGAGAGCGTTGAACACATGGTCCGCGGTCTTCGGATCGAGATTGCCGGTCGGCTCGTCGGCAAGCAGGAGGCGCGGACTATTGGCGACCGCACGCGCGATCGCGATACGCTGCTGCTCGCCACCCGAAAGTTCCGCGGGCCGATGTTTTGCGCGCGCCGATAAACCAAGATAGTGGAGCACTTGCCCGGCCCGGTCAGCAGCCTCGCGCCGGGAAACTCCACCGATCATCTGCGGCAGCATGATATTTTCAAGCGCCGTAAATTCCGGCAGCAGATGATGGAACTGATAGACAAAGCCGATCTCGCTGCGCCGCAAGGCTGTTCGCGCCGCGTCGTCCATGGCGACCGTGGCTTCGCCTGCGACAAACACCTCTCCCGCATCGGGTTTCTCGAGAAGGCCAGCGATATGGAGAAGCGTTGATTTGCCGGCGCCGGAGGGGGCAACCAGCGCGACCGACTGTCCGGCCCACAAGACAAAATCGGCGCCGCGCAAAATTTCAAGCGGCGACCCCGCCTGATCATAGCTGCGTTCGACCTTTTCGAGACGGAGAGCCGGAGCAGACATGGCTATTCGTATCGCAAGGCTTCAACGGGATCGAGCCTCGCCGCGCGCCAGGACGGATAGATCGTCGCCAGCACCGAAAGCGTGAGTGTCATCGTGACAACGGCAAGGACGTCGAGCGGATCGACGACAGAGGGAAGACGCGAAAGAAAATAGAGTTCGGCCGGAAACAGATTGGCGTTGAGTAGCCAATTCAGTCCCTGGCGAACCGCTTCGAGATTGTGGGCGACAAGCAATCCAAGAAAGCAGCCGGCAAAAGTTCCGGCGACGCCGATTGAAACCCCTGTAATCAGAAAAATCCGCATGATCCCGCCTTGCGTCGCGCCCATGGTGCGCAAAATGGCGATGTCCGGCCCCTTGTCCTTGACGAGCATGATAAGCCCAGACACGATGTTGAGCGCCGCGACAAGCATGATCAGCGTCAGAATGATGAACATGACATTGCGCTCAACGTTCAGCGCATCGAAGAATGTCTTGTTGCGCTCGCGCCAGTCGGTCATGATCATCGGCCGCATCACCGCCGCGTCGATTTTGCTTCTGACAGAATCGAGTTCCTCCGGCTTTTGCAGGAAAATTTCGATGACGCTCGCCTCTTTGTCCTTGTTGAAGAAGGCTTGCGCCTCGGGCAAGGCCATATAGACGAAGAGGTTGTCGAACTCCGCCATGCCAATCTGAAAGATCGCCACAACCGGATAGACCTTGGTGCGCGGTGTTACCCCGAAAGGCGTCTGCGCGCCATTGGCGATCAGTATTTTGACCTTGTCGCCGATTCGCAGACCGAGGTTCTCGGCGAGCCTTTGGCCCATCGCCACACCGCCTGCCGTATCGAAGCCGTTAAGCGTGCCGAGTTTGACATTGTGGGCGATGCCAGGCAGGCGCTTGATATCCGCCTCCCGGATTCCCCGCACGAGAGCAAAGGCCATGTTTGAGGTGGAAGCGGCCGCCGGGCTCTCGATCATCGGCACAACCAATTCGACCCCAGGCACCGCCGCTACTTCCTTCACCACTTCGTCGTAATCGGTGAACTGCGAGTCGGTGGCCTGAAGGAAGACATGGCCGTTGATGCCGACGATCTTATCGAGCAACTCCTTATGAAAGCCATTCATCACCGACATCACGACGATCAGAGTCGCGACGCCGAGCGTAATTCCAAGAAAGGAGAAAAGGGCGATCACCGAAACAAAGCTCGTTTTGCGCCGCGCCCGCAAATAGCGAGACGCGATCATCCATTCGAAGGGCGCGAATGGGCGGGTGCCAGCCGAGGCGTTCATCATGAGCCAGCAAGCCGCGCGATCGCCGCCGCGGCATCAAGGTTTTCGCGGGCGCCGGTCGCCCTTGTCTTGAGTTCCACAGTGCCCGAAGCCAAGCCCTTTGGCCCGACGATGATCTGATAAGGCAGCCCGATCAGATCGAGCTTGGCGAATTTGGCGCCGGGCCGATCGTCGGTGTCGTCATAGAGCACCTCCACACCTGCCCCTTCGAGCGCGCCATAGATCTTCTCGCAGGCGGCATCCGTGGCGCCATCGCCAACTTTCAAATTCGCGATCCCGGCCTTAAAAGGCGCGACAGGCTCAGGCCATATAATTCCATTTTCATCATGACCGGCTTCGATCAGCGCGCCGACGAGACGCGACACGCCAACGCCGTATGAGCCGCCCTGGAAAGGCCGCTCCACGCCATCCGGACCGGTGATCAAGGCCTGCATCGGTTTAGAATATTTTTCGCCGAAATAAAACACCTGGCCAACCTCGATGCCGCGCGTGTGAATTCGCTTTTCTTCCGGTGTCTCGCGTTCGAACCTCGCTTGCTCGTGGACGTCCCCTGTCGCTGCGTAAAGTTTCGTCCATTGGCGGATGACCGGCGCGAGATCGCCATCATAATCGGTATTCTCAGGCGGAATGGGCAAATCCAAGACATCGGCGTGGCAAAACACGGCCGACTCCCCGGTTTCCGCCAAAATGATGAATTCATGGCTCAAGTCGCCGCCGATCGGCCCGGTCTCGGCACGCATCGGGATCGCCTTCAATCCCATCCGGGAAAAAATCCGTAAATAGGCGACGAACATTTTGTTGTAGGACAGCTGCGCGGCAGCCTCGTCGACATCGAAGGAATACGCATCCTTCATCAAAAATTCGCGGCCGCGCATGACGCCGAAACGCGGCCTTTGCTCGTCGCGAAATTTCCACTGAATGTGGTAGAGGATTTTGGGCAAATCCCGGTAGCTTCGCACACAGGCCCGAAAGATCCCGGTGATCATGTCCTCATTGGTCGGACCATAAAGCAGCTCACGTTCGTGGCGGTCCTTGATTCGCAGCATTTCCGGACCATAGGCCTCGTAGCGGCCCGTTTCCCGCCACAAATCCGCAAGCTGAAGGGTCGGCATCAACAGTTCGATCGCGCCCGCACGATCCATTTCCTCGCGCACGATCTGTCCCACCTTTTGCAAAACGCGAAGGCCGAGGGGAAGCCAGGCGTAGATTCCGGCCGCCTCCTGGCGAATCATGCCGGCGCGCAGCATCAAGCGGTGCGAGACGATCTCGGCCTCTTTTGGCGTCTCGCGGAGAATCGGCAAAAAATAACGGGATAGGCGCATGATCAGACAGACACCATGGGAGGGAGGGCTCGGGGACTATGCTCTAATCCCAATGTTCGTCCCGGGTTTAATCGCGTGCAGCAGGAAAGGCAAAGGTACGCGAACAGTCTTAAGCTAAACAGCGGCGTTGGGCCAGTGCCGCCCTTACGCGTGCCGCAGGCCCACTCTATGGAACCGGTGCCGGCCTTGGTCTTAACATGCTCTTTTGATTGCGCCGCAAAACTGTCTCGATTTGTTTGCGCTCAAGCTTGCGAGACCCGTAGCTTCCGGCGTTGCGCAAAATTCCCCGCTGTCGCTGGAACATGGCTGACAAGATCATTCGCCTTGCCGAGCACTTCGCGGAGATGCGTGCCGGCGCGCGCGCAAATCTCCATCATGATGTCTGGGCGGGCTTCGCCATGGGTTTTGTAATGGCGTCTGATGACCGCCACCGCGCCGAGCGCCTTGCGGTCCAAGTCGTCGACAACGCCTTCAAAATTTTGCCGCACGCAGCGGTTCAGCGAGGCATAGACATCTGCTGCGGAGACGCGTCCGGGCATGGCCGAGGCGTTGAAATAATCCTGATAGGTCGTCGGATGCCAGTTTAATATATCGCCAATCAATTCGGGCGTGTCCGGCAATTGTTCGATCAGCTTCACCATTTCGTTGAACTGATTGAGATAGGCGCCGGTGAGGCCTCCGTCCGAATCGGCAAAAGTTGCGGGCCGCGGCAGGTCCGGGCAGGCTTGTTGCGTCATTGCTGTCGGCGTCTTTGCGGTTGACGTCATAGTGCTAGGCCCCGTTATGTTCGCGCCAAATTAGCCTCATATCCGATAATAATTGGTTGCTAGCGATCTTAGGTTGCGACCGACTCCTCAAATCGCCGCGTTCCGCGCGCATGTGTCCGCCGGCCCTTCACAGGGAATCCGGCGATCAGGAAGCGATCGCCAAAAATCATGGAGTTGGGGCTTGTTTGAATTGAAAAGGGCGAGCAAATTCTTCACAATATGTTCAAGGCACGGATGCGCGCGCAGAGCCAATCCCGCGCGGCACCATGAGCATGCGATGCCATGACAAGGCCGTGAGGATAGCCATAGCCAAGCCTTGCAAATGGCGAGATAAAAGAGGCATAATAAAAAAATATATCACGATTTGAATATTCGCCTGGGAGGCAAAAATAAAAATATTGCCTTAAGCGGGCCTCGGGGAGGGGGACATGTCCAACATAGCCGGCAAAGCTTACGGCATGAATACGATGACACCAATGCACCCGTGGATGACCTGGGTCCAGCGGGCGATTTTCATGGCGTCACGCGCGCTTCCATCTTTCTTGAGTGCGCTGCTCGGCCTATCGATCATTCATTTTGCGCGATGGGCGATCATCAAGCGCAATCAATGGCCCAACCTCGGTCAGGGCAAGCAGACGCTGCAAAACGATTACACGCTATTTTATAGCAATTTCAACGGCACCTGGGACCAATATATCGACGCCTTCTCAGACGGACTTCCAAGCGGACTCGATCTGTTCTGGTTTTCGAGCACGCGATATCCACACTCAATTCCGATCACGCCGTTTAAGAATTATATCCGGGCGAATCAGATTGACACGGATTACTATTATAATGCAACGCCCGGTGCCGCCCAACGTGACATCAAGGCGGCATTGATCGTTCGGCGCACCATTCTCGCGCTCGCCGCGCAACATCAGACGCTCACGCCAGAGGATTTCCAAGGAGCCTATGCCGCGGCGCTCCGCGCGGTGCAGAACAGTCTTGGCTACCAAGGGTATGCGCCGGTCGCCTCCAACGACACCAAAAACGCCGATATTCACCGCGCCGACTATGTCCACAATCAGCAGAAGTCGGCCGCGACGCTCATCTGAATTTGGCCAGCCCCGCCCCCCAGTTCGGCCGATCTTTGTTCCTTCCTCACCGGCCCCCTTCGAAGGCGCTGCATTGGAGGAGACATGAGCACGCACTCAAGACCCGGACAATCTGGCGCCAAAACTCACGCTGGATCCTCACTGACGCTTATAGTTCTGGGCCGCCGAGCTCGCCATCAAAGCCTTGCCTCTGCCTCCAAAAAGGAGGCATAATAGTTTCCAAATAGGGGTTCCCGCGCTTTTCCGTGGGATTGAAAATCAAGAATTACGGAGCCCTCGGATAGCGGGCTTTGGGGAATGGCGTTTTGCGTCATCCCCTCGCGGCACTGGGAGGGGGGAATGTCCAACGTCGCCGGCAAGGCTTACGTCATGAACGTCATCACGCCGATGCCGCCATGGCTGACGTGGCTTAACCGCTTGGCGTATATGGCGACGCGCGCCTTCCCGTCCACCCTTGCCGGCTTGCTCGGCCTAACGTTCATCCATTTTGGCCGCTGGGCGATCGTCAAGAGGAATCAATGGCCCGATCTTGGCCAGGGAAAACAGAATCTGCAGAACGATTACATGCTGTTCTCCAGCAACTTCAATGGAACCTGGGATCAATATCTCGACGCTTTTTCGGACGCCATTCCAAGCGGGGTTGACCTGTATTGGATCTCGAGCACGAAATTCCCGCACTCGATCCCGAGCACGCCCTTCAAAGACTACATAAGGGCGAACCAGCTCACCACGGATTATTATTTCAATGCGACGCCTGGCGCGGCGGTGAGCGACATCAAGGCGGCGCTACGGGTGCGGCGCGCGGTTCTAAGTCTCGTCGAAAAGCACGCGGATTTGGCGGCCGCGGATTTCCAGAAAGCCTATATCGCCGAGCTCTGCAAGGTGCAGAACGACCTTGGCTATCAAGGCTATGCACCGGTCGCCAGCAATGACACGAAAAACGCTGACGCTAACCGCGCGGATTACGTCGCACATCAGCAAAAGGCGGCCGCGACGCTGATCTGAGTTTGGCCTGCCGCATCTTTGGGGGGAGCCTACATGCCGACATTCGACGGCGGACATTATTTCTTGACCGTTCTCGTGCCAGTCCGGACCGAGCCGATAAAAGATGGGACGGCGGTCACATCGCCTGTCCATGCCTTACGCAAGCAACTCGCCATGCTGCCAACAGCCGCGCAGACGCCCGCCTGTGGCGGCGGCCAAAGCCCCTTCGCACGCAATACGCGCAACCATTTTGCCCGTTTCGTGATCATCGACGATACGAATTACAATGGGCGTGAACAATGCAATGTCCTATGGACGGTGATCCGGAAAATCAACCCGATCGTCGCGCAGCCGCAGGATCATCTGACCTGCCCGTTTCTCTTCTTCGGTGTGGACTTCGATGCGGCGAGTGCTGCCGATACCGAGCGGGATTCCTATCTCGCCACCCTTTGGGATACGATGCAAGATGAGTTGCAGCGTATTTTCACGTATTGCGTTGGATTCGATACGAATGTCAGCGATGCGGCGTCCTTCGCGAAATATATCGCGCGCTGCCAAATCGAAACGACAATGTCTTTTAATGATTATTACGTCGATAGTCCTTTGCCGCTGCTTCCAGTGTGGCCTGCCGACAAAAATCTCATTCCCGCCGGTGCGGGCGCCGTTGTGTTTTTACTGGGTCTTATCGTCTTTTGTTTTATGTCGGGGAAGGCGGGCTTCATCGTGATGCTGCTCGGCGCAGCGGTGCTCGCTGCCGGACTATGGTTCGCCTATTCGAGCCTCTTAGCGGCGGGCGGCAAACCGTTTCCGGCGGCGCCGGACTCGAATCTCCCGGCCGTTCTCAAGGCCCTTCATCTGCAGCGAACATTCACCCGCTTCGCGATTGACAACCAGCTGCTGGCGGCAGACCCGGAGTCGGCACATCAACTCCACGACGCGTTCGGGATCTTCGTCGCCGCAAACGAACCCGAGAATCTCATCGGACCCACGCAACAGCCGGGCATCATCGGCATCTAGAGGCGCACCATGGCCGTCGAACTCGATCTCGCCGATATTCAAGGCAATATTCTCACGCCCTATGGAAAGCTGGGATTTCCCAAGGGCCGCTTCATACTCTTTCACATCGACAATCCTGATTCGGGGCGCAAATTCGTGACCGGATTATTGCCGATGATCACCACCGCTTTGCGCTGGAAGTCGTCGACAACTGACATCCCGACCGGGAAGATTGAGGTGCCGCGTCCCGATGTCACGGTTAATCTTGCCTTCACTTGGTATGGTCTGCTCGCGCTCGGCATTCCGGTTCGCACGCTGCGCGGGATGCCGGACGAATTCATCGACGGGATGATCAATCGCGCACCCATGCTCGGCGATGATTTCCGCGAAGATTGGAAAAATCGCTGGGACGAAGTGTGGACCAGGAGCGGAGATGGCTACGGACCCAATGAGAATACGGTCCATCTTCTTGTCACGCTTAATGCGAAAATGAACTCAGACGGATCGGCCGTCGCGGCGCTCGACGCGCAAACCAGAGACATCGAGACTCTTCGCCAAGAAACCGGCGGTGGCGTGCGGCTGCTTACCGGCCACAATCTTCCGGGCCATCCGAAACAGGATTTTCAAGAGCTTTCGGCGATCCTGGAACACAATTCCGATGGTACCGTCACGCCCCTTCCGAAGGAGCATTTCGGCTTCACCGACGCCATCGGTGATCCGGTTTTTGAAGGTCAGTATCCAAATGATTACGAGCAGGCGGTCGCGGAAGGCAACGGGGCCCTTGACGGCAAGGGCAATTGGCGGCCGCTCGCGACTGGCGAATTCCTGCTCGGCTATCCCGACGAGGCGCAGGAGATCCCCGGCGCCGCCATGCCGCTCGATTTCAGCCGCAACGGCACTTTCATCGCCTATCGCAAGCTGCATGAGAATGTCGCCGCGTTCCGGAGCTTTATTCACGAGACAGCGAAAGATTATGCCAAGGTTTCCGGCATCGCAGACCTCGATGATGCGCGCGAAACGCTGATGGCGAAGATGGCGGGCCGCTGGTCCGATGGGGTGCCTCTTTCGCTCGCAAAGGACGTGGCAGCGTGGAAGCAATTCAATATCGACCATCCGGGGTCTGACCAAATGGCCCGCGAAGCGGCTCTTGCGAACTTCTCCTTCAATGACGATAAAGAAGGCGCCAAATGTCCGCTCACCGCGCATGTGCGGCGGGTCAATACGCGGGACATGATGGACCCGACCGGCGACGACGGATCGGTGTTGAACAATCGCCGCCGTATCCTCCGGCGCGGCTTGCCCTATGGCGATTCGTCAAATGGGGCGCCGGACTCGGAGGAGCACGGCATCGTGATGCTCGTTGTCTGCGCGAGCCTGTTCCGGCAGTTCGAATTCGTGCAACAGCAATGGATCAACTATGGGCTTGATTCGCATGCCGGCAGCGACACCTGCCCGATTGTCGGCAACCATTCGGATGGAACGCCTGGTGGCAAAAACGGACCCAAGGCCAAATTCGTGATCCCTGCCGATCCCTCATCCGGCCATCCTCCGTTTATCGTCGAAGGCCTTCCGCAATTCGTCGAGACTCGCGGCGGCGAATATTTCTTCGTGCCGAGCATGACCGCCTTGCGCATGATCGGCATGGGCGTGGTCGACCCCACGTAAAGCGACTGGGAGGAATGAACGATGCGAGTACCGACTTTCGTCACTGTTGCCGGTGTGCGCCTGCGCGTCATCACCGATGGTCTCGCTACCTTGTATCAGATACCCGTGGCGGTGCTTTCAGCCCAGGGCTCTGGCCTCAAGGAGAAGTTCGCGGCCGCGCTTCAGGACCCGTTGACTCAGAGGCTCGGTTTCCGGCTGCTTCGCGCCTTCCTGCCTAACTCCCCGGTCTTCACAAAGAAGATCATTAAATCCTATCCAAATACCGGCACGGTACTCGTCGCGCGCCACGAAGATGTGATTGAAGTGCTCGATCGAAACGCGGATTTCGAGGTTGTCTACGAACCCCGGATGCGGGCGATCACGGGAGGCGAGAATTTCTTTCTTGGGATGCAAGACACCGCGCTATACACGCGCGATGTCTCCAACATGCGTCTTGCCGTACGGCGTGACGACGTCGCCACGATCGTCGAGCCGCTCGCGCTCCAGCTGGCGGCAAAGCTTGTCGCTGGAAAGGCCGGCCGCATCGATGTGCCGCCGGAGCTCAGCCTCCCCGTGCCGGCGGCGATCGTCACCGATTATTTCGGCGTCACCGGCGCGCCCGATAGCGATCTCGTGGAGTGGGCAACGCTCATGTTCCGCTATCTTTTCGCCGATCTTGCGGGCGATCCGGCGCTGAATCACGAAGCGCTCGACGCGGCGGCCGCCCTTCGCTCCGTCCTCGATGCGGCCATCGCCAAGCGTAAGGCTTCTGGTGAGACGAAGGACGACGTGCTCGGACGCTGTCTTGTCATGCAGGCGGCTGGCCTGCCCGGCATGGACGATCTCGGGATTCGCAACAATCTCATCGGGCTCGTGATCGGCGCGATCCCCACGATCTCCAGGGCAGCCGTACAGGCGCTCGACCAATTGCTCGACCGTCCCGAGGCGTTTGCATCGGCCGAGCAAGCCGCGCATGACGGCAATGACACGCTTCTTGCCGCGCATGTCTTCGAGGCGCTCCGCTTCAACCCCATCAACCCCTTCATCTACCGGCGCGCGGCGCGGGACACCACGATCGCGGCAGGACATTTTCGCGCCCGCAAGATCCCGAAAGATACCATGGTGCTGGCTTCAAATCTTTCTGCCATGTTTGATCGCCTGAACATCGAGGCCCCTGAATCTTTCCGCACGGACCGGCCGTGGGGCGATTATATTCTTTGGGGATACGGGCTGCATGGATGTTTCGGCGCCTACATCAACCGCGCCGTCTTGCCGGCGATCCTGAAACCGCTGCTCCTAAAGCCGGGCCTGCGGCGTGCCCCTGGGGATGCCGGCCAAATCGACACGGGCGGGACGCAATTTCCGAAGCATCTCGTGCTGGAATGGGATTGACGCAAGACTCGCGTACAGCATGGCCTGATCAAGTCTTTGCGACTTGCTCCACGATAGCCGCCAGCGCTTTGCGATAAGCGGCGAACGCAAAGCGCTCTTCATAGATGCGGCGGGTTGCCGCCTGCTGGCGGTCGGCACCGGGTAAATGGCGAAAGGCATAAGCGCGGCGCAAAGCCGCGGCGAAAGCGGCGCCGACTTCCGTCACGGTCACATGAGGAAGACCGGTCATGGCGATCCCAAGGCCGCGAAAGGCGAGCGGGGTCGCGATCAGCGGCGCGCCGCAGGACAACGCTTCTATGGTTTTGATCGAGATCCCGTGCCCGGCCGTGGCCGGGAGCAGTACAGCCGAGGCGCCACGATAAGCGGCGTGGAGATCCTCCGCCTCGACCCTGCCACGGAAGTGCGCCGCATGCGCCCTATAAAGATCCGGCGCGCGCGATTGAAATTCACGGTCGATATTGCCGAGGATTTGCACCGGAACACCGGGCGCCAGCGGCAAGACTTCCTGCAAGAACCAGCTAAGCCCAAGGAAATTCGGATAATTGGCGCTCGCGACAATGATGGGATCACCCCCACCAAGCCCAGCCGGCATCGCATTGATGGTGGGATAGAGCAACGCGTGATGCTTATCCGGAACGAGCTGTTTGAAAACCGTTGCCTCTTCGTCATTGAGATGGAGCAACAGAGCCGCCGGACGCATTGCGTCGAGCTCGATAGCGAGCATGTCTTCATAGCGGACGGAGGGAGGAATCCGGTAGCGTGCGCGATTGCGCAGCGCATATTGGCGCGCTTGCAGATCATGTGTGTCGAGAAGGATTGGACAAGCATACTTCTCGCGCAGGCGGACCGCGGCCGGCATGCAGAAAAAATGATTGCAGTGGATGAGATCGATGCGGGGCGCGAAAGCGCCGGGGCTCGGAAGCGCCACCTGCCGCACGACCTCAACCCGCATCGCGGCATCATTACCGTGCAGCCATTGCTTGGCCGCGCGAAGAAAGCCACCGTTCAGAATTTTTCGCAAGGGCATGCCCGCGAATAGGCGGGTGTCGGCTTCAAGGTCGTCCGTCGCATTGAGATAGACTTTGGAACCGCGCGATCCCTCGACGCAGCCGGGCGTATCGGCGATCGCTAGACTAACCACTTTCGCGCCGAGGCTGCGATAGGCCCGCGCCTGCGAGACGAAAACCTGATGGCTGCCGCAAGAGTGCCATGCCGGATGCACGATCACCACGACTTTTCCCGCGAGCAGTAAGGAAACCGGCGCATCGCTTCCCTCTCGCGGGTCCTCCCCGTTCATTCGCGGAACCAACGGCTCTCGCGCCCGCATTTCATCATTCATGCGACCTTCGCGGTCATTTTCACGCGGCAAAGCTCCGGCTTGATCCGGCAGCCCTCCTCAAGCTACAGGAAGAGCAAAACGCCTCCACCCCATCGGTTGAGCGGAGTTTCGCCCCGAAACAGCTAGTCCGTCAATACAGACGGATCCTGCCGCCGCCAGCCGCCGATCAGCCTTAATGCAAGTTGAATTCAAGAGTGAAATGCAAAACCTTCCGTCTCCATCGAAAAACTACGGCATGGCAATCATCGCCAATGATAAGATTATCAATTGGCTTCTCCCATTTCTCGAGAGCTATCTCGCGACCAATTCGGCAACGCCCCTCTACCTCATCCCTTACGATGACAATGTCGCCTTGACGCGCCGGGCCGCCGATATATACGGCATCGAATTTGTCGAACCGGACAGCGCTGAACTTGATGCCCTGGCCAAGCGGCTTTACCCGATGTTTCCAGGCTATCGCCGGAGGCTGCGGAAATTCCTTAGCCTCGTGCTACCGCTCGATGAGGTCATCTATCTCGATGTCGATATTATCCTGTTTCGTGATTTTCGAGAGATGTTCGGCCGCCTCGAAGCTGGCAAGAATGATTTCATCGTGGCCGCTCCAACGAAGGAATATGTCTACAATAAAAAGCGTGAGAACTATGATTTTCTCCGCGATGTGATGCTCTTCAACGATGGGTTTTTCGTCGCCTCGAATGAGATTCTTAGCCTGAAGGATTTCCAGGACGTCATCGACAAGGACGAGGCAATCTTTCACGCGGTGCGCCAGCGCGGCATGCTGTTTGCCCAGCCGGTGACCAATTTCGTCGCGCACCGGAGGGGCTTGAAGATCACGTCTTTACGGGAATGTCTGCCGGGCGCCTCCGGGGAGAGCTTCTACAAGGCCGAAGGGGTTACATTCGACGCCGAAGGGCCGCGCGATGTCTATGGCGATAAAATCTACTTCGCACACTGGGCTGGTGCAGTTAATCTTCCCAGCCGCCGTGTCTTTGATGCTGCCTGGCGCCGATTTGCGAACCAAGCCGCAGCGCGGATGAAAGCTTAACTTGTCCATGGAGGCGAAAGGACGTTGCCGGCCATGCGCACTTGCAGTTTCACCGCTCCTGGTATCTATCTCTTTGGCGTTGCCGGATGATCATTAAGATATCAGGCTTTGGAGTGCTTGCCCTTCACGTGGAATCCCATGATCGATAAAGCCGATCAACTTATTCGGGACATGCTCTAGGGCGCGACAGGAACCGTGCAATGCCCCGTCTGCTTTTCTTCTATCTTTCGAAACGGATCGCAACCGGCGCGCTTATAATCTCTTTAGGGCTTTGCATTCCCGTCGTTATGACCTCGCTTTTCCATTATCTTCCACCGGCCGCCATCCGTGGCGGGCTGCTCATACCGGCCGTCCTCGGCACTCTGCCGACGGTTCTCTATATTGCTCTGCCGATGGCGGTTGGCGTCGCGGTTGCGCTCGAATTCGCGCGAATGTCCGCCGATGGCATGATCGCGGTTCTTTATTCCCTGCGCCTTTCGGCCTGGGCCATCACGCTTCCTTCTGCGTTCGTCGCCCTTGTCGCGGTCGGCGCCGGTTATTGGCTCTCCTCAATTTTCGCGCCCGCCCATGTCGGCGAGATGCACGACGTGATTTATGTCATTCGCAATTCGTTGAATCACCGGATGCTGGAGCCGGCGCAATTCTACAGTTTCGACAATGGCACGCGGACTATTTATTTCCGCCGCTGGCATTCCGCCGATCTCGTCTCTGGCATGTTCATCCATCAATTCTCCGCCGAAAAGAACGAGGAGCAGATCATCACCGCCGCCGAAGCGGAGTTCCGCCGAAACGCCAACGGTGTCGTCTTGATCTTGAGCAATGGTTCGATCGAGACGCTTCCGGCGGATGGCTCGACCGTTAGAACAGCGCATTTCGATGAGTATGCGATGCCGATCAACATGCAAGGCACGGGCGGGCTGCCGCAGCGCAGTTGGCGCGGTGTGTTCGAAATGCCGTTTATGGAGTTCTTTCAGAAACGACCATCGCCCGTCATATTTCCGCGCCTTTATGGAGAATGGATGAGCGAAGCAGCCAAACGGTGCGGCATCCCTTTCCTCGCCCTGACCCATACGCTTCTCGCCATCGGGCTTGTCTTGAACCTCGCCTCAGCAAGCGGCCGCGCGGGGGCGGCGACAAGCGTAACCCTGCTCGCGATTCCTTTGATCCATGTCGCAATCCTCGTTTCCGCCGAAACGCTGGTGCGACAGGACCCACGTCTTATCATTGTCGTCGGTCTTGCGATCGTCGCGGAGCTTGCCGCTGCCATCTTCCTGATCGAACGGCAAAACGCGAATTTTTCGCTGGCCAAGGACACGGTCGCGCTCCCAGTGCGCTGAAATCTGTACGGCTTTATAAAATTTCGGCGAACGCCGACGCCGGCTTGTCTTCAACCGCGTCGCGATAAAGCGAGATGATCTCCCTAGCGGCACCCACGCCGCGCACCATGCCATCCTCGATCCAGAGAACACGGTCGCAGATGGACGCAAGGGTTTCGAGATCATGCGAGACGACGAGGATCGTGCCATGAACAGCGAAATCCTTGATAAAGGCATCGCATTTGGCGCCGAAGGCTTCGTCACCAACCGAGAGAGCCTCGTCCACGATCAAAATATCGGCATCGGCGTGGGCGCAAACGGCAAAAGCAAGCCGCGCCGCCATGCCGCTCGAATAGAGTTTGACCGGCTGAAAAAAGAAATCGCCGATATCGGCGAAGGCGGCAATCGCGGTTAGCCTCGCTTCTACGGTGGAGCGCCGCATGCCCAGTATGGCGCCGCCGATCAAAGCATTTTCCCGGCCGGTCAGCTCATGGTCGAACCCCGCGCCAAGCGCGAGAATCGGCGCCACCCGGCCGTTGACTTTCACATTGCCATGCGTCGGCAAGGTGATGCCGCAGAGGATCTGCAACAAGGTGGTTTTCCCGGCACCATTGCGGCCGATGATTCCGATTCTTTCGCCGCGGCGAACCTTGAAGGTGATGTCCCGCAGGACCCAATGCTGATGGTAGTACTGCTTCCAATGCCCGAAGATCACCTGTTTGAGCTGATCGTTGCGCCGCATATAGAGCTGGAACGCCTTACCGACGCGATCGCAGCTGATGACGGGATCAGATGACATCGACGAACACGGCCTTGTATTGCATGAAGAAACGATAGGCGAAAAAGAAAATAAGGACCGAGGCCGTAACCGTCCCGCCATAAAGTAAGAGACCAGGGAACCGGTTGAACAAGAGAAGATCGCGGATCATCTCGACGTAATTGCCGATCGGATTGAGATGCAGATAGAGGCGCAGATCGGGCGGCACGTCGTCGATCGAATAAAAGATCGGCGTCGCGAACATGAAGACCGGCACGATCGAAATCATGAGATGTGCGACATCCCGGGTAAACGATCCAAGCGCCATGAGAAACCAGCAAGTTCCAAGCAGAAACAAAAAGAAAGGCACGATGACCAAGGGCAAAAGCAAACTCGCAGGCGGTAGCTTGAACGTCAGTACCAGCTCGAAAACAATGAGAACAGCTAAGCTTATCGCCGCATAGACGGCTGCGCGGATCGTCGCCGTCCAGGCTAAGGTTTCGCTCGGAAAAATGGACTTTTTGATGACGCCCGCATGTTCGTGCAAAAGGCCAGGCGAGCGGTAGGCGAGTTCGCTGAACAGATTGAAGACAATCAACCCCGCAAAGATTGACAAAGCGTAACTGCCGAAGCTGCCCCCCTTGGCCGACTCGGGAAGGCCGACCGCATGGGAAAATATGACCGTATAGGCGGTTAGCATGACGAGAGGCCCGAAGATCGCCCAAACCCAGCCGAGGATCGTGCCGCGAAAGCGGACCGCCAATTCACGCCGGACCACGGCCCGGATCAATTCCCGATAGTGCCAGGCGTTGGAAAAAGGCGTCAGCAAATTCATCTAGGGTGCGGTCTCGAATGCCTGGTTAGCTGCGCCCGTGCGCGGCCAGTGGCGCCCAAAGGCGCCCGATGTAGACCAGTTTGAGCCGCTCCCGTCAACGCTCGCCCAAAGTCATCAGCGATTCCTCTTGAAGCGAGCGTGGTCTAACGCAAGGTTTTGCTAAGCGCGTCAACGGCCGTGTCGAATCCGGACTTATCGCCAAACAGGCGTCCCAGCATGAGCATGCCTTCCAACGCGGATAGGATAAGCTTTGCCTGCGCGGCGTGATCAATCCCTCGCCGAATCGTTCCGTTCTCGACGCCAGCTTCAAGGACACTTTGCAACCAAATGAGATGCTCCTCGAAAAACCGCGCGATGCCCACGCGCAGGCCTTGAGGCAAGATGTCGCGTTCGCAGGCCATCACGCCGCACAGGCATCCCCGGTCTTGTCTCAGCCCCTCGAGATAAAGCCTTGCATAGGCGGCGATCCGCGCCACCCCTGATGTGCTTTCCTCCCATATGGTTTCAAGCGCGACATCGTAGCGCTCTTTATATGCGTCGATGAGCGCGGCTCCCAGATCTTCCTTCGCCGGAAAATGATGATGAATGCTCGCCTTGCTTATGCCGACGGTTTTGGCGAGGTCTGCATAGCTGAAACCCGAATAGCCGCGTGTTCTGACCAAGAATTCCGCTTCCGCCAGCAACCGGCCGCGCGTGCCTATCCCCGTTTCGTTGTTCACTTGTCAGCGACCCGTGTGGCTCTTGACGGAAAGAAACGAACCTACTAGTAGATAGCCTATTGGCACGACAAAGGCAATAAAATATGCGCGGGGTTAGGGAAACCGGAATCACGGCGGTTGAAAATCTTCTTGCACACTCAAGGCCCCGCTCGGCCTCAGTCATGACGGGGCATGCGACCCGGCGAAAAATTCTTTTTGGCGGATTCTGTCTCTGTTGCTTGCCCGGCGTGATCCGCGCAAGCGAGGCCGGCCCTTTTGCGATGGCGGAAATCGCCGGCGGCATTCACATCCGGCGCGGACTCGATGAAGAGGCCACGCAAGCCAATGACAACGCCATTGCCAATATCGGCTTTATCGTGGGTAGCGACGCCGTGCTTGTCACCGATCCGGGCGGCAGCCTCAAAGATGGCGAGCGTTTACGGGCCACGATTGCGCTAATCACCAAGCTGCCGGTCAAATATGTCGTGCTGAGCCATGTCCATCCCGACCACATTTTTGGGGCAAGTGCGTTTCTGAAGGATGCTCCAGTTTTCGTCGGCCATGCGCGGCTCGCCAAGGCGCTCCAACAACGCGGCGCCTATTATCGCGAGAAATTGAGCGCTCTCTTCGGGCCGGAGCAGGTCGGGACGGTCGTTTTTCCGGGCATGGAAATTCGCGATAGGGCCGAGATCGATCTCGGCTCCCGGATCATCGAGGTGACAGCCCACGCCTCTGCCCACACGACCTGCGATTTGAGCTTGTTCGACAATAAGACGGGGACGCTTTTGCCCGCTGATTTGCTCTTCGTTCAGCGCATGCCTTCACTCGACGGCAGCTTGCGCGGCTGGCTCAAGACGCTTGATGAGCTAAAACATCGTGCCGCGGCCCGCGCGGTCCCTGGCCACGGCCCGGCCGCGGTGGATTGGCCTTCCACCTCGGCTGCGATTATTCGCTATTTGACGGTGCTCGAAAACGACACACGTCGGGCGATCACTGATGGCCGCAGTATCGAGTCCGTGATCAAAACAGCCGCCGCGTCCGAACGCAATGAATGGAAACTGTTCGACGAGTACAACGCCCGCAATGCCACCGAGGCCTATAAGGAACTCGAATGGGAATGAGCCGCATCGAGCGATGGAGACCGGTATGAAAAAATTAGCATTGGCGGGGTTTCTCGCCAGCGCGGCGATTTTCGCTAGCGCGGCGGCGGCACTTGACGATGAAGCCGCGCGCGCCGCCCGCTGGAACGAGCTGGCGCAAGATATATTTGGGGTCAGGCAAATCCAACAGGGCGACGCCAAATTTGCCTTGGAAGCACCAGAGCGCGCCGAGGACGCAGCCCTCGTCCCAGTCACGATCAGCGTGCAAAACCCTGGCGATGTCAAAAGCATCACTCTCGTCATCGACGACAATCCGGCGCCCGTCGCCGCACATGTCACGTTTGGCCCGGCCGGCAACCCGCAAAGCCTAAAATTCCGGGTCCGGGTCAATCAATACACCTATATGCACGCCATCGAGGAAACCAAGGATGGCGCTCTTTACGAGACCCATCGCTTCATCAAAGCCTCGGGCGGCTGCTCGGCGCCTTCGGGATCCTATGACACAGCATCGCTTGCCGAAATCGGGCAGATGAAGTTGCGCTTTCACGGGCAGCCGCAAGAGGGCCATACATGGGATGCGCAACTGTTGATACGGCATCCGAACTTCAACGGCATGCAAAGGGATCCGGCGACCCAGGGCTATACGCCCGCCCGCTTTCTCAAGACCCTCGATGTCACCTTGAATGGCGTCAAAGTGCTGCATCTCGACAGCGATATTTCGCTCGCCGCCGACCCGGCGATTACCTTTGGGGTGAATGGACCGGACAAGGGCAAGCTTACGATCGAAGCGCATGACAGCGACAACGCCGTGTTCGAGCATAATTTCGATCTTGGCACCGGCGGCAAATCATGAGATCTTCCGCTCATGTTGCGTTTGGCCTGATGGCCGTAGCCTTTGCCGTGCTCTCCAGCGCCGCCTCGGCCGAAGTGCCGGAGCCGCAAACCTATTGGATGGGGCCGCTGCATAACGAGCTGCCCGCGACATTATCCGGGGCCAAAGTCATTCATGCGCCTCAACTCGATACACTGCTGCAGGACGGCCGCGCCGTTTTGGTGGACGCCGCAAGCGTGCCACACCGCCCCGAGAATCTCGCACCAGAAACACTGTGGAAACCGACACCACACGAAAATATCGCGGGTAGCATTTGGATTCCCGGCATTGGCGAAGGAAATATTGATAACATCACAGAAGCATATTTCCGCGACAGGCTCCGTGCGTTGACCCGCGATGATCTTGACCGGCCCATCGTCTTTTATTGCCACCCGCATTGCTGGGCGAGTTGGAACGCGGCCAAACGCGCGCTCACCTACGGTTATCGGAATATCAATTGGTATCCGGACGGCGCCGAAGGCTGGCAGGATGCCGGGCATCCCCTGGTGACGGCGCGGCCCGAGGGACCGCCGCCGCGATCCGTACAATAACGGGTCTGTCTCGCCCTAAATTACGCAATTAAGTCTCGATCTATCGAGATTCTCGTTGCCCAAGACGATGATCCAAAGGAAGCTTTGCGCGCTGTTGATGGAATTATCCAACGAAGGCGCGAAAATGGGTCATTGCGACCAATTTGCCCATCCAAATGCAACGGCTCAGGCTTGCGCAGGAACCCAAACGGGGCACGATTTAGTGCGATTAAGGAGTTTGTGCTCACTGCCAGGAAATATTCTTATGCGCTCAAAAGTTGAACGCTACCATTCCATTTTCATCTTAAATCAAAAGGCATTAGCATTTCTGATTTTCGCATCACTCGGCCTGGGATGGTATGCAAACCATACTCCCGAGATAAACAAACAAATAAGAGAATTTGTCTTAGATATACATACATCAATAGGTATTATTGTAGCAGTATTGCTTTTATTACAAATATTGATTTTTTTGCTTACGCGGAAGTACAAGCCCGATATAGATGAAATCCCGCGATGGAATACAAGATTAGCATACTCGTTATATTATCTCATATACGTTTCCTTGATCTTGTTGCTTGTCAGCGGATACCTCCAAGCGATCTTCCGTGGAGCCACCGTGGAGTTCTGGGGCCTCCGCTTACCGGCCTGGGATGTGGTTGACAGGCCCATAGCCGACCTTTTTGGCAAATTCTGGGGTGGTCCCTTCCGCATATGGGGCGCAACCAACGTAACATCGGCTGCATTTTTTGGGGCACTCCATGGTCTCTTAGCCTTTGTATTGGCTGGATTGCTCTTTGCGTACATAGGCATTGCTGCCATAAATAGGATTAGACCCCCACGAAGAGCGGCCCCGCTGCTGCCGGTCAGCATGCAACCGCAGGCGGATGCAGGGGATACCACCCCTCCTATAACATCCAACGTTGTGCGAGGATTGGCAAAAAACCTGCGCCTCTTCGGTTGGATTGAATTTTGGCTGCAGGCGGTATTGGCCGTCTTTACCGCTCTATTACTAGAGTTCGCTACGTCGGGGCGCGCATTCAGCCCTGGTGCATCGGGGTTTGGTGATGCCATTTATTGGGGTGCCGATGGATTCATACTTTTGTTGTTGGCTATTTGCTTGGCCTTCTCTTACACGCGTGTCGCGCGCAAAATCGCTTCAAGACCGGATTCTTATTTAAACCAAGGAGGCTTTATTGCCTTTTGGTTTCTGCTTGCGGGCATTCTGACCGGCCTTTTAGGAATATTGTTTTCGTTTGTGGGCGTCGCCCTAAGCATATCATTATTAATTGCGAAGACCGTATCGCAACCACCTGGGATTGCTATTAACGATCCGTCAAAAATCATCCGTGCCCTTGACATATTTATTCTTCTTGTAAATTGCAATTTGCTCATAGCGCATATTATTGGCGCAGGCGTAGCCTTGTGGTTAGGTCTCAGCGTGTTGAGCTCACGTCTGAAATACATAACAACAGCGCGACGACTTGATGGAAGCATTTAGCAGGTGCAAGGCGCAGGTAAGGCGCGCAGCTCACACGAAGGTGTTCACCGTCCGCCAGCGCGCGCTCGTCACGCTCGGCTCCAGGCTCAAGCGGCCGACGATATATTCGAGCGCGATCTCGCGCCGTTTTTCCGATGTGAGCGTTGCGGTCACTGCAACCCGGTCGGTACCTTCGATATCGCTGCTTTCGAGTTCGCGGAGATGCAGGTCGCTAACACCAAAGCCTTGCACCAGAAGCGCCCGGATTTGCGCCTCATCGGCGCCCCGGCAAGTGACATTGACGATATAGGAGGTTTCGATCTCGGCGGATTCAATCGGCTGGCGATTGATCAATCCGACCAGCGGCCGCAGCACGAGATTGACGCCGACAACGAGACCGGCAGCGAGGAGGGCCTGGCGCCAATAGCCGGCGCCGGCCAGAAGCCCGACCGCGGCGGAACACCAAAGCGTCGCCGCAGTATTCAGGCCGCGCACATTGACGCCTTCCTTCCAAATCACTCCGGCACCAAGGAAGCCGATGCCGGTCACAACCTGTGCGGCGACCCGCGTCGGACTGGTATCGGTGAATTGACCTTCAAAGACGACGAAAATCGCGGCGCCAAGCGAAACCAGTGTGTTTGTCCGCAATCCCGCCAAACGTTGCCGCCATTGGCGTTCGAAGCCGATGACCAAGCCAAGCAGGAGGGCCGTGATTAGACCGAGCGCATCCTTCTCGAAGGCCGGATCGAATATCGGTGGCATCGGCTCTTCCCCAGGTCCAGGTTTCCGGTCGCATCTCACACAGAAAGGAATATCAATGGACGGCGAACCAATCCGGCATGACCATCAAGGACTGGAACATCATCAAGCCGATTGAAATGCGTTGTGGGAGCGATAGGTTTGACATATGACAGATCAATGACAGCCAATTGAGCAGCACACGCGTCTTTCACTTGCTCTACCCACACCATGGTTAAGCATGGTGATTTCGGATCGGTTGACACACCACACGACTTTGAACGTCTTCCTGGTAAGACATCCGGTGAGCGTCCGCTGTTGGAGCACAAACATGGCAAACTCGTCTAAAAGTGAAATTCCGGCCAAGAATTTGCCGCGGGCGCAACGCTATGAAGCAGGCCGGGCGTTGCGCGACAGCGTGGCGCGCGAAGCCCATGCAGAGTGCCCGCCAGCATCCGGCCGCGACCCGGTCGCCATTCTCGCCGAGACCGACGGTGCCCGCATTCCCGAACTGTTGCCGATCCGCTACGAGCGCATGCTGCAATCGCCATTTACCTTCCTGCGCGGCGCCGCCGCCGTGATGGCCCATGATCTTTCCGCTGTTCCTCAGGCCGGCGCGCATGTGCAGGCATGCGGTGACTGTCATTTGACGAATTTCGGAGTTTTCAACTCGCCGGAAGGTCGCGTCCTCTTCGACATCAACGATTTCGACGAGACTTTGCCCGGCATCGATTTCACGGTGGATTTGAAGCGGCTCGCCGCTAGCGTCGCGGTTGCCGCGCTCAATGCGAACTTGCCGGACAAAAAGGCGCGCGCGCTCGCCAAAGCGACCATCACATCCTATCGCGAATTCATCCTGGAACTTGCCACCAAGACCCCGCTCGAAGTCTGGTACACGCGCATGGATATTGATCGCGAGGTTAACCGGATCCCTGATAATAAGCTGCGCGATATTATTGTTCCTAGCTTGGTGAAAGCAAAAAAGGATTTGGCGGCCGATGATAACTTCCCGCATCTCGCGACGGCGAAGGATGGCCACGCCCATATCGAGAACCGGCCGCCCTTGATCTATCATTTCGATACGCCCGAGACCAAAGACTATAAGATCCATGCGCATTCCGCCTTCGCCAATTACCAATCCTCGCTGCTTCCGGAACGGCGCGCGCTCGTCGATCGCTACACACTCGCCGACATTGCCTTCAAGGTCGTTGGCGTCGGCAGCGTCGGCACCTTTTGCGCGATCGGACTTTTCATGACAGCGGATGGCGAACCTCTGTTCTTACAAATCAAGCAGGCATGGGCGTCGGTTCTAGAAAAAATCGCGCCACCGCCGCCCTCCATCACCCATCAGGGCCGCCGCGTGGCCGACGGCCAGCGCGCGATGCAGGCCGCGAGCGATATTTTTCTGGGCTATACGGAAGACCCAAAGACAGGCCGCCAATTCTATGTCCGCCAACTCAAGAACCGGCGTCTCGGGTCGATCGGCGAAGTCCTCGAAGTCAAAGCGCTCGCTGCCTATGCCAATCTCTGCGGCAGGACGCTTGCGCGAGCGCATGCGCGGAGCGGGGATCCCGCCCTGATCGCAGGCTACATGGGAAAATCGGAAGCGCTTGATGATGCTCTTGCCTCATTCGCGATGGCCTATGCTGCGGTCTCAAAGCAAGACCATGCCAGCTTGAAGGCCGCCCGAGGTACAAAGACCGCCATTGCCGCCGAATGATTTCCTACACTCGGCCGCCCGCTATGCGGCACAGGACTTGCGCGCCGATCTCGCTGCCGGGCTGGCACTCGCCGCCGTCGCCATTCCTTCGCAGATGGCGACCGCGCATCTTGCTGGCTTTCCGCCAGTCGCTGGCTTCATCGCTTTTGCTGCCGCATCGATCGGCTTCGCGACCGTCGGCGCCAATTATTTCGTTGCGGCCTGCGCGGATTCAACCATCGCACCGATTTTCGCTGGCGGCCTCGCCGCGCTGGCTGCTACCGGAAGCCCCGGCTATTTTGCTCTTTGCGCAAGTTTCGCGCTGGTATGCGGAACCATTCTTCTCTGTTGCGGCCTGTTCCGGCTCGGCTGGATCGCCGACCTCGTGTCGAAGCCCGTCACCATAGGGTTCTTGGCTGGCATCGCCTGTCATATTGTGATCTCGCAGCTCCCGTCCCTGCTTGGAATATCGGCTCCCCAAGGCAGTCTGTTGCACCAAGCATCCATCATCGCGGGCAGGCTTGCCGAGACCAATCGCGTTTCGCTCTTGCTGGGACTGACCGTCTTTGCCGTAACAGTTTGCGCGACCTGGATCAGCCCGCGCATTCCAGGCGCGCTTTTGGGTATCGTGGCTGCGACCCTCGCGGTCTATTGGTTTGGGCTTGAGGGCGACGGCGTCGCAGTTCTGGGACAAATACCAGGCGAATTTCCCCATTTTCAAATCCCCGTGGTTCAATTCGAGCAGTTCCTTCAAGCCACGCCACTTGCCTTCGTCGTTGTCGCCACCATCATGGTGCAAACTGCCGCAACGACTCGTGAATTCCCCGCGGCGTCCCAAAATGGCGGCTTGATAAACCTCGATTTCGCTGGCGTGGGCGCGGCAAACCTGCTGGCCGGCTACTTCGGCGCCTTTCCCGTCAACGCTAGCCCGCCCCTGACCGGGATTGTCGCCGCAGCCGGAGGACGCAGCAAATTCGCAGGGCTGGCGGCTGCCGCGCTGATCCTTGGCATCGCCCGATATGGCACTGGGCTTCTCGCGCATGTGCCGCAAGCGGCGCTCGCGGGCATTTTGTTTTTCGTCGCGGCGCGGATCGTGCTCACGCGAGAAATCATCACGATTTTTCAACGTGCTTTCGGCGAGTTCGTGCTGATCCTCGCGACCGTGACAGCGATCATCGTTCTGCCGGTGGGAACCGGCGTCGCCATTGGCATCGTGCTTTCGCTGCTGCATGGGATATGGTCGATGACGAGAGCCCGTCTCATCACTTTCGAGCGGGTACCGGGAACCTCGATTTGGTGGCCGCCAGGCCACCATCTCAAAGGGGAAACGATCGAAGGCGCGCTGGTCGTGGCTTTCCAAGCCCCCCTCACCTTTCTCAATGTCTATAAATTCCAAGACGGCGCACGCCACGCCATTCGGCAAAGCCGTGCGAAACATAGCCGCGTGCCGCTCGAATTGATTGTCTTGGAAGCGAGCAGCATCGTTGAAATCGATTTCACCGCCGCGCAAATTCTCCTCGAAGTCATCGAAGAGTGCAGACAATCGAAAATCACCTTCGCGATCGCCCGCCTTGAATCGGTGCGCGCGGAGGAAGCCTTCAAGCGTTTCGGGATTACCGATGTGGTCCACCACGATCATTTCTTTCACAGCGTGGACGAGGCCATAAGAACGCTCACCAAAAACAGCAAAAAGACGAATGAGTTTCACGAAGAACCGTAGTAGAAGGCGGTTTGGACGGAAAAGCCGCGCGTCGGGTAAGCTGTGCTGTTATGAGCGAATGATGGCCCTCGCAGTGCCGGTTCAACGTGCCTGCCCCTACTCGGCGCCGTCGAGTTGCGGAGGTGTTGCCCGCTTCGGGCTTTCGCGGGTGCTTCAAGGAGATTGTTTTCATGGGTCTATTCCCGGTTTTTATCGGTGCAGGACAGTTAAGGCGCAGCGCCGCAGCACGGCGAAGGCCCGCGCGCGCCGCCTTATACCTCCTTGGCGCGCTCTTTCTGGGCGCTGCCGGAAGCGCCTTGCCTATCCCAGGCTTTCCCCAGGCCATCGCCAAGGGGCCGGACTCCCTCGCCGATCTCGCGGATACCGTGAGCGATGCCGTGGTCAACATTTCGGCCACTCAGACCATGGACGAAAAGCACGCCAGCAATGTGCCGCAATTGGAGCCGGGCACGCCATTCGACGATCTGTTCGAGGAGTTCTTCCGGCGCCATCAGCAGGGCGGTAACGACCGGCCGGAGCAAAAGCCGCGCGAACGCAAATCGAATTCGCTTGGTTCCGGCTTCGTCATCGATCCCTCCGGCATCGTCATTACCAACAATCACGTGGTTGCCGACGCCAATGAGGTTACCGTCATTTTCACCGACGGCCAGAAATTGAAGGCTGAAGTACTTGGCAAGGATGAAAAGGTCGATGTTGCTGTGCTCCGGGTCAAAACGGACAAGCCGCTCAAGGCGGTGAAATTCGGCGACAGCGAAAAGATGCGGGTGGGCGATTGGGTGGTCGCGGTCGGCAATCCCTTCGGGCTTGGCGGCACGGTCACCGCGGGCATCATCTCGGCCCGCCATCGCAATATCGATTCGGGTCCCTACGACAATTATTTTCAGACCGACGCGGCCATCAACAAAGGCAATTCGGGTGGACCTTTGTTTAACATGGCGGGCGAGGTGATCGGCATCAATACCGCCATCCTGTCGCCATCTGGCGGCTCGATCGGCATCGGATTCGCCACACCCGCCGCGACCGTAATACCGGTCATCGATCAATTGGAAAAATTCGGTGAGACGCGGCGCGGCTGGCTTGGCGTGCGCATCCAGAATGTCGACGATACGATTGCCGAAAGCCTCAATCTCGGCCAGCTGCGTGGCGCCCTCGTCGCCGGTACCGATGACAAGGGTCCGGCGAAGGCGGCGGGTCTTAAGGCCGGGGATGTCATTGTCAAATTCGATGGAATTGACATTAAGGAGTCGCGCGACCTGCCCAAGATCGTCGCCTCGGAACCCGTCGGCAAAGATGTCGAAATTGTCGTGGTTCGGCAGGGCAAGCAGATCACCAAGACGATCAAGCTTGGCCGGTTGGAAGAGAACGAGAAACAGATAGCGCTCGCGGCGAAGCACGACGATGCAGGAAAGAAAGCAACAGCCAGCCCGGCCGAAAAAGCGCTTGGGATGCAATTTTCGAGTCTGACCGATGAGTTGCGGCAAAAATTCGCGATCAAAAACAGTGTCGCCTCCGGCGTCGTGATTACCACTGTCGACCCCGATTCGAGCGCCGCCGAGAAGCATGTCGAAGCCGGTGACGTGATCGTGGAAATCAATCAAGAACCGGTCAAGGAACCCGCCGATATCGCTAAGAAAATTGAGGCTTTGAAAAGCGGCGGCAAGAAATCGGCGCTGCTCCTTGTCGCCAATGGGCAAGGCGAAGTGCGTTTTGTAGCGATTGGCCTGCCGTGACGGGCAAATCCAAACCGGCCGCCGATCGCGCGTTTTTAAGCGAACTGGAGTCCGATTCGCGTTAAAATATGCGACAAAACAAAGATTTGGAGCATGCTAACATGCTCCAACTTTTTAAATCTGAGCGCTCCGGGCAAACCCTTTCGGTCCTTATCTCCTCGTTTCCCGGGAGATTGCATCAAAAAAAGTCCGCGCAATTTTTAAAGCCGGGCATGTCCCTTGACAGAGCAAAGCTCCGCCCCTAGGTAACAGGTGCCTTGTTAGCACTCGTGTTGGTTGAGTGCTAAGGGGGCGCCATTTTAATTCAGCCGCAATTTTTACAAGGTGCCTCCCGCGCATAGGGGGACGCCTTATGTGGCACATTAGGGAACCAAAGAAACATGAGCTTTCGTCCTTTGCATGACCGCGTCGTGGTCAGACGCCTCGAAGGTGAGGAAAAGACCAAGGGTGGGATCATCATCCCCGATACCGTCAAGGAGAAGCCTCAGGAGGGCGAGATCGTCGCCGTCGGCCCGGGCGGGCGCGATGAAAGCGGCAAGCTGACGCCCCTCGACGTCAAGACGGGCGACAAGATTCTGTTCGGCAAATGGTCGGGCACGGAGGTCAAGATCGACGGTCAGGACCTCCTCATCATGAAGGAGAGCGATATCCTGGGCGTCGTCGCCTGAGTCCGAAAACCCCCTTCACGATTTTCTTTAAGAACCCGCTTTCAGGAGTTTGAACATGTCAGCCAAAGACGTCCGTTTTTCATCCGATGCCCGCGACCGCATGTTACGCGGCGTCGATATCATTGCCAACGCGGTGCGAGTCACCCTTGGCCCCAAAGGCCGTAACGTCGTCATCGAAAAATCATTCGGCGCGCCGCGCATCACCAAGGACGGTGTCGCGGTTGCAAAAGAGATCGAGCTTGCCGATAAATTCGAGAATCTCGGTGCCCAGCTCATCCGCGAAGTTGCCTCCAAGCAAAATGACATCGCCGGCGACGGAACGACCACGGCAACGATCCTCGCCGCTTCGATCGTCCGGGAAGGCACCAAGGCAGTCGCCGCTGGCCTTAACCCGATGGATCTGAAGCGCGGCATCGACCTTGCCGTTGAAGCCGTCGTCGCTGATCTCAAGCATAATTCGAAAAAGGTCACCTCGAATGACGAGATCGCCCAGGTTGGCACGATTTCGGCCAATGGCGATAAGTCGGTCGGATCAATGATCTCGACGGCAATGCAGAAAGTCGGCAACGAAGGCGTGATCACCGTTGAAGAGGCAAAGAGCCTCGATACGGAGCTCGATATCGTCGAAGGAATGCAGTTCGACCGTGGTTATCTCTCGCCTTATTTCATCACCAATGCCGAGAAGATGATCGCAGAATTGGAAGACCCTTTCATTCTCATCCATGAAAAGAAACTGTCTTCGCTGCAAGCCTTGCTGCCGGTTCTCGAATCCGTCGTGCAAGCCGGCAAGCCTCTCGTCATTATCGCCGAGGACGTCGAGGGCGAGGCGCTGGCCACGCTCGTCGTCAATAAGCTGCGCGGCGGCCTCAAGGTCGCGGCTGTCAAAGCGCCAGGCTTCGGCGATCGCCGCAAGGCCATGCTCGAGGATATCTCGATCCTCACCGCCGGCCAGCTGATCTCTGAAGAACTCGGCATCAAGCTCGAGAACGTAACCTTGCAGATGCTCGGCCGCGCGAAGCGGATTCGCATCGACAAGGAAGCGACCACCGTCATCGACGGTGCCGGCGAAAAGAAGGACATCGAGGCGCGTATCGCCCAGATCAAGTCGCAGATCGCCGATACCACCTCGGACTATGACCGTGAGAAGCTGCAGGAGCGTCTGGCCAAGCTTGCCGGCGGCGTCGCGGTGATCCGTGTCGGCGGTGCCACCGAAGTCGAAGTGAAGGAGAAGAAAGACCGCGTCGACGACGCCCTCAACGCAACGCGCGCCGCCGTCGAGGAAGGCGTGCTGCCGGGCGGTGGTGTCGCCCTGCTGCGGTCCATCAAGGCCCTCGAAAACATCAAGGTCGAAAACGCCGACCAGAAAACCGGCGTCGATATCGTCCGCAAGGCGATCCAGACACCGGCCAAGCAGATCGTCGACAACTCTGGCGGCGACGGCGCGGTTGTGGTCGGCAAGCTGATCGAGAATACTTCATACGGCTACGGCTACAACGCCCAGACCGGCGAATACGGGGATCTCGTGAAGCTCGGCATCATCGATCCGACCAAGGTTGTGCGCACGGCGCTGCAGGATGCGGCCTCCATTGCCGGTCTCCTCATCACCACTGAGGCGATCGTCGTGGAAGCACCGAAGAAGGAGTCAGCCGCGTCACCTGGTGGCGGCGGCGGGATGGGCGGAATGGGTGGAATGGATTTCTAACCCCGCTGGTTTAATTCTTGAAGTTGCGCGAAGGGCCCCGGAACTCCGGGGCCCTTTTTTGCGCCGGCCAATTGTTCGCCATCCGTATTCGCGTAGAAACGGTTGTTTTCATTATTTTTTCAAAGCCCCCGCCGCACCGTTTCCCCTGGACTGCAAAATGATTTAAGATCACCCTAACGAGGGCGGCTTATAAGGGGGAGAACCGACAAGATGCCTCGAGCGTCTGGGCCGCGGCCGGATACGGCTGGCAACCGGAAAACCGCAACACGAGCGGATCTCCTCAACGCCGTTTATGCTTCCTGTCCGATGCTTTCGCGCGCCAAAGCAAAAGAAATCTTCGAAATGGCTCTAGAAGAAATTTCCATTTCGCTGGTGCGCGGTGAACCCGTAAAGCTGCGCTCCTTTGGCCTGTTTCTGGTGCGCACCAAACGCGAACGCATCGGCCGTAATCCGCGTACCGGTGTGGAAGTGCCGATCAAGCCGCGCCGCGTTCTCACCTTCAAACCGTCGCCGGTCCTTTGCGCATCGATCAATGGCTTGGTGGCCGAAGAAGAGCCAGAAAGCAGCGATCTCAGCTGAAGAATGGACCAACACAGGCGGGCGGCTTCAACCCAAATTGGCAGGCCTGCACTTATGGTTCTACGCGCGATCACCCCCCCCCATTGTGATGAAAATGGGCGACAAACAAAAGGCAAAAACATCTCGCCTTCATGACGGCCAGAACCAGTCACTCTGGTCTCGATGCGGCGCGGCACCGCTTGCCCATCGTCCATATACCTCATAAAGAGCCTTCGACTATTTCATCAAATACCTGAAAACAAAAGGTATGCCATGCATCTCCTTGCCGTCCTCGTGGGCCTCTTCTCGGCCGCCGCCGTCGCTGCCGGTTTGAAAACCGGTGACAACATCGTGCTGTTGCTCGCGGGGGTGGGATTTTTGTGCGCTTTTACCACCTACCGGGCGCGACAGATCTCGACCTTTCTGCAAATATTCGTGGCAATCTTCGCGGCCGAAACCGTGATCTTCGGCATTATTTTCCTTATCGATCAGATCGGTCTTTGGCCGCCATCGCTTGAGGATTATGCCTTCCCCGAAAGCCTGCCACTGACAGTCGCGCTTTTCGCCATCCTTGTCTACGCGATTGCCTATATCCCGGTCATTCAATCGATCACCCGCATCGCCGACCGCTATTTCGACTCGGAGGAGCCGACCCGCGCCCGCATATGGCCGTTTCCCGCTTTCGGCGCGCGGGAGCGGCGAGTCGCCATCGGCATGGTGGTTTTTCTCGTCCTGATTAATCAGATGGAAGTCGGCGTAAGCGTGCGGCTTTCGTTTTTTTCCCGCGACATGTATAATGCCCTGCAAGATAAAAACGCCGCAGCCTTTTGGACCCAAATCTTTTTCGTCTTCACACCCTTTGCCTTTTTCGACGTCGCGGCGCATGTCATCGAATATATCGTGCAATCGACCCTCATCATTCGCTGGCGGCTCTGGCTCACCAACAATTATGTCAGCCGCTGGCTCGACACCCATACCCATTACCGTATGTCGCTGGCGGGGGGCGCCGCCGACAATCC
>Ga0181535_10000679_pt1 | contig 48904 bp, 26 predicted proteins | sample PEATcosm2014_Bin_44_FD_119774 | JGI IMG/M metagenome (GOLD analysis project Ga0181535, IMG submission 119774) | Peatland microbial communities from MTU Mesocosm Facility, Houghton, MI, USA - PEATcosm2014_Bin17_30_metaG | ecosystem: Environmental > Terrestrial > Soil > Wetlands > Peat | place... | reverse complement strand
TTGCTCTTTCCCAGTCTTCGCTTTTTCATAGTTGCTTTCGTCTTCTCTTGCGGTGCTATCCCGCTGATGACGATCTCAATGTCTCGACACTACCGCCCTCTTGGAGCTTGGCGGTAGCCTGATCCCTTCAAATCATTGCCTAATCCGATCATCATGGGTGATTTCGGGTACTTGCCACCTGAATTTAGCGTTACAGTACAATTGTCAAAGGAGCACGTGCGTGGCGCTGACAAGCAATCGGCACAGTACGAATCGCGAGCATACTTCACGACTGGTTGAACTTCGGACGGAGCTTGCCCACAGGATCGCTGAATATCTTCCAGTGGAGGGTGAAAAGAGAACCGATATTTCATCGCTTTCTCTGCATCGGCATGACACCCCAACCCCGTGCAACCCGGCAACCTATGGGCCGAACCTATCGGTATTCGTGCAGGGCCGAAAGCGTCTTACCATGGGGGGAGCGACATATGTGTGCGACGAGTCGGCATTTCTGTTGACTTCGGTCGATGTGCCTGTCGTCAGTCAAATCTTCGCCAGCAAAGAGGTGCCATACCTCGCATTGCGGCTGGCCCTGGATATGCCACTGGTGCGAGAGATCATCAGCCGGGAAGACTTGCCTGAGCCCCCAGTGTCATCCCAAGTTCGTGGCATCGCCGTTGGAATAACTACTGCCGAGTTGTTAGGTGCATGTTCGCGGTTACTGGATCTACTCGACACGCCAGAGGACATACCGTTCCTGAGCAAGACAATTCAGGGTGAGATCATATACCGCTTACTTCGCGGCCCACAAGGAGAGAGGCTGCGTGCGATTGCCACCACAGGGGACCAGAGCCACAGAACTGCGAAGGCGATCGCTTGGCTTGTGGCTAACTTTGACAAGCCATTGCATATAGAGAAACTCGCAACCATGGCCCGAATGGGAACTTCGACTTTCAATCGTCATTTCCGCACCCTGACCGCAATGAGCCCTCTTCAATATCAGAAGCAGCTTCGACTACATTCTGCTCGTGAGCGAATGCTCAATGACGGACTCGATGCTGCGAGTGCGGCGTTTGAAGTCGGATATGAAAGCGCAAGTCAGTTCAGCCGTGAATACAAACGCTTTTTCGGTAAGCCACCGATACGAGACATCAGTGCCCTGCGAAAGAACAAAGTTGTGGCGATTGACGCCAAGTAGTGATAAGGAACTCAATCCGCCGATACGCCTCACATGCCATATTGTGGCATTCGCAGTAAATTCCCGCTAGGTCGTCGCAGTCCGTTCATGCAAGCCGAGGGCAGAGTGCTGCAACGATTGCTTCCGCCAAGGAAACGTCAGCGTTCGAAAACAGGATCAATCTGCGAAGCCGGTTCGCGGAGTAGTTTTGGAATTTGCGACAAAAATGCGACAAAGCTGCGGGAAGGAGGTGCTTCTAAATGATTGATTTAATTGGTGGACCTGATCGGGATCGGAGTATCCGGGCTATTGAGCCAGCGTAAGTTACTGATTTTATTATGCAAGAAAAGCCGACATTTCCACCTTTGCCATGTCGGTTGTACGATTTTTGTACGAAAATCTTCTCGAGACGAGCAAAGGTACCTTGTTTGAGCCGAGATCTGGTCGGCACTATCACGATCGTGGAACGTCGCATAGGCCCTGCTGAGCCTTATGCAAGCACGCAGGCGACCTTGTGCGTTTCAAGCATGCGTTGAAAGTCCGACGGTAGTTCCTTATCGGAAATGATCTGATGGATTTCGTTCAGGCTGGCTACGTGAATCATTGCATTACGTCCGAATTTGGTGTGATCGGCCACAATCACCACTTTGCGCACAGCCCGAATCATGGCGCGGAGCGATTCCACAATGAGGCTGTTTGAGTCGCTGATGCCATCCTCGGTGATGCCGCGGATGCCCATAATAAGGATGTCAGCCGAGACGCTTTGCAGCATCTTTTCGCAGATTGGTCCGAGTTGCACGCCCAGGCGTGGGTACAGATAGCCACCGGTCAATATGACCTCAGCTTGTTTACTGTCCCAGAAAGTCTGTGCCACCGGAATGGAATTGGTCACAATCTGGATGGGCCTTTCGGTCAGGCATCGGGCGACCTCGACGACCGTCGAACCGCCGCCCAGGATCACGGTCTGTCCATCTTCCACCAGCGTTGCAGCCGCTTTGCCAATGCGCGTCTTCTCTTCGTGGCAACTGACAGACAGATGGCCGAAGTCCATGATTTCGTCGCGGGTCTCTAACGAGATAGCTCCGCCGTGGACCCTGCGCAGAATTCCATCCCTTTCCAGTTCAATGAGATCGCGGCGAATGCTGGATTTAGAGGAATTGAAGCGTGCACAAAGCTCCTCGATGCCTACAAATTCCTGTTTTGAAAAGAGATCCTGAACTTCCAGGATACGTTGGGCTTGTTTCATGAAGACGATAATACGTCTTGATTCAAAAAGATTTCAACAGAGCCAAATTGTGGATGATTTTGGAGTATATTGAATCCATTGTGCAAAACACTTCAGAAAGCCCTGTCCAGAATCAGAGCCGCACTCTGATCGAGTCGATCATCCGCCGTTCAGTTCTGGAGTGCGCTCAGCAGAGCGCGCACCAGGCAGCGGTGAGCGAAGACCCAGTTGAGATTTTCCATTCTTCCGCTGTCGCAGCGATCAAAGAAGAGATCGTGCGCACGGGCAGAAAGCTGTGGCAACGGCAGTATGTTGATGGCAACGGCGGAAACATTTCAGCGCGTGTCTCGAAGGACTATGTACTCTGTACTCCTACGCTGCTGAGCAAAGGCGACCTCCAGGTCGAGGATCTTGCATTGGTAGACCTGGAAAACCGGCGGATTTGCGGGAATCGCCCTCATACCAGCGAGATCTTGTTGCACCTGGAGATTTATAAGACAGTACCGCAGGCCAAGGCCGTGATTCACTGTCACCCTCCGTATGCCACTGCGTACGCGGTCGCAGGCGTGGTCCCGCGCGGCAACCTGGTGCCCGAACAGGAGGTCTTTGTCGGTCCGGTGGCGCTGTCGCCGTATGAAACGCCGGGCACAAAGGCTTTTGCCCAGACGGTTCGCCCGCTTGCCAGGGACTACAACACGATCCTGCTGGCGAATCACGGCGTGGTCTGCTGGGCGGATACGATCACCCACGCGGAGTGGTATGTCGAGATTGTCGACACCTACTGCAAGACGATCATGATCGCTTCGCAACTGCGGCCGGATCTCCCGGAAATTCCTCCGGAGAAGCTGGCCGATTTGTTAGCGCTCAAGCAGCGCATGGGGATGAGTCTGCCTGACGCGAGGCTTGCCACTGAGGCGGCCGCAGAGCCGGACAAACTGGAAGCTGCCGTCGATGCCTACATCGGAGCAGAGGCTTCGGCGCAAATTGAAGGCATGCGGGACCTTGCCGGCATGGATAAACTTGTCAGTCGTTTGACAGAACAGGTCGTAACTTTCCTCGAAAAAAGCGCATGAAGCAGACGGTCCATTTCGTTGCCGCCGATCTTGGAGCATCCAGCGGACGGATCATGCTCGGCCAGTGGGACGGCCGTATGTTTTCCGTGCGCGAACTTCATCGCTTCGCCAATAGCGGAGTGCGCGTAGGCGACGGACTCTACTGGGACATTTTGGGTATCTGGTCACATATCCGTGCGGGGCTGGAGAAGTATCATTTCTTCTGCTCGCAACCGCCGCAGGGGATTGCCGTGGATGCATGGGGTGTGGACTTCGGTTTGTTGGATCGTGCCGGGCGCCTGGTCGGAAACCCGCGGCATTATCGAGACCCCAGAACAGACGGCATTCCGCAGCGCGTATTTGAGGCTGTTCCGGAACGGGAGTGGTTTGCCGAAACCGGCGTCCAGACGATGCCGATCAATACGTTGTTCCAACTCTACAGTATGGTCCTCGCTCACGACCCTGCGCTTGCCAGCGCCGAAACCCTCCTGATGATTCCAGACCTGTGCACGTACTTCCTGTGCGGTGACAAGATCGTGGAATGGACCGAGGCTGCCACCACGCAGATGTACTCACCAACGCGGAAGGACTGGGCACGAGCGCTGTTGAATGGTTTGGATATGCCGGTTAATATTCTGCCGCCGGTGACAAAGCCCGGAACCATACTGTCGCCGGTGCGCAAGGACGTGATCGAGGATTGCGGTTTCACGCAGTCGTTTCCCGCGATTGCGGTGGGATCGCACGATACGGCGAGTGCTGTGGCAGCCATCCCCAATATGAACGAGGACAGTGTGTTTTTGTCCAGCGGCACCTGGAGTCTGATGGGGGTTGAGACGGCGGAGCCGAACACCTCGGAGGAGGCGTTCCAGCTGGGCTTTACCAATGAGGGTGGCGCAGATGGATCGGTGTTGTTGCTGAAAAACATCACCGGGCTGTGGATTGTGCAGGAATGCCTGCGGCATTGGACGAGCGATGGCCGCCAGTACACATGGAAGGAGTTGGTGGCGGCGGCTGAGACAGCAAAGGTCCTTCAATGTTTCATCGATCCCGATGCGCGCGATTTTCAGTCGCAATGCGACATGCCGCGCGCGATTCAGCACTACTGTGACGCGACGGGGCAAGCGGTCCCGCAGACCGAGGGTGAGATTGCGCGCAGCGCGTTTGAGAGCCTGAGCCTGAAATACCGTTCGGTTCTGGAGTCGCTGCGAAAGTTGACCGGGCGAACTCTTCGCACTATCCGCGTGGCTGGCGGCGGAGGCTTGAATGCGGTGTTATGCCAGATGACGGCCGACGCCTGTGGCTGCGAAGTGGTGAGCGGTCCGGTGGAGGCTTCGACTTTGGGCAACGTGATGCTGCAGGCGGTAGCCACCGGGTATTTGCCGGATGTGCGTTCGGGACGCGCCGCGATCGCGGAATCCGTGCAATGTTCTGTGTTTGAGCCCCATCGATCCGATCGATGGGATGAGGCGTATGCGCGCTTCCGCGCGCTCGAATCAATGTGTTCCGCGGCCGTCTCAGGCCGCGATAGATGCGCGCCGGCTCGCTGAAGCCGGAGGGAAAGTGAAGGAGCAAGCCCATGGCAGCGTATGTTGTTCCCGAATTGGAAGCGCCCACTCCAGTGGCAACCAAAGAAGTGCTGTTGATCGCCAGCGGAGATTTGCGCCAGTCCGCAAATCAGACGTGTTGGCCCGCTCAGTCGGAGATGGAAGCGAAACTGACGAAGGCATTTAAGGCCGAAGGGTACACGCTACGGCGTGCGCACTCCTATTCCGATGCTCTGAAGCATGGATTCATCGATAGCCAGCGCATGGGCATGGACGTCTTTTCGCACATTCATCCTGACGCGCCCCTCGTGGTTGCCGAGTCGGTGTGGCAGTACAGCCATCACGTGCTGGCCGGTCTTCTCGGCCATCGTGGTCCCATCCTCACCGTGGCGAACTGGTCAGGTCAATGGCCGGGCCTGGTCGGGATGCTCAACCTGAACGGCTGCCTGTACAAGGCTGGCGTTCGGTTCAGCACCCTGTGGAGCAAAGATTTCGACGACGAGATCTTCAAGGAAGGTCTGCGGGAATGGTTGAGGGATAACCGCGTTGTTCACGACCTCAATCACGTGCACGATCTCGATTTGGCTGCGTCGCCGGCGGCCGAGCGGGAACTCGGAAGTTCTCTGGCAAAGCTGCTCAAGGCACGCAAGGCGATCCTGGGAGTCTTCGACGAAGGTTGCATGGGCATGTATAACGCCATCATCGAGGACAACCTTCTCAATCCTCTCGGCATATACAAGGAGCGCTTGAGCCAATCCGCGCTTGTTGCAGCTATGCGCGAAGTTTCCAACGCCGAGGCGCAGGCAATTCGCGACTGGCTGGATGCACGAGGGGTAACCTTTAAGACCGGCCCCAACGAGGAGACGGACCTTACCGACGCGCAGATTCTCGAGCAGTGCAAGATGTACATCGCAGCCATGCGCACTGCCGCCGACTTTGGCTGCGACGTCATCGGCATTCAGTACCAGCAAGGCTTGAAGGATCTGGTGCCCGCGTCGGATTTGGCTGAAGGACTGCTCAACAATGTCGAGCGGCCACCTGTGTTTGACAAACAACACAAGGAGCTCTATGCCGGCAAGCCTCTGCCTCATTTCAACGAGGTGGATGAATGCGCGGGCGTCGACTCGCTCGTCACCAACCGCGTCTGGTCGGCCATGGACCTTGATCCCGCCACGACACTGCACGATGTCCGCTGGGGCGAACACTATACAGGCCAGGGCATCGACGATTTCGTGTGGCTCTTCCAGATATCGGGCGCGGTACCCGCCTCCCATCTCATCGGCGGATACGCGGGAGCTCGAAGCGAGCGCCAGCACCCGATGTACTTCCGCCTGGGCGGCGGCACGCTCACCGGTGTCTGCAAGCCCGGGCCAGTGGTCTGGAGCCGTGTGTTTGTGGAGGACGGAAAACTGCACGTCGATATCGGTCGCGCAACTGCCGTCGAATTGCCCGAGGAAGAAACAACACGCCGCTTGCATTTGGTGAACCGGGAATGGCCCATCATGAGCGTGGTCCTGCACGGTGTCTCGCAGGCGCAGTTCATGGTCAGGCATCATGCCAACCATGTGAACGTGGCATATGCGCCTACCGCTGAGATCGCGGATCGGGCGCTCGCGGCGAAAGCTGCCATGTTCGCCGAACTGGGCGTCCAGGTACATCTCTGCGGCATTTGAGAGCGATCGCCTGTCTGTCAAGGCGCAAAGAAGGATGAGCATCCCCCGCATTGTCCGGCTGCGGGGATGCTCACAGTGATCCGAGGAGGTCTTTCTCGTGAGTATAGCAACCAGCGTGATTCGTCAGTACCAGATGCTGATCGACGGAGAATTTGTCGGCAGCAAGAACATGCTTCCAGTGTTGAATCCCACAACAGAGGAAGTGATCTCCGAAGTGCCAGCGGCAACCGCGGAACAAGTGGATGCGGCTGTATTGGCGGCCGAGCGTGCGCAGATAGGCTGGGCGCGGCTGCCAGCCATTCAGCGGGCGCGCCACCTGCACGAAATCGCCAATGCCATTCGCAAGAAAAAGGCATTCCTGGCGCACATCATCGCCGAAGAACAGGGCAAGATTCTCCCTCTCGCCGAAATCGAAGTCGACTTTTCCGCAGACTATGTCGACTACATGGCCGAGTTTGCCCGGCGATACGAAGGCGAAATCATCCAGAGCGACCGTCCGGGCGAAAACATCCTTCTCTATAAAGCGCCCATCGGTGTCGTGGCAGGAATCCTGCCGTGGAATTTTCCATTCTTTCTGATCGTGCGCAAAATGGCTCCCGCGCTGGTGACAGGCAACACGATCGTGATCAAGCCAAGCGGCGATACGCCGAACAATGCGTGCGAATTTGCAAAAATTGTCGCCGAGTCATCGCTGCCTAAAGGCGTATTCAACCTTGTCACTGGCAAGGGTTCAGTGATCGGTATGGGACTGGCCGGCCATCCACGGGTTGGCATGGTGAGCCTGACAGGCAGCGTGGATGTCGGCACCGCCGTAATGCACGCTGCTGCGCTCAACATCACCAAAGTGTCTCTGGAATTAGGTGGCAAAGCGCCGGCAATCGTAATGGCTGACGCCGATCTCGACCTGGCTGTGAAAGCAATTCGCGATTCACGCATCATCAATACGGGCCAGGTGTGCAACTGCGCGGAGCGCGTCTATGTACACGAGTCCATCGCCGACGAGTTTGTAGCGCGCATGACGGACGCGATGCGGAAGACGGTCACAGGAGATCCCTTCACACCGGGTGTGGAAATGGGCCCGTTGGTCAGCCAGTCACAAGTGTGCAAAGTGGAATCAGCCGTCCGGCAGGCGGTAACGGATGGTGCAAAGGTTACGGTTGGCGGCCAGCGCGGCGATCACGAGCGCGGCTACTACTTCGAGCCCACAGTGCTGACTGGCTGCCGGCAGGAAATGGATATCATGCGCAACGAGATTTTCGGTCCAGTTCTGCCGATTGCTACGTTCTCCGATCTCGACGAGGCCATTGCAATGGCGAATGACTGCGAGTACGGACTCACATCGTCCATCTTTACACGCAGTCTGGACGCGGCCATGCGCGCAGCCAACGAATTGAAGTTCGGTGAGACCTATGTGAACCGCGAGCACTTCGAGGCGATACAGGGCTTCCACGCCGGATGGCGCAAATCGGGCATCGGCGGAGCGGACGGGCGCCATGGGCTTGAAGAGTTCCTGCAGACGCACGTGGTCTATATGGACTACGACACAAAGGCGAAATAGCACGAGGACTGGCCTGACTACCGCTTGTGCAGGGGTCTACGCGGCCTGGGATGGATGAGAATGCTGGCTCCTGTATCTGCAGTGCAAAGCGAAACCACCGAGAATGCAACCCGGCTTGTTCCATCCGGAATGGGCCTGCAGTTTGCCCTGGTTACGTCGCTGTTCTTTCTCTGGGGAGTGCCCAATAACCTGAACGACGTGCTGATTCGCCAGTTCATGAAATCCTTTGCCATCTCCCGCTTTCAGGCGGGGTTAGTGCAATCAGCGTTCTATCTTGGCTATTTTCTGCTCGCCACGCCGGCCGCGCTGCTCATGCGCCGCTATGGGTATAAGTTTGGCTTCCTTGCAGGGCTATGCCTGCTGGGCACCGGGACACTGCTGTTTTGGCCGGCTGCCATAGTGGCCCGCTACTCCTTTTTCCTGTTTGCCTTATTCGTGATTGCCGCCGGACTCTCGTTCCTTGAAACCGCGGCGAACCCGTTTATCGCTCAACTGGGGAATGGGACGAACGGCGCCCGACGATTGAACTTCTCCCAGGCATTCAATCCATTGGGCGCAATCAGCGGCGTATTGGTGGGCACAGTATTTATCTTTTCCGGCGTTGAACTAAGCAGCCAACAGATAGCAGCCATGCAGGCGGCGCATACCTATGAAGCGTACCTCCGCCGCGAAACGCTGCGCGTGGTGGATCCTTATCTGGTTCTTGGAGCCGCCGCATTTTTCCTCGCCTTTCTGATCTGGCGGACAAAGTTTCCTGCATTTGAGGGGGAACAGGGCACGGCAGAGAGCAACCACGGCCGTTACCGCGACTTGCTCCGTTATCCGCACTTCCTGCTGGCTATTCTCGCTCAGTTCATGTACGTCGGCGCGCAGGTCGGCACATGGAGCTATTTCATCCAGTACGTGCAGGACTCGACCCGTCAGCCGGAGAAGATAGCAGGATACTTCCTTACCGGAACGTTGGTTGCTTTCGGAGTGGGGCGCTTTTCCTCATCGGCGCTCATGAAGTATGTCAAGCCGGCAAGATTGATGGGTGTCTACAGTGTGATCAACATCGCGCTGGTTGCCACAGGAATTCTTCATCCGGGATGGGTGGGCCTGTGGGCGATCTTTGCAACCAGCTTCTTCATGTCCGTGATGTACCCGACGATCTTTGCGCTGGGCATCAACGGACTGGGCAGGAATACCAAGATCGGCGCCTCGCTCATCATTATGGCGATCGTCGGCGGCGCAGTTCTCACGCCAGCCATGGGGTTGCTGTCTCAATCAACACATAGCATCGCTAAGGCGTATGCGGTCCCGCTGGTTGGCTATCTCTTTGTCACGTTTTACGCATTTATCGGTAGCCGGATCGGCCTGAAAAATGGCGCGGTCCCGTCGACCGCAAACGTTTGATGGAACCGCACAACTGAGCAGCGATGGCGTTCACGCCGGTGCGTGTCTTACAGAAAGGGTCAACATCGTGAAACTCTTTTTTCTCCGTCCTTGGCATGTGCTGCTTGGCAGCCTGGCGTGCAGCATCTTTATTTGCAGTTCGTGTCTTCTTTCGCAGGATAAGCATCCTGTTCCCTCTGTCCAGGATACCGAGACCCAGGCGCAACGCGATGCCCGTATGGGGTGGTGGCGCGACGCACGGTATGGCATGTTTATTCACTGGGGACTCTATGCAGTGCCTGCGGGAACCTGGAACGGGAAACCGACTTCGGGAGCGGGCGAGTGGATTATGCATGACGAGAAAATCCCAGTTGCCGATTATCAGCAGCTCCCGCAGCAGTTCAACCCCACGGAGTTTGATGCTCATGCCTGGGTATCGCTAGCCAAAGCCGCGGGCATGAAATACATCGTAATTACTGCGAAACATCATGAAGGTTTCGCCATGTTCGACTCGAAAGCGAATGCGTTCAATATTGTCAGTTCAACTCCATTTAAGCGCGATCCTTTGAGAGAATTGGCGATCGAGTGTCAAAAGCAGGGGATCAAACTTGGCTTCTATTACTCGCAGGATCAGGACTGGACGGCTCCTGGAGGTGCGGCTTTCGACGGCCACTGGGACAAAGCACAGGATGGAGATTTTGCGGCCTATCTGCACACCAAGGCGATTCCGCAGCTCAAAGAATTGCTGACGAACTACGAGCCTTATCCGGCGATCATCTGGTTTGACACGCCCACCGAGGACATGACGCCGCAACTTGCGAGCGAGATCGTTTCCGTGCTTAACCAGCACCCCAACCTGATCTGGAACAACCGGCTGGGCGGTGGGTATCAAGGTGATACCGAAACGCCGGAACAGCAAATACCTCCGCAAGGGTTCCCGGGAAAAGATTGGGAAACCTGCATGACGATCAACGACACGTGGGGTTTCAAAGCAAACGATACGAGCTTCAAATCGACAGAGACTCTGCTGCGCAACCTCATCGACATCGCGAGCAAAGGCGGAAATTACCTGCTTAACGTTGGCCCTGATGCGCACGGCGTGATTCCATCGGCGGAAGCCGATCGTCTCAGGGCTATCGGCAAATGGCTCGACACCAACGGCGAAGCCATCTATGGCTCAGGGCCGACAGCTTTCGGCGACGAAGACGGTTCGTACAGCCAGACCGAAAAGGATCGCGACGGCAAGCCGCTGTGGGTGCCTCGATGGGATTGGCGCAGTACTACTAAACCAGGCAAGATCTACATCCACATTTTCAAATGGCCGAGCGAGCCATTTCACCTTGAAAAAGTGCCGGGACAAATCTCTAAGGTCTATCTTTTGGCCGACCCGAAACATAAGCCATTGAAATTCACGCAGAACGGCTCCGCACTGAATGTCAGTCTGCCTAAGCAGCCGCTCGATCCGCTGGCCACTGTGCTGGTCCTTCAAAAGAAGCACTAATCTGCGACTTCCGAGCGCACATCGTGCCGGCATTTCACAAGGATCAATCCGGGAAGACGGCGGCTATGGGGAACGAGAAGCAGACCAGCACAACGCAACAAGGTCAAAGATCTGGCGATGCGGCTTAAAGCGCAGCCAATGGAAGAGGCAATGGGAAGGGGATTTCGCAGAGATCCATTTTTGAAGCGTATTGAACTGCCTCCTTTGGCTGAAATAGGGAGTGGCTTCTTCTGGAATCCGAAGCTGCAACCGATTGATAATAAAGCACATTTTCAGGTATTTTACCTGAACCCGTGCCGTTAACGACCTTCACAGTGCTTTGTCAAGACGCGTACAAATGATTGGTCGTTATAGCCCGCAAATTCTCAGGTCTCATCAGGTATGGAGGGCATGGTTCTGGAGCCATGTATCTGCCCGGGGGATGACTTGCAGACAGCCTGATCTTTGCGCGATTTGGAAGAGGAAACGTGAAAACACAGCTTTTCGTGATTGGTGCAGTCTTTATGTTCTCGGCCATACTGCCCAGCGAGGTTCTCGGTGCCGAACGGGTCGCTCAAGTCGCAAACCTGGATGTCAGCAAGATCAGCCAGACGATTGAGCGCCCGAGGACCACTGGGGCAGGATCCGCGGTGTCAATAGGAGGTACGAAATTCGAGCGCAGCATTCCAACACGGGCTAAGAGCCGCCTCTACATCCAACTTGACGGACACGCGTTGAGTTTTTCCGCGTTGGGCGGTATCAGCGACAGCGACAGGACGAATCTGGTGACATTCCGCGGTGTCGTGGGCCAAGTGGAGTTCCTGATATACGGCGATGGCAAGCTTCTCAAGCGTAGCGGCCTCGTCAAACAGGGGGACCCAGCGGTGTCGCTTCAAGCGAACCTGGCCGGCGTTCGTGAACTGCTCCTGGCAGTGGACGGCCCGAGCGGCGCCTTTGCAAATTGGGTACAAGCCAAGATTACCTATACGGGGCACACTCCTCGCACGGTGTTCCCGCCAGAGGAGCGTGACGTGAAGCGCGTCTCTTCGCAACCGCCTGAGCCGCGCCTCAATGGGGCGATGGTCGCAGGCATCCGGCCGGGCACGCCGTTTCTTTACACCATTGCGGCTACGGGGCAACGGCCAATGCGCTTCGCAGCCAACAGGCTGCCTACGGGACTGCGGCTGTGCCGAAAGACTGGAATCATCACGGGAATTCTCACAGGGTCCGGTGAGTATGCGGTAAGGGTGACCGTAAGCAACGCGCTCGGCCACGCGGAGAAAACCCTGCGAATCATCGTCGGCAACGAACTCGCACTGACACCGCCCATGGGCTGGAATTCTTGGAATGTCACCGAGGGGTTGGTTAGCGAGACAGTATTGGAGGAGATGGCTGACGCGATGGTCTCTTACGGCTTGAGGGATGTCGGCTACCAGTACATCGATATGGATGGTTCGTGGGTCGTCAGCCGCGATTCAGAAGGCCGCCCGGTCGCCGATCCGGTGCGATTCCCGCATGGACTAAAAGCTGTCGCCGACTACCTGCATGCGCGTGGGTTCAAGATGGGGATTTACTCCAGCCCTGCCTCCACGACCTGCGACGGTCGCGAACCTGGGACTATGGGGCACCAGGAGTCCGACGTAAAGACCTGGGTGACGTGGGGCGCGGACCTGCTGAAATACGACTCGTGCAGCACTCCCCCCGATCAAGCGCAGGAGCTTTATGGGCGCATGGGTAAGCTATTAAAGGAGTCCGGCCGCTCCATAGTGTACAGTCTTTCCGGAACCGGGGCGCCGGCAGGGGCAGAGTGGGGCGCAAACGCGCAAATGTGGCGCACTACCGGTGACATTCGCGATATTTGGCACTTGGAGCTCGAGGGTGGCGACGGCATCATAGATTCCTTTGAAGAGCAGCCGAAGGTGACCCAATATCAGCATCCCGGCGGCTGGAATGACCCTGACCTTCTCCTAGCCGGCATTTACGGCAAAGGCGGTTCGGCCAATGACCTGGCGGCCAAGGGCGCCAATGATATCGAGTACCGGACACAGATGAGCTTGTGGGCCATGTTGAGCGCACCCCTGTTGGCGTCGGCGGATCTGCGCGTAATCAGTCCAGCGGCTCTCGAGATCCTCACGAATCCTGAAGTCATCGAGGTAGACCAGGATCTGCTCGGACGCGAACCGACGCTCTCCTTGCGCCAGGGAGAAGTGGAAGTCTGGTCGAAGGATATGGCGGACGGCTCGAAGGCGCTCGCGTTGCTGAACCGTGGCGAGCAGCCGATCACGATTACTGCAAAGTGGAGCGACATCGGGCTTAGCGGAAGGCAGCGGGTACGCGATTTGTGGCAGCGCAAGGATGTTGGCGTATTCACGGATCGGTTCTCTACAAGTGTGCCGCGACACGGAACGGCGGTCGTCCAAATATGGGCTGTGAAGTGATCAATCTTGGAGAAGAGTGCCGCAAGTTGGCCGCGCAGTGCGGCTCTTCCGGGACCACACGCTGGAGATCGACCCATTGCGAGGGCGCGGGTTCTCTTGGCCAATGAACAGATCAATCGCCATCCGCTCTACTGAATCCCGGTATCTGGCCGGACACTCATGTTCTCCCGACTTTCGACGTCGTCGGCGCAACTTGATCGACCGGAGTCTTATCATAATTGCCTTTATTTTGCTCGTTTCCTCAGCCGCAAGTGCACAGGCGATTTTTGAGGACACCTTCGATTCCGTATCCGGAGCAACAAGGAGACTTTCGTCAACGAGCAAGATTGTTGAAGTGAAGTCCTTCACAACCAGAAACGACAGCTTTCAGAATTCTGCAATTGCCAATGTCGGTGCGGCGCCGCCATATCTGTCCTCAACCGTTATGAACAACAGTGCGATTCAAACACCCGAAGCCAGACAGACCGGAGACCACATCCCAAGTCCGCTCTCTGTCGCAGGCGGGAAATCATCGAATACGGCGGTCCAGGTCCAACCGCCCAGCCAAAGCCGGCCCCCGTTCTCTGTCACAAGCGACAGCTATCTCAACATTGTTGTGCCATCTGGCAATGGCGGGAGCGCGGGTGGAGTGATTTACGCGCCGACTGAGGTAAGAACCTCTTGGGCGGCGCTGGCTGGCGCAACGAAGAGAGGGGCAATAGCCTATACCACCTTGAACGGTGCGTTTGATTTTTTTGTATGTCCAAACAATTACGAACGGGGTGACATATCATGGCTGCGCCCTATCGATATATCGGGGATATCGGGTCCCTCAGGAATGCGCATTCTGCTGAATGGCACCCCCGATAATCGTGTTCAGTTTAGGATCCGTACCGGTGCAGCGCATGGATTGGGTTCTAGCCCGGCTTCCTTTACCACCAACGATACATTCAATCTGCCCAATGCGATCGACAGAGCGCCGAGCCTCTTTATAAAAGGCGAGATCGTGCATATGGGCGTCACCTTCGCCACCGACCAGGCCACGGGCAAGGTCACGATCAAGCTCTTCGGTGTCCAGGGGATTGCGCCGATCGAGACCGATTCCGATACGGTCGGCCAAGGGGATCTGCTGGCCATGCAGAGTTTCTATATCAGCGCAGCGGCGGCTGGCGCCGAACCGCTGACCTCCGGAGCTTGGCAGTTTGCAGTTTCTTCTTCAAGAGCCACGAATATCGACGTAGATTACGACTCGATCCGGCTGTACAGCAGTGCCCCGGATATATTGCCGAGTCTGGGCCAGATATATCGTCTTCCTCCGATTCTGAGAGCATCATTTACCACGATTCCTGCCGGAAAAGATCTATCGAGTACGCTTTTTCTCGAGCGCGATACAGGCATCGGGCTGAACGCCACAGTCTTCAGCAGCCCAGCCAGCATTACCCTCACTTGGCCTGCGCCGGACACAGGAGAGGGCATTTGGATTGGCATCTACCGAAAGCTGCCAGCGGAGAAAGCGTGGAAAGAGATGGTTGCGTCTCCCGAACTGCCGATCACGGCCGTTTCATGGACCGATACATCGGTGAAGCCAGGCACGATGTACGAATACAAGATCAAGCGCAGAATCACCGCGCCCAACGCTCCGGTCGGATACGGTTATTGTTGGGCGGGCATTGCCGTGCCACCTCTCCATCGTCGCGGTTCAGCCGTGCTGGTCGTCGAGTCGAGCGTGTATGCGCCGCTGTCCGCAGAGATTGGCACGCTGGTCAGCGACCTGAACGGTGACGGCTGGATCGTAAAACAGCATACGGTGGACGCCAAACCGGTCGACACCGAGGGCTATGCGCAGGCGGTTGTCAATGTGCGCAAACTTATTCAGGCGGACTATCAGGCCGATCCTTCGGTGGACGCTGCGATCCTGCTGGGTCATGTGCCGGTGCCATACTCGGGCGCGGTGACGCTGGACGGTCATGACCACCACCGCGGAGCTTGGCCGGCTGATGCCTACTATGGCGATATAACCGGAACCTGGACCGATGCCTCGCTTACGATCAAGCCCGATCAAAGCTGGAACCGGAATATTCCCGACGACGGGAAGTTCGACCAAAACACTCTTCCGGCGCCGGTCCAGTTGCAAGTTGGGCGAATCGATTTAAGCAACCTTCCCGCCTTCACGCAACCCGGCGAGACGGCGGCGGCGGCGGAAGTTCGCCTGCTGCGGCAGTATCTTAATCGCGAACATCAGTGGCGGCAGGGGCAGGTAAAGGCCGAGCGGCGCGGGATACTTACCGACTTCTGGCTCGATGGCAACGGTGCAACTTCATGGGGATGGGTGATGTCTTCCTCCGACGGCTGGCGCTTCCTTCCAACCAATGTCGGGCAAAGCAATTTCTCTGTCTTCATCCCGTCGGGCGACTGGTCCGCCGACTACAAGGGTGAGCGGCCAGGGCTGCTCAACAGCGTGCTTGCGCACGACGACTATCTCTGGGCATTCGGCAGCACCTGGGGGGCGCTCGACTACGCCAACGATGTCTCGAACACACAACTCCTGGCCAAGCTGGGTTGCCGCGCTGTATTCATGGTGCTTTACGCTAGCGGCATTGCCGACTGGGATACCACGAACAACCTTTTGCGGGCGCATTTGGCGGCAGTGGGCTTGACCTTGGCCTCGATGTACTCTGAAACCCCGCATGTTTATATGCACCCCATGGGCATGGGGGGCACGCTGGGCGAATCGATGCGGCTGTCCATGAATAACGACATCACGCATACGTATGAAGCGGGCGGGTGGGATATCACATCCACCTCGAATATGGCTCTGATGGGAGATCCGACTCTTCGCCAGGATATGGTTGCTCCGCCGACCTCGCTGCGTGTGGCAAAAAACGGCGGCGCAACTCTTACATGGAAAGCATCGGCCGATGCGGGAGCTTCAGGATTTCTGGGCTACTATGTGTACTCAGCCAAAGCTGAAAACACTCCGTATAAGCTCCTCACTCCCAAACCTATCGGGGCGACAAACTGGGCCGACACCGGAGCGCGTCCCAGGGCGGTCTTTATGGTGCGCGCCGCAACGCTGCATACCGGCGCCACCGGCTCCTATGTCAACTTGAGCGAGGGCCCCAGCGTGGGATTCGCTCAATAGGCTGTGAGGAATCGCGCGAAGGCTCCTCTCCTAGTGCCTCCTGTGTCGCCTGCTGTGGGGCCGCGCGTGATGGAACTGGGTATGGAAAGCCAAGTTCCTGGTGTTCAAATTGACAGTCTTTTGAGTGTAAGCCGTTACCAGAAGTAGACAGCTTCGATCTTCGGGGAACCGGGTTGGCCATCGATAATCTGTGTGCTCAATACGACTTCCATATTCTTCTTGCCGCCGACTGCCTGCGCGGCGCGCTCTAGTTGGACTAGATTGCCGGAGTCGGTCAGAAACTGCCCTGCGGCGAGTGTACCGCCGCGGCCAATTCCCGCGACTACGACCTCGAGCTTGCCGGTATTGCTATCTGTGAACCGCGCCACGATCGCATAATCACGATAGTCACCGGTGGCCATCTGAACGGAATCATCAACCGCCCAGCGAGAATGCGGGTCGGCGCTATTGACGATACTGCGCTGTGTCATATCGGGATTGGCTGAAAAATGAAACCGCAAGGGATTGGTCAGCCGCAGCGTCCATGCGTTATCGAATGCTCCAACAAAAATAGACGGCCCAGACCGCAAATCTGCTAGATTTGTCGCTCCCTCGCCCTTGATTGTGTACTGTTTCTGGCTGGATTGGAGAATTGCCGCCACCTTGACTATTGCGTTTAGATCGTCAATTGCGACCGTGGTGAAGGGGTTCTTCTTCGAGCTGTCGTTCATCCAGACCGGGCGACCCGGTTCAGCCGGATTTCGAAGAGCGATGCCCGAATCTTGAAGTTGATCCGCAACGCAGAGCAACACGGGATCGCTTGCGGTCAATATTGGCCGCCAAAAGAAATCGAATGCGGGACGATGGATTGGTTGCCAAATGAAGACCACTCCTACCAACAACAACCCGCCTGCGGCGCAGATGAGAGCAAGGATGAGCGCGAAATGGCGCGGGGCCCGCGCTTTAGGATGAACTTCCGGTTCCGCCAGAGCTTCCTCCGAAACCAACTCCAATTCTGGAGTATCGGAGGGCGGCTCCCCTAGCTGTTTCGCAGTGAAACCAACCGCCCCATCCGCCATCGTGCCGGGTTGGTGCGTCTCAGCAGGATGGTCCGCGGCTTGTAAAGCAGCATCATTCACATCCTTCGGCCAGTGAAATTTTGGGATGTAGGAGCCGGAAGGCAGGGTGATGCGGAGTTCCTTTTCATGCCCGGGGTCCTGATAGTACTGTGCCACCCGTTTGCGAATCTCTGAGGCCGTGACCCGTACGACGGGGTCGGTGGCAGCATCGTAATCCGGGTCTCTTCTGAAGATTTCGATCCCGAGTATCCGCTCCTTGATGTTCTCCGCCTCCCCGGCCAACGTGTGATCGGTTATAAAGCGAAGGAAGGTGACGGACCGCTTGCTCTGGCTGAAATAGTGACTTGCGAGAAGCCGATTCAATTGCTCGCGGATCGCCTCTTTCTCTGGCTCACCCAGAGCTGTGTGACCGGTCTCCGCCAAATCTAGCCCCAATTCAAAGCTCCCGCCTAGACGAGTGCATTATACATCTCTAAGATCATATTCTGTAAGTTATTGATAATAAAATAAAATTAGCAGGTATTGTACCTGGCAAAACTAGTTGCGTTGCGGTACAAGACCTGAGCCAGTGCCGTTAAAGACCTTAACAGAGCATTGTTGATACGCCTATAAACCGCTCCGTCTTGAATTTCCTTTTTCACCGGGTCTCCTAGGAGTCAGCAGCGAGTGGGCGATTCATTTCGATCCGGTTTTGATGGGATTTCGCGCTACAGCGGCTCCGAGGTGTCGAAAAGGCTTGGCGGTCTGCTTTTCAGGCTGCTTGTGGGGTCCGTCCTGCGCCGAACAGCTTGAGCAGGTTGGACGTCAGGCAAGTCAATTCCCACTCGCGGCGAATATTGTCTCGCCCATGCATGCAGAAGCGTCGGAAGCCCCGCTGCTCCTTGAACTGTCCAAAGACGGCTCCATGGTCGCTTTGCGTATCAGTGAGTCGGCGATGATCGATCAACGGATCTGGATTAGGCAGTCCGTCTAGGCCCGTCTAGGCCGCGTAACTAGAAAGTGAAGAGGAAATGAACGAGGAATCGAGGAGAAACCAATGAAACGCAGGATTGACAGGTGGTGTTTGCCGGTTGTGTTCGTGTTAGCGAGCGCAGCCACCGTCGCTTTTGGCCAGAACGCTCAACTTTCAGGAAAGGTAACCGATCCTACGGGCGCAGTGGTGCCCGGGGCTGACATCACGATCACGAATTCAGCTAATGGTGCCGAAAGAAAGGCCGCCACAAACGGGGAGGGCAACTACATCGTGCCGGCTCTGCAGCCCGGCAACTACAAACTGGTCGCTGTCAAGCAGGGCTTCAGCACGGAGGTTCGCGAAGGATTGACCCTGCAGGTGGGCGACAACGCCCGGATCGATATGGTGCTAAAGATAGGCAGTACGAGCGAGACGGTCGAGGTCAGCGCCGGGATTCCGCTGTTGCGTGTCGACGATGCGCAGACAGGGCTGGTCATCGACAACCGGCGCATCGAAGAACTGCCGCAATACAACCGGAATGTTCTGGCCTTTGAACACCTGGCGCCGACGGTGAGCGGAACCGCCGATAATCCCTCCACGAGCACCGGCGGGAACGTCTCCGATTTCCGGATCAATGGCGGCCGGTCGGCGGGAAGCGAGTATACCGTAGATGGCATCCCGATGACGGAGGGCTATACGCACAACATCTCCGGGGCGGTGCTATCGCCCGAGGCGGTGCAGGAGTTCAAAGTCATCACCAACGGCATGACGTCCGAGTATGGCCGCCTCTCCGGAGGCGAGGTCGACCTCGCCACGCGCGCGGGTTCCGACAAGTTTCACGGCTCGGCCTATGAATTTGTCAAGAATCAGTTGTTCAATGCCAACGGGTGGTTCAACAACTACTACGGCACGCCCAGGAACACCTTCCACTACAACATCTTCGGAGGCAGCCTCGGCGGACGGCTTTGGATTCCCAAGATTTACAATGCGCATAAGAGCTACGTCTTCTTCAGCTATGAAGGAACCCGCTATAGTGGCGACAACACTGCCACCATATTCAGCACGCCGACGGATTTGGAAAAGCAGGGAGACTTTTCACAAACCCTCGAAACCAATGGAAAGGGCGAATTAGTACCGGCCGTAATTTATGACTGGAAAACCGGTGTCTTGCAACCCAACGGTTCTATTGTTCGCCAGCCATTCGATGGCGCCAAAATTCCATCCAACCGGATCGACGCCATCGCTAAACTATATAACGCTTACTATCCGGAACCGAATCTACCGCCCGCGGCAGGCACCACCAACACTAATAACTACGCTGGTGTTAGCCAAACTGTAACGAATGACAACAAGTATACCGGACGCTTCGATCAGATATGGTCTCCCTCCCAGATGACCTACTTTACGATTACCGTGGACGACTCAGTAAATAACCAAACTGGCGGTTTCGGCTCGGCTTACCCCTCGACAACCTCGGACCAGATATCGAAGGTAGCTTCCATCCATCATTTGGTTACCCTGCATAACGGCACGGTTGTGGAAGCCTGGGGTGGTGTATTGAGGGATACCGGCCCTGGAAACGGCTCCCCGAATCAAGCTGGCGTGCAGTCGCTGTCAAGTTCCATTAACAGCCAGGACTTTGGCTTTTCGTCCCAGTCCATGACCATTCTGGGTACGGTCGGCGGACGCTTGCCTAACATCGTTACAAATAGCCCAACCCAAGGACTTGGCGGGGGAGGCGGCTCGATTAGCTACGAAACCGATTACCATGCCGGGGTCAGTGTGCAGAAACTGATTAACTCCCACAACCTGAAGTTTGGGTTCCAGCATCATCGCTACTACACGAACGTGTTATCCGGCGGCAACCTGACTTTCGGATCCGATCCAGCAACGACCAGCTATAACCCAAACGTCGGTGGTGACGGCACCGGAGACGGCTATGCATCCTTCCTGATGGGCACCTTAGTCACGGCCGCGGGGAACCAGTACGCGGGACCGGCTTCGCGGCAGACCGCATGGGACGCTTACGGTTTGGACAGTTGGAAAGTAAACAAGAATCTGACCGTGAACGTGGGTGTCCGCTGGGACTACGAGCCACCGCGCACAGAGCGCCACAACCGCCAAGTCTTCTGGGATACCAAGTACAACTGGAATCTATCGCCCGCCGCTGGATGGAGTTGGCAAAACAATATGACTCAGGCCGGCATACCCGCCGACGAAGCCGCCACTCTTCCCCAACCCTCTTGGATGGCGAATGGATTCATGGGCCGCCCGGCAGCGATGGGCACCAAGGAGTATCCGCAGCGCACGATTCAAGAGAGCTATCCCTATGACTTCTCGCCGCACATTGGGCTGGTGTATCAATTCGCGCCGCATACGGTTGTGCGCGCAAGTTATGGGCTGAACTATATGACGCTAATCGGAAACATGTTCCTGAACAGCGCTGCCTGGAACAACGGCTATGGCGGCTCCATGGGTGTTGAACGTGGAACTTCGGATAACGGGCTCACCTATACCAGCACACTCGAAAATCCGACACCGAACGGCGCCGGCTACCACCCGTATGTGGCGGGTTCGGAGGAGCAAACAGTATTGGACACTGCCCTGGGGGCGTGGTACGTTTCGGAGGCAACCAATACCTATCCGGGCCTGGAACATACCGCGCAGTTGAGCGTGGAGCAGGAGGTTGGCAGGGGTCAGAATGCCTGGGTCTTTGAGCTCAGCGGCGGCGCCAACCTGGGACGCAAGCTCCCCTGGTGGCTAGGCCCAGGAATGAACATTATGCCGGGCGCCTACGACCAGCTGGGGTTCCTCGGAAACACCCTCGATGAGCCCGTCACTAATCCGGTCTACAACACGGCTACGTCGGCTCCAATCGTCCCGGGCGACACAGGCTATTCCAACACAGGACCGACAACGCAATTGGGACGCATATTCACCAACAATCCCTTGTTCTCAGAGTCCTGGACGATGGGTTCACCGTACGGAACCTCCAATTACGAGTACGGCTATTTCAAGGCGGAACACCGCTTCGGAAACAGCTTCAGCCTGCTGGCGACTTACACCTGGAGCAGGATCAAGCAGGATCTGGGCGACATGAATAACTCCCAACTTGTCAATCCCGACAATAATGGCTATCCGCAGGCCGGCAGGGGACTTCACGATGTCTATGGCGTGGCGCCGAATGACCGTACAAACAAGTTCCTGGTGAACTACAGTGTCGACCTGCCGGTCGGAAAGGGAAAGCGCCTGCTCGGCAGCCCGAATGGCGCCGGTGGAGCGGTGCTGGACAAAGTGCTAAGTGGCTGGACATGGGCCGGCACTACCACCTACCTCTCCGGTACCCCCCTGAACATCAGTGGTGCGGGTAGTCCTTTCTGGTCCAACCTCGGTCTGGGACGCAATGCGGGTTCGATAAGGCCCATTTTCCTTAACTATGACTATCGGCTGAATGTGAGCGGACACGCGGCATTACCCAGTAAGACGGGTACCTACTTCAATACCACTTCCTTCGCTACGGCCGGCTCACTTCCAGGTCATTCGCCGGCGGAGATAGGAAATGTGCCGTCCACGCTTTCCAATCTGCGCGGTCCAGGATACAACCAGTGGGACATGGCTCTGATGAAGAGCTTCAAGCTGTGGTCCGAATCGAGCCACTTCGTGCTGCGCGGGGAAGCCCAGAATGTATTCAACCACGTGGATTGCTCGAATCCGGATACAAAAATAGGTGACGGCACTTATGGCCACGTTGAATCCCAGGCGAATTCTCCACGCGTCCTGATGGTTGCTGGCAAAATCGTCTTCTAACTACCACTCAGCCAACCGGGTGGCGGGCGATTTCACCCGCCACCACCTCAATGTGACAACTCTAGCGAAGGACAACAACGCAGGAAAGGAGATCGTTGTGCGGATACATTTGAACTACGAGTTGCTGGCGGTGGTTTGTGCTGTTGCGCTCTCTATATGCACGGGCTGTTCGGGTGGGAAGACCAACGGCGCATGCGGCTCGTCGAACAATGCGGATTTAACCAGTGCGCCTACAACCAATCTTTGCAGCAAAGGCAAAGCTTCGACGGTCACAGGCGCAGGTCCGTGGGATTGGAGTTGCTTGGGAGCCAACGGCGGCTCGACCGCTAGCTGCTCGGCTTTGCTCGAAGCCAACGGCGCATGCGGCTCGTCGAACAATGCGGATTTAACCAGCGCGCCTACAACCAATCTTTGCAGCACAGGCACGGCTTCAACGGTCACAGGCACAGGTCCATGGGATTGGAGTTGCTTGGGAGCCAACGGCGGCTCGACCGCTAGCTGCTCGGCTTTGCTCGAAATCAATGGCGCATGCGGCTCGTCGAACAACTCGACCCTGACCAGCGCGCCTACGACCAATCTTTGCAGCGCTGGCACGGCTTCAACGGTCACAGGCACAGGTCCATGGGATTGGAGTTGCTCGGGAGCCAACGGCGGCTCGACCGCTAGCTGCTCGGCCTTGGCGGGGCTCAAGTTTTCAAGTACCGCCACTCTTCCAGGATGCACTTATCCCTTCAGCGGAGCTACGGGTTCTGATTGGGGTACACCTTTGCCGGGAGCAAGCGGACCATTTCCGACCGGGTTTGTGAATCCAGCCACTGCTGGTGACTTTCAAGCACAAGGCTGGGACGGTGCATACGTCACGCCAGCGCCGACCTACACCGCGAATACGGTTTTCTGGCAATCGCGAGAGACTGCGCCAGGGGATTCTGTGCTGTTGGCAGGCGCGTTCACTAATACGAAGCAAGCAGTGGTGGTGAGAATCGCCGCAGTCCCGCCCGGCACCGTCGATTGGCAAAGTCTGGTTGAAGCAAGCGCGACGACGGTCAATGCGACTAACATGAGCTCGACGGGACTGGCTTTCAAGATTCCCGCGACGTTACCGGCCGGGGTGTTTGCCTACCGAATCGAAGATCCTACGGCGCTGGCCATCGAAGGGCGCGTCAATCTACCCGAAGTCAGCTGGGCGGAAGGAGTTCCCCATTCCACCAGTCAAGCGGATTCGCTTGCCCATCATGTCTATGCATGCGGCGGCGAAGCGGGAACGCTGTTGCGCATTTTCGGCAAGAACTTTACAGCGAATACCGGCGCCTACCTCCAAGACCCTTCTGGGAACTCCCATGCCTTGACGGTTGATACGTGGACCCCAGTTTCGATTCAGGCCGAGTTGCCGGCGGGTTTGTCCTCGGGCAATTATCTTTTATGGCTTGGAACCTCCTCAGCCGACGCGACCTCTTCGGGCGCCTATCAGATCGCCATTAACTCTCAGCAACAGCCAACGGTTACGAGTGGCAGCTGCCCCGCGCTGGTTGGTGATGGCGCCACCGATAACACGGCTAGTTTACAGAGCTGCTTGACCCAGTATGCAGCCAGTGCCACAGATCCAAACCATCTAGTTAACATAAGCATTCCATCCGGCACCTATGTGATTTCCGGCGCCATCACCATCCCCCCCTACGAGTATCTGACTGGCGCTGGCTCAGGGACGGGCGGCACGGCTATCGAAGGCGTCTCAACGACGCCGCCCTCTGCCTGGATCGCAGGCACGACCTACTTCGGCTTGGCGAGCCTGTCGGTGACAGCGCCAGTGACAGAGAACGGTTATGTCATCACGGACAGCGCTTCGTACAATATCAACACCTCGTGGCATAATACTCCACCATCATCGGGCCATGTGGTGCTCAATAATGTTTCGGTTCTAGTTACAGCGGACCAAGACTCTGCCAACGGCGCTGGCTCTCAGGAAATGGTTGAATTATTGGGGCCAGACATCCAAATTCTGAACTCCACCCTTGAAGCCGATACCGGGGCCGGTTCTAACACCTTGGCTTTCGTATGGGGGCATGGCGCGTTGATCTCGGGCAATACAATCGCTGCTAAAAACTGGGCTTGGTACCAGTTGACCGGTGTGCAAAACGTAATCTTCGAAGGTAACACGATCAACGCGAGCGCTGGCGGCCTTGAGTTGCCGCATAGTGACGAGCCTAGATCGGAGATCAATCAAAATATCTATTACGGAAATAACTCCGTAAGCAACGTCGCAAATAACAGTCAGGCATTCACGACCGATGGCGGACAAATCGCGTACATTGGAAACATATCGAGTGTTTCCGGCAATCAGGTTACTCTCGCCTACCCACCCGACTGGTCGCAGGTCGGAAACGACAACCTGCAGACGCTTATCCTTTCCATCATCGCCGGCACCGGGACCGGCGAATATAGCTTCGTGCAATCGGTGAGCGGCCAGGTGGTGACGTTGCAGCAGGCCTTCGCTGTACAACCAGATTCAGCTTCAGTCTTGTTCATCACCCAGGTTGATCGGAATTTGATCTTTGCGAACAATACGTTCAATCAACTAACAAACGAGGCATTGCTCGTCTATGGCGAGGGCATGGAAGTCACAATCGAAAACAACATTCTTACGAATGCCGGCTATGGAATAGGGGTTGCGGCCTACGGACCTTATGGGCAATGGAACTACGAGCCGACATTTAACGTCGATGTGATTAACAATAACATTACCGGCACATCAGGTACCTACTATTCCCCTGAGACGGTAGCCTCGGCTGGGATTTATCTCCAGCAACAACCGGGGTCGGCCCTATCAGGGGTTCTAGTCCGCGGAAACACAATTGCAGCGCCCCAGGATGTCGTGCTTACCAACGGCTGCGGCGATGAAACGAGTGTTCTCGTCGAGGACAACCAGGCTACCGATTACCCCACTTGGATGCTCACGACTTGTACCACAACACCATTCCCCAACGCGATTCTTGTACAGGGCACCAATTACTGACGAACGTACCGGCGTCAGTGTTAGGATGCGAGTTCGCGGATGCAAGATTGACGTCTATCTAACCAACCACAACCAATCTACCAACCGGGTGGCGGGCGATTTCGCCCGCCACTTTGATCTGGAGGTGAGCTATCAGCGACACAGGAAAACATGAAGGAATGGATCGACGCTCCTTTGCTGGCGCGGCTCTGGCTGGCGGAGTGTCACTGGCCATGACGGCGCACGTTCGCGCCGAGATGGTCCCACCCTCGGGATGGCTCAATGTGCGCGAGTTCGGAGCCAAAGGCGATGGAAGAAGCTTGGATACCGAGGCAATCCAGCGTGCCATTGACGCCGCAGCGAAAACCAAAGATACGGTGTTTTTCCCTCCAGGCATGTACTTGAGTGCGGAGCTTCGTTTGCGACCAAACGTAGCCCTAGTGGGAGTTCCAACGTGGGATTACCGCGGAACGGGAGGCACGGTTGTACGTCTCGCGGACGAGAGGCCTACGTGCCTGATGAATATCACAAACGCTTGGGGAGTTACTATCGACGGGCTAGCCCTTGACGGCCAGCATCTTGGTAAGGGGATACATGGTGTCTTTCTTAACAAGCCAGATTACGGAGCACAAGAGGACACCTTTCGCATCGAACGCTGCCAGGTGATGCGCTTCACGGGCGACGGCGTCAACCTGACTCGTGCGTGGTGTTTCTCGATTCGTCACTCGATGCTCGCGTACAACTATGGGGACGGACTAAGGCTCCAAGGATGGGATGGCTTCATTATGGACAACTGGTTATCTTGCAACAGTGGCGCCGGCTTTGGGGCGCGCCTTGAGAATGCATCCGTGACCATGACGGCCAACCGTATCGAATGGAATCATGAGGGAGTTCTCATTCGGGGCGGCAACGGGTACAACATAACCGGCAATTTTTTCGACGGCGCCGGCACGTCGGCCATCGAGCTTCTCGATCTCGGCGGGACACCTTGTTCGCAGATGACTATAACGGGCAACTACCTCAGAACCAGCGGACAGAAAGCCGATCCCTCGAAACACGAATCCAGCCACCTCCGTATCGAAGGCGCGGAAGGTATCACATGTGTGGGCAATGCTCTTCTGTCAGGCACGTACAGGGAGTTCAAATTATCAGGCGTCGTAGATGACCTATACCCGAAGGTCCAAGTGCGAGCGCCATCCTACGGTATCGTATACAAGAAGCTCCGAAATTGCGTGATTGCCAACAACGTCCTACACAAAGGTGCAAGCAAAGAGTTACTCGTTGATCTTGGTGACCATGGCGATGATGTGATTGTAAGAGACAATCCCGGGTGCCTGGTTACAACAAACACTTAAGTATTCGCTGTGGAGCCTAAGAATGGTTCTCGTCATTGAGATTTCGGCTGGTTTGGGTCCCTCTAGCACGCTCAGATCGTCAATAGCAGCCGTATGGCGCGCCCGGCAAATTCTGTACCAGTAAGGATGCGTAAATGAAAAAGGTGAGAAATGAACCGTAGAACGGTACTCAAGGGATTGTCGTTGACAACGGTCCTGAGTTCGATTAACAACTCTCTAGGACTTTCAACTAAGGCACTTGCGCTGGCCGCGTCTTCTGAAACATCGCCCGCCAATCCGAGTGGTCCTGCGTGGCTGCAATCCACGGTGTTCTATCAGGTATATCCGCAAAGTTTCTGCGATTCCGATAACGACGGGACAGGGGATCTGCTTGGCTTGACTTCCAAGCTCGATTACATTCGGTCCATCGGCTGCAATGCGGTCTGGCTGAACCCTATCTTCGAGTCTCCGTTTGGTGATGCTGGCTACGACGTCGCGGATTTTCTTCGTGTTGCTTCCCGGTACGGATCGAACGAGGACGTGCGTAATCTATGCCGCGAGGCGCATAAGCGCGAAATGAAGATATGCCTCGATCTGGTTGCCGGACATACGTCTGTCCAGCATCCATGGTTCCGCCAAGCCGTGATGAAGGAACGCAATCAGTTTAGTGACTGGTATATTTGGATGCCTCCCTCGGAAGAAGTACCAAACTCCTTCCCAGTTCCAGACGAGCCTGGGGTGGAATTGCGTCCTGAAAACTATCTGGCAAATTTCTTTTCCTTCCAGCCTGCTCTCAATTACGGTTACTTTCAACCCGATCCGTCGAAGCCATGGCAGCGATCCATACACGATCCAGTGTGCCGGGCTGTACAAGAGAACTTGCGAGACGTCATGAAGTTCTGGCTTGATTTGGGCGTTGACGGCTTTCGCGTGGACATGGCCTCATCCCTGATTCGTAATGACCCAGATCACAAAGGCATTCAGTTGCTTTGGCAGGGTTACAGAAAATGGCTCAACACGAACTATCCGGAGGCAATCTTGATTTCCGAGTGGGGTTGCCCAGCAAAGTCCATCCCCGCGGGTTTTGATGTCGACTTTCTTCTCCACTTCGGAGATCCCGCGTATATCGATTTGGTTGGCCCACGAAATCCGCCGGACGGAGATAGTCGCAAACCTGACGCGTTTTTTGAGCGATCCGGTAAGGGCGACATTACAAGATTCCTCGATAACTATCTTGCCAACTATGAGCCTACAAAAGGGTTGGGATACATATCGCTCCCGACGGGCAACCACGACTTTCCTAGAGTTACATGGGGCCGCACCGAAGCGGAAGTGAGAGTGCTCTTTGCGATGCTGTTCACTATGCCGGGTGTGCCGTTTCTATATTACGGAGACGAAATCGGAATGCGATTTCTTCTTGATACGCCGGAAAAGGAGGGGGCCAATCGAGCCGGTCTCCGCGCTGGTTCTCGCACGCCGATGCAATGGTCTGACGAGGCAAACGCCGGGTTCTCGGGAGCCCCCAAAGGAGATTTGTATTTGCCGATCGATCCTAATGTAAACCGCCCGAACGTAGCAGCACAGCAGGATGCTCCGGATTCCATACTGAATTTCACAAGAAGTCTTCTGAGACTGCGGCGGGAGAGAAGGCCATTGGCCAACACGGGAGGCTTTGACGTGGTCCACGCACAACCCGGCGGGGTGCCGTTCGTCTATCGTCGCATTTCTGCGGATCAGCAAGTGCTCGTTGCCATCAACCCAACTGCGAGCCCATGCTCCGTACTCCTCAGTTCTGTAACCACGGCCAAGCCGTTGCTTGTGCAGAACGCGCAACTACGGGCAGGAATGTTGGAAATGGGCCCAATCTCTTTCGGCATTTTTTCTGCAGAGTGACATCGTCCCAGCGGGCGCCTGAGGAAGTTTGGTTTGTGGATGTCTTCAGAAATTGCGTGACGCAGAAAGGATTTGAAATCCCTTGAACGAATCACTGACAGAGGGTTCCTGCATCAACGAACTAGCCAGATTCAGACGGGAATCCATAAGCCATACACTCAAAATCCTGGCTCTCGCCTGCGCTTTTCTTTGCTCTGCTGTTGCTCCCGGCCAAGTCGGCACGGGTGTGCCCGCGACTGCCAGATTGATTAACAAGACCTTGAATGTTGTGTATCTTGGCGACAGCATTACGCAGGGAGTGCAGCTACTCGATCCGATCACTCAATCACCGCCCGTAGGCTGCACGGCATTTCTGCGGCAACATCTGAGTGACATCTCCGTATACATGGAGAATATGGGCAGAAACGGTCACACGACTGTCGATTTTCTGCCGGAGACGAAGACAGACTTCCCCCAGGTGGAAGAAGCTGCTGGCCGCTTACAGGCCGCCCACGATGGCACCTTGCTATTTTCTGTGATGCTGGGAACAAACGATAGCGCCAGCTATGGAACCAACGGTTCCCCGGTGTCACCAGCGCAATATGAGGCTAATCTGAGCAGGATTTCGTCGCAATTGCTTCATGACTTCCCGAATAGCATGGTTATTGTTCATCGGCCAACTTGGTACTCGGCAAATACACAGAATGGGGCCGATTACAGAGAGCCAGGGTTGAGACGTCTGCAGAGCTATACGCCCGTAATTGCTGAGACGGTCACATCGCTTGCAGTCAGTTTCCCCGGCCGGGTGTTTCTGGGGGATACAAGGGCTTTCGATTTCTTCGCCCAAAACTATGCCGACACACTCACGCCTGAGCTTGGAAAACAAGGCACCTTTTATCTTCACCCAAATGTAGCGGGTGCCAAGGCACTTGGAGAATTATGGGGCGAGGCAATTCTCAAGCGGCTGTCTTCAGACACTGGGCCTAATATGCCCGTAGATAAGAAAGGATATCTCTGATGGCAGATGTGGCATCACTGATTGATGCTTTCGTGGACACAAGGATCTCCGACATGAAAATCTTTACAAGGTCTGTCCGCGGGAAGTCCAGAATCACTCTGTTAGTTTTTCTGTGCTTTGAAGCGCTCTTTACGCACAATGCATTCGCCGAAGTGAGGCTTCCAAGCATTTTCACGGACCACATGGTTTTGCAACGGAATTTGCCCGTGATCGTGCGAGGTAGCGCGGACGCAGGCGAGACGGTCGCAGTGACCTTCCGCGGCGAGACACGGGGGGCGGTATCGGACAAATTTGGCCGATGGCAGATAACGCTGCAACCGGGCACAGCTGGCGGTCCGTTCGTCATGGAAATCCATGGCAAGAACTCCATCCGTCTTTCGGATGTTTTGGTTGGGGATGTTTGGGTGGCGTCAGGTCAGTCCAACATGGAATTTCCCATGAGTGTTGTCGCCAATGCAACGGAAGAACTGAAAGCTGCCGACCTGCCCAATATCCGTCTACTGCATGTCAATCTAGGCACTTCGCCGTTTCCGCTGGAGGACGTGTCTACCGGGGGATGGGACGTCTGCTCACCAAAGACGGCGGTCAACTTCTCTGCCGTAGCTTTCTTTTTTGCCAAGGAGGTTCAGCAAGACCAAAATGTGCCCATAGGCATCATCGGTGCCACGATTGGAGGCACAGCAGCCGAGGCGTGGACGAGCATGCGCGCCCTTTCCGCCGATGCGTCTCTGATGCCCGCATTCGCAAACTGGGCGCACTTTATGGAAAACGAGTCTCGTTCGATCCCTGAGAAGCAGTTTGAGAATCAAACCAAATCTGAGGCAAAAGCTCAAGGGAAGCCCGAGCCTCAGTTTCCCTATCATCCGGATTATTTGACACTCGGTAATCCGTCAGTGCTCTACAACGCTATGATCGCGCCGCTGACACGGTTTCCAATTCGTGGCGTGATTTGGTATCAAGGCGAGTCCAATACCCCCCCGGAGCAGGCGCCCGTATATGCGAATCTGTTCCAAACGCTGATTCGCGATTGGCGGCACAATTGGGCCCAAGGAGACTTCCCGTTTCTCTTTGTCCAATTGCCTAACTTCAATACGAATTCGAGCGACGACGGGTGGATGATAGTTCGCGAAGCGCAACGGGAAGCGCTCACGCTTAACAAGACCGCAATGGCGGTTGCGATCGATATCGGTGATCCTGCGACCATTCACCCTAATGACAAACAAGATGTGGGTCACCGGTTGGCTTTGGCTGCCCGAGCTATCGCGTACAGTGAGCCAATCGAATACTCAGGGCCGCTTTTTAGAATGCAGTCGCGCGAAGGAAATGCAATTCGAATCTGGTTTGACCATAGCACGGGTCTGGTGGCAAAAAACGGAAAGCTTGCCGGGTTCGAGATTGCAGGAGCGGATAAGAAGTTCGTGCCCGGCGACGCTCAAATCGAAGGTGATTCCGTGATTGTATCTAGCAAGGAGATTGCCGAGCCTGTCGTCGTTCGATACGCATGGAAGGATAATCCTTATGGCAATCTATACAACGCGGCTGACCTGCCTGCGTCTCCCTTTAAGCCGCAACAATAGCTGCGGACACAATAATGTGATGACATCGGACCGCGCATCTCAAGAAGAAGGGTTTTACTCATGATACGTCTGGCTTTGTTATTTGTGCTTCTTACCGTCACAGCCTCTGCTCAGTCGATTGTTGTTTCTCCGCAGGGTCCCATCAAAACCTTGGTCGAAGCCCGCGACGCTGCTCGCGCGCTACGCCGCTCCGGTAAGGTAGGTCCAATCACGATTACGGTTAGGAGGGGAACTTATTATTTGTCCGAAACACTTGTCCTCGGCCCGGAGGACAGCAACACGCTCTGGGAAGCTTCCCACGGCGAGCATCCAGTCATCAGCGGTGGCAGGATCATATCAGGCTGGAAAAAGGAGGTTGGTGATACTTGGGTGGCGGACGCTTCTGGACCTTATTTTCACCAGATCTTTGTGAATGGGCGCCGGGCCACCCGCGCGCGTACGCCCAATGAGGGCTTTTTCCGTGAGGACGGCAAGGGTTCCGCGTTCAAACCAATTGAGCTTTCCTATCGTGGCAATGATATCCGGAAGCAATGGGCGGATCAGGACGACGTGGAGGTGGTTGCCTATGCGGCCTGGACCGATCTTCGCATGCCCATTACCAAAGTGGATGAAGCGAAACATATCGCGACGCTCGGTTCTGATGGCGATGGATTGAGACTGGAGTCCGACGCGCGCTATTTCATTGAGAATGCTCGTGACGCTTTGGATGCACCAGGGGAATGGTACCTGGACAAGGCGACGCACATGGTCTCCTACATTCCTATCCCCGGCGAGAACCTGGAGCGGTCTGTCATTGTGGCCCCTATGTTGGAGCGGCTGGTGTCACTTGAGGGAAAACCTGAATCCGGCGCGCTCGTACGCAATGTTGTTTTTCGTGGCTTGACGTTCGCCAATGCCGATTGGAGCATGGGCGCAAAGGGTTACTTCGACGGTCAGGCGGCATTCCCCGCGCCGTCGGCGATCGAGGCGGTCGGAGCTATCAATTTCAAGATCGACCACTGCACGATTGCGCATTCCGGTGGATACGGAGTCTTTTTCAGCCGCGGATCAAAGCAGAATAGTGTATCGGGAAGCGAAATCTACGACATGGGCGCAGGAGGAGTGAAGGTCGGCGATCCGGACCTCAGAGAGAATGATGCTGAACAAAACTATGAAAACGTAGTTGCTGACAACAACATTCACGATCTTGGACTGGTGTATGCGTCAGCAGTCGGTGTCTGGGTGTTACAAAGCGCCAAAAACCAGATTCTTCACAACCACATACATGATCTTTTCTATACCGGTATTTCGGTGGGCTGGACATGGGGTTACGGACCGAATCAGTCGAAGGGCAATCTTATTGCTTTCAACGATCTCCATGACATAGGAAAAGACATGCTGAGCGATATGGGCGGAATCTACACTCTCGGCGAGCAGCCGGGCACAGTCATCCGCAATAACCTTGTCCACGACGTATCCTCCTTCACTTACGGAGGGTGGGGAATATACACGGATGAAGGTTCGAGCGACATTGTGATCGAGGACAACATTGTCTACAACTGCAAGAGCGCCGGCTTTCACCAACACTATGGCCGCGACAATATCCTCCGTAATAATATCTTCGCCTTCAATCGCGAGCACCAACTAATGCGCACGCGCGCCGAGCCGCATAACTCATTCACCATGGAACACAACATCGTCTACTTCGATGAGGGCAGCCTCTTAGGAACCAATTGGACAGAGGGGAAGTTCACGATGAGGCACAACTTCTACTATGACGCGCGTGGCCCAGACATCAGCTTTGCGGGTAAGTCCTTTTCCGAGTGGAAGTCCTCCGGTCAGGACCAGGACTCCATGATCGCCGACCCGTTGTTTGTCAACGCAGGTAGTTTCGACTTCAGGCTGCGCCCTGAATCGCCGGCCCTGAAGAACGGTTTTCGGCAAATCGACATGACTGCCGTAGGTCCCAGGGTGCCGGCCGGCGCTGATGCGTGGTAAGTGGCTGATTTGGATACGAGGGCCATCCGTCTGACGGAAGGCAGGTTCGATGAGAGACCTTTCACCGGGCCGATGTTGTTAAGAGAGTGTTTGCGGTAACGGGAGAGGATTGCATGTCAGAGAACGGCGCAACAGAGCGTTTATTGTTTCCGGATAGTTTTCACTGGCCGTCAGCGTGGCATTTCGATCGGCGGCACGGTATTCATGAGTTGCATTGCAATAGGGCCGGTCACTGCCTGGCAATGGGAGCGAAGCATCTGTCGTCAATCGCTCTACTCAGCGTGCTGGTGTTGCTGGTCCAGCTGCTTCCCCAGACCGCGTGGGCGTCCGGACAAACGTTTGTTGATGACTTCGGCCATCCGTCGGATGCGTGGCGCTTCGGTAACGAAGTGGTCAGCAAGATAGTGTACGGCAATGGCCAGAAAGGGTTTCCGCTGAAGTCTGTCGACGGCGCAGAAGCAACCCTAGCCGGGACGACGCTCAATCCTGAAAACATGCGTACCTTCACGGCCACACTGCGCTGGCACTTCGTTGGCGCGGGCCAGCCGGTGCTATTGGCGGGATGGGGCAAAGCGCAGGAGTGGAACACTCTCGACGAGTGCCAGGTGCATCTATCGGTGAGCAGCGCGGGCCGCGTGACTGTGCTGGCTGACAAGCAGGTTCTGGGCGAAGCACAACTGGCCGCACCGGTGGCTGGCGTGTATGAGCTGACATTCCGTCAGGAGCCGCAGCGCGTGGTTGTGCAATCGGTTGAGGGCGAAGTCGCGTTTTCGCTGCCTGCCGGGGAGGAGGCGCGGCCTGGCTACTTCATGCTTCGCGCGGATGGGCTCGGGAGCAAACGGGGCGAGGACCTGTTGTGGTTGCGGCGCGTCGAGATCGAGTCCGAAGGGCACCGCGCGCCGTTGACCGCCGAAGAGCGCAATCGCGAAATTCAGCATTGGGCAAAGCAGCGCGAGGATGGGAACTGGGCTATTCTTGAAGGCTTTAAAGCCAAGGTCGCATCTGAAACAGCGGCTGGACACTGGGGCTACAAGACAGCGCTGACGGTGCAGCCGGGATTGGTCAAGCCTGGAGAGAAAGTTGAAATCGAGTTTCACGTGGAAGATTCCGTTCCATCGCCCAATGCGGCCCACGTCGAGCCGGATTTTCTCAGCGTCAACCCAGGCGCTGCGGAAGCGCTGAAGCTCGATTGGCAATCCGATGGTCACGGCGGCAAGACTGCGCGCGTCGAAGTGACTCCGCAGCGATCAGGCAACTGGCGGGTGGTGTGGCAGGCTGGTACCGAACACCTCAGCCGCACTTTCGCAGTAGTCGGACCGGGATATACGGTCGCCCGTCTGCTGATCACCAGTGACGCGGACATGTGGATTCCTAATCACATTCCCGGAGCCTACGATCTGATTCACGAGTATGGACTGGCGGTCGATTCATGGAGCGCGGACGAATGGACTTCGCCCTTTTCGCGCACGCCGGAGGACCTGCTGACCCACTACGGTGTTTTCGCTCGCGGCCGCCACCTCTGGGGTGACTATGTGATGCCGTTGGCGAACCTCAACTGGTTCATTGCCGGCTCTCCCGATACCAACCTGTGGCGCTTTGATGATGACGTGCAGCGTGAAGGGATCCAGCAGGCAGCCCAGCTCTGGGACACGCTGGGTCTGGGGCCGATGGAGATCCTGGGCAGTTACACCTTAGGAGACAACACCGCGCGCATCGCTCGCAGCCTGGGCGTAAAAATGCTTGATTCGCTCTGCCAGTGGCAAAACTGGCGCGACGGGGGTAGCGACAATAACTGGCTCATCAACCACGTTGGTGTTCCTGCTTTGCCCTACTACGTGGCTGACGACGACTTCCGCAAGATTGCTCCGGGTCGGTCGATCGTGGCATTTACCCAGAATACGAATTCCAACGTTCGGCTGTACGACATCATGACATCGGAAGGCGAGCCGCAGACGAACTTCCGGCGGGAGCACGCCGAGGCCATGGGCGAGAGCTCGAACATCGATCGCTTTGAGACGGTTGTCGATCTGTGGCTGGCCGAGGCTCTGCACCAGCCTGAGCCGCTCTTTCTCTCCGTGGGCCTGGAGAACTTCGTCGACTCGCCCGACTGGAACGAAGCCAACAAGCTTAGCGTGCGCTACCTGCGCGAGCAGGCGCGGAGCCAGAAACTGGTCTTCGCTTCGGCGGCCGACATCGCCGGCTACTTCCAACGGCACTACGCTGTTCAGCCGGAGAACTGGATCATGTGGCCCGATACTTATGCAGGGCAGGCTGGCGCGTACAAACCCCGGCAATTGCCCGACCGCATTGAGGTAAGCAACGCAAAGTTCCACACTGTGCATGAGGACGGATCCGCTATGCCGCGTTTTTTCTGGGACTACACGCAACCATGGTCCGAGCCGGTATGGGACGATCAATCTGCGATTCGCCAGAAGTATGGCCTGGTGAATCCGGATTTGCTCACCGCAGACAACTCCGTGCCGCGCATGGTGAATCTCGATGGGATACGAGCACGGGTGGAACAGCACTCGCACGACAGCGAGGTAAACGTTACTGTCACGGTGGATGCGTTGCGAGCCATCGCTACCCTCCCCGTTGCCGTATGGCGCGTTCCACTCTCCCCAGACGGGCTGACGGCGACTGTAGCTTCCCGCAACGCAAGGTATCTCACAGTGGTCGACGGGTCTACTGGAAATACGCATGGCCTGCTGGTGTGCAGCAACGTGCCCAAAGGGCGAAGTTTATGGGTCGTCCATTTGAAGGGCCAGCCGCGCCAACCGATCAACCCGCAAGTCAAGATCGGCGCGCATGTGCGCGGACGCATGTTTCTCCGTGAAGGGGTTCCGCATACCTATCTCTGGCTGGCGGAGGCTCTGACACCATCCGGGATGTTAAAGATACGCATTCCCGAGGGACGCGTGGCGACCGTGCATTACAACGACGGCAAAACGGAGCAGGGCAGCGGAGGCGAGCTAAGCGTGCTGCTGGACCGAGACTGGCGGCGGCAGTCCCCCCTGGTGACTGGCCTCAGCGCGGAGGAAATCATGAGGGGTGCCTCCTTCAAAGCACTTGACTCTAGCATCTCGCGTGGTAAGTAGCGCGCGTAACTTTCCGGTGAATCCGGCTTATGGGAGAACTTCATTGAAGCGAGCTTTTATCTACACTGTTTTTACCTTAGCTTCTTGTCTGTATGGCGCGGCGGAGGACCGCTTCGTCCACGTGGAGAACCTGGACTGCAGCAAGATCACCCAGTCTCTCGGCAGACCGGCAAGAGAGTCGGCGGCGACGATAGCGGGGCGCAAATTCGAACGGAACCTTGCCACTCAGGCGCCAAGCCGGATGTACATCGCGCTGGACGGCAAAGCAATCAAATTTTCTGGGATGGCCGGCATTAGCGATGCCGCGGTGAACCGCACGGATGTTACCCCCGGCGTGGTAGGTGAAGTGGAGTTTCTGCTTTATGGCGATGGCAAGCTGCTCAAGCGCAGCGGGCCTATAAAGCAAGGTGCGAGTCCCGTGGCGCTGGAAGCAGATTTGGCCGGAGTCAAGGAATTGGTACTGGCCGTCGATGGACCCTTCGGCGCATTTGCAAACTGGGTGGACGCCATGATCGCGTTCTCGGGAGACGAACCGCGGACGGTGCTTGCGCCCGAGGTGCGAGCCGTCGCGCGGTTCTCGGTGCAGCTTCCCGAGCCACGCATCAATGGCGCGCTGGTCGTTGGCATTCGGCCCAACACTCCATTTCTTTACACAGTCGCCGCGACTGGAGAGCGGCCGATGAAGTTTCTTGCAACCGGCCTGCCGGCGGGACTGCAACTCGATGCGAAAACGGGGATCATCTCCGGATCGCTGGCGAGCGCCGGCGAATCCGCGATCGAGGTGACTGTTCAGAATGCGCGCGGCAAGGCAACGAAGGAACTGAAGATAATCGCCGGGAGTCAGTTGGCCTTGACGCCGCCGATGGGGTGGAACAGTTGGAATGTCACCGAAGCTCTGATCAGCGAAACGGTAGTGAAGGAAACGGCGGACGCGATGGTCGCTTATGGTTTCCGCGACGTGGGTTATCAGTACATCGATTTTGACGATCAGTGGGTGGTCAGCCGCGATTCAGAAGGCCGACCGGTTGTCGATCCGGTGCGTTTCCCTCATGGATTGAAACCGGTAGCTGACTACCTCCATGCGCGCGGCTTCAAACTCGGAATCTATTCCAGTCCTGGCGCCAAGACCTGCGGCGGAGAGCCTGGGACCCTGGGACATGAAGAGATCGACGCAAAGACCTGGACTTCGTGGGGTGTAGATCTGCTGAAGTACGACTTTTGCAGCACCCCACCCGATCGCTCGCATGACTTATATGTGCAAATGGGAGAGTTATTGGAAAAGTCCGGCCGCTCCATCGTGTATAGCCTCTGCGGAGCGACGCCAGCCTGGGGCATGGACTCAAAAGCCCAAATGTGGCGCACCGGTGGCGACATTCGCGATACCTGGCACCTGGGACGCGATGGCGGCGAGGGCATCATCGATGCCTTTGAAGAACAGCCGAAGTCGGCGCAGCTTCAGCATCCGGGTGGCTGGAACGACCCGGACCTCCTCGTGACAGGTATCCGCGGCAAGGGAAGTTCCGCTAACGATCTGGGCGCTAAGGGCGCCGACGATACCGAGTACCGCTCGCAAGTCAGCCTGTGGGCGATGCTGAGCGCCCCCTTGATGGCATCGGCGGACTTGAGAAAAGTCAGTCAAGCTTCCATTGACAGTCTGACCAATCCGGAGGTCATCGATTTGGACCAGGATCCGCTGGGACGCGTACCGGCCCTCTCCTTGCGGCAGGGCGAATTGGAAGTCTGGTCTAAGGATATGGCCGACGGCTCGAAGGCGCTCGCGCTGCTGAACCGGGGCGATAGTCTCGCCAAGATCACCGCGAAGTGGACCGACGTGGGCCTGCACGGGAAGTACCGCGCTCGCGACCTGTGGCAGCGCAAGGATGTTGGCGTTGTATCCGATGAATTCTCTGCACAAGTGCCCAGGCACGGGACAGTGCTGATCCGTGTTTGGCCTGTGGAGTAATCTCGGCGGATCTGTCCGCACAACAGGTGGCAGGACCGTCTGCGCCGGTAAAACTACTTCAACCCAACAAACTTCCTGAGTTCCAGGGAAGGCCGAAAATACGAAAAACTCTGGACACTGCCCGATCCCGAAAGGACCTCTTCCATGCGACCTCATTCCGCACTGCTCTTAAGTCTGGTTTTGCTTTCCTTGCTCTCCGCCATTCCAGCGCTCGCCCAATCCGCTTCCACTCCTTACGATGAAGTCGATCCGATGATCGGCACTGCCGGTGGCGGCAACGCATTTCCCGGCGCATCGCTGCCCTTCGGCATGGTGCAGTGGAGCCCGGACACCAATCGCGAAACTGGGTACTTCTACAACGACAAACAGATCACTGGCTTTAGCCTCACCCATCTCAGCGGCGTTGGTTGCTCCATTTATGGCGACTTCGCCGTGCTGCCCACGGCCGCGACGCTGACCTCCAGTCCCGGCGCAAATTTCGATCCTTACGCCGCCGCCTTCGATCACAGCAAAGAGGAGACGCATCCCGGCTTCTACGCGGTTACCCTGGCCAGCGGCATACGCATCGAGATCGCGGTTGCGGAACGCGCCGGCATTGCGCGGTTCTTCTTTCCTGAAGGAACAAGCGCGCGGCTGCTGGTGAACGCTGGATCGAGCGCCAACAGCTTCCCACCCGACAGCAATCGCCCTGATCGCGCCGATTTTGGCAACCGGATCGAACTGAAGACCGGCGACTCCTTTGCCGGCTCAGTTACAGCGGGCGCCCTCTGCGGCGGGCCATCGCCGTCGCGCTACAAACTCTATGTGGCAGGCCGCTTCAACAAGCCGTACAAGAGTTCAGCGTTGTGGCAGGACGATACGATTGTGCGCGACGGCAAGCAAGTCCGTGGCAAGCACACCGGCGCGTGGCTCGACTTCGGCAATGCTCATGAGGTCGAACTCAAGATCGGCCTTTCGTTCGTGAGCGAAGCCGGCGCGCTCGACAATCTGGACAAGGAAATTCAAGGCTGGGATTTCGATCGAGTTCACGCCAAGGCGCGCCGCACCTGGAGCGAGCTGCTCGGTCGCATCGCGGTCGAAGGCGGCACCGCGGACCAGAGAAAGATTTTCTACACCGGCTGGTATCACTCCCTCCTGGCTCCAACTCTGTTCAGCGATCGGGACGGCAGCTACATCGGCTTCGACAACAAGGTACACTCCTTGTCCGGATCGAAGCAGAGGGCGCAGTACGCCAACTTCTCCGACTGGGATATCTATCGCAACACCGTGCAACTGCAGACGCTCTTCGATTCCGAGCGCGAAAGCGACATGATGCAATCGCTGGTGAACGACGCGGTGCAGAGCGGCTGGCTTCCGCGCTGGCCCCTTGCCAACGATGTCAATTACTCAATGGAAGGCGATTCGCCGGCCATACTGCTGGCATCGTCCTATGCCTTTGGGGCGCGCAACTTCGACGTTGAAACCGCACTCAAGTACATGGTGAAGGCCGGAACCGAGCTAGGCCTGGGACCGCACCACATGGCCGAGCGGCCTTTTATCGAGGAGTACCGCAAGCTCGGCTATGTGCCCGTGGACAAAGACATCACCGAGGGGGCCTACTACTTTGCGGCCTCGCGCACCCTGGAATACGCCAGCGCCGACTTTGCCGTGGCCCAATTTGCCAAAAATCTCGGCGATGAGGCCGCCTATCGATTGTTCCTCAAGCAGTCGGAGAATTGGAAGAACCTGCTGGACCCGGAAACAGGCTGGGTTCGTCCGCGCTTGAGCGACGGCTCGTGGATCGCCGGCTTCGATCCGGAACGCGCGCTCCCAAAATCCTCTCCGGACAATCCCCAGGATCCCACCCAGAAAGGCTTTCAGGAAGGCAACACCTATCAGTACACCTTCATGATTCCTTTCGATTATCCCGCCCTCTTCGCCGCCATCGGCGGAGACGACAAGGTGATTCCGCGCCTGGATAGATTCTTCTTGAAGCTCCGCTGCTGGGGCGAGCCCTGCTACAACATCGAGAACGAACCCGACTTCGTGGTTCCCTATGCCTACGCCTTCGCCGGCCAGCCGTGGAAGATGCAGGAGGTGGTCACGCGCATCGGGCGAGAAACGTTCAAAGCCACCCCCGACGGTATTCCCGGCAACGACGACCTCGGCGCAACCTCCGGCGTCTATGTGTGGGATGCGCTCGGCTTCTACCCCGCTGTGCCCGGCGTCGGCGGCCTGGTTGTGGGCACCCCCATGTTCGACAAGGCAACCCTCCGCCTGGCCGGCGGCAGAACCGTCGTCGTGAGCCGCCAGGGCAGCGGCTTCTACGTTCAGAGCGTCTCGCTCGACGGCGCGCCGTTCACGAATTCATGGCTGCCGCTCACAAAATTGCACACCGGCACAAACCAGCTTCAGTTCACCGTCGGTCAACAGCCGAACAAAGAGCGCGGGAAGGCGATTGCGGATCGTCCGCCGTCATTTCGCTAACCCGCGCATTCCGTACGCACGGATGCAAGCTGAACGGCCTCAATTTCGAGAGTACGACGCGCTTTGGCGCTTTTCAGAAAGCGGTCCTTGCATCATAGTTTTCCGGTAAGCAGAGGCAATATGCAATTCATTCATACAATTCTCAGTCATCGGCGGCTTTGGTTCCCGGCGTTCACGTTTGTGCTTCTTGGCCCAGTCGCGATGTGGGGGCAAGTCCCTGTGCACTCGGCCGATTCTGATTGTTCGGCTCTGGCGCAGACCCGGATTCCAGGAGTGACGGTCACTGTCGCCGAACGCGTCGCTGGAGGCTCTTTTACTCCTCCCGGAGAGTCGCCTATCACCGGTTTGCCCGCATTTTGCCGTGTCTCCGCTATCTCCCATCCTTCGCCAAGCTCCAATATCCGGATCGAGCTCTGGATGCCCGAAAAGGACTGGAACGGAAGACTGCTCGGAACAGGCAGTGGGGGCGGAGGCGGCTTTCTATCGTACTCGACAGAGGCGCTCGGATTGCGCCGCGGCTATGCCACGGCCAACACCGACCTGGGCACCTCGCCCGATGCGGGCTCCGCGGTGGGACAACCGGAGCGATGGGCGGACTTCGGCCATCGCGCCACCCACGAGATGACCACCGTCGCCAAAGCCCTGGTTGAGCGCTATTACGGCAATGCGGCGCGGCACTCCTATTTCGTGGGCTGCTCGACCGGAGGCCAGCAGGCGCTCGTCGAGGCCGAGCGCTATCCCGGCGACTACAACGGCATCGTTGCCGGCGCGCCGGCCAACAACCGCACGCATCTCCACAGCGATTTTCTCTGGAATTACCAGGCCACCCACAAGACGCCGGACAGTGCTCTTCTGCCTGCCGAGCGTATCACGCTGGTCTCCGGTTCAGCGGTCGCCGCCTGCAGGGGAAGGGATGGAGGTCTTTCGACTGACGAGTTTCTCACCGATCCTCGCGCCTGCAAGTTCGATCCCGACACGCTTCCGCGTTGCGCGCAGGCCGGCGACAAAGATTGTCTTTCGAGCGCCCAGTTGACCGCGCTCAAGGCGATCTACGCGGGCCCGATTAACCCGAGAACCGGCGAACGCATCTACGCACCGCCGCCTTTTGGCAGCGAAGAGTCCTCGTTGGGAATCGCCTTTCAGCAGAATCTGCCCGAGGTAATCCAGCACTTTTATCCTTTTCAATGGGCGCTGGGGGCGGATTTCGATCCGCTGAAGTTCGACTTCGACCGCGATCTGGATGTCGTGGACACTAAACTTGCAGCGGTCGTGAATGCGAACGATCCCGATCTCAACGGCTTCCGCCGCCTTGGCGGCAAGCTGCTGATGTTCACCGGCACAGCCGATCCGATCGTGCCTTTCCCGGACACCATCAATTTCTATGAGCGCGTGGTAGAGCGGACATCCGTTCATGATTCCGGCACGAAGCCGTCGGAGGCCGAGAAGCTGAATTCTACGCAGGAGTTCTTCCGCTACTTCATCGCTCCAGGTATGGCGCATTGCGGGGGAGGCCGGGGGGTGAACGACGTCGGCCAGTGGCTCTCCTCCGACATTCCTCTTGACAGCGATCACGATCTGCTGAGCGCGCTGGTCAAGTGGGTTGAAAATGGAACCGCTCCCAAACAGATCGTTGCGACGGCCTTCGTCGATGGTCAAGCATCGAAGGGTGTGCGTTTCGAGCGGCCCATCTGTGCCTATCCGAAGTTTCCGGAGTACGTCTCGGGCGATCCGAAGCTGCCCTCCAGCTTCCGTTGCGCGAATCATCCACGCGGTGGAGTCTTAAAACCCGCGCAACGTTATTTGCGGTGAGGCAATTCCGCACAGCGACGCCACTGCAACCGCGGGTGACGCAACGATACGGTCTGCGGTGCAAACCAAGGCTGATCGAGAGAGAGATTGTAGCTTACATGAGGATCGGAGACCATGACTGACGGGAAGCATTGGAGCGCAATTTTGGCACTCGTCTTGGGTAGCGCGCTAGCAACAGCATCCGTGAGCGCGCAGAGTGACCATGGAGCATCATTTCCTTGGATGAACACAAGCCTTACGCCAGACAAGCGGGCCGACCTTGTGCTCAAGGAACTTACGCTGGACGAGAAGATCATTCTGATCCACGGCCAAGGTGCCCCCTGGAAGGATCCCCATCCCAGCGCGTATCTGAGCAACGGTGGCGACGGATTTTCGCTGGGCATACCGCGGCTGGGTATTCCCAGCATTCAAATGGTTGGCGCGGCTTACGGCGTCCGCTACAGCGGGAAGAATGGCCGCTACTCGACGGCTCTTCCCTCGAACTTGGCCTCAATCGCAAGTTGGGATTCCGAAGCAGCATGTAAGTATGGAACGCTGATTGGCAAGGAAATCCGCGCACAAGGCTACAACATGAGTCTTGGGGGCGGCGTGAACCTGGCCCGGGAACCTCGCAATGGGCGCACGTTTGAGTACGGTGGTGAGGACCCGATTCTGGCGGGTACGATGGTAGGTAATCGTGTCCGTTGCGAGCAGGCCCAGCATGTTATCAGCGAACTGAAGCACTATGCCGTCAATGATCAGGAAAGCGGTCGCGGTCAGGTCGACTCGATCATAGACAAGCGCGCAATGCGCGAGACCGATCTGCTGGCCTTCGAGATCGCCGACGCCATCGGGGATCCAGGAGCCGTGATGTGCTCCTACAACGGCGTCAACGGAGATTTCGCTTGCGAGAATACATACCTGCTCAAGGATGTTCTAAAGAAGGAGTGGGGTTTTCCTGGATTTGTTCTCTCGGACTGGGATGCAACCCACAGTTTGGAGAAGGCTTCCGCTGCCGGTCTGGATATGGAGCAGCCGGAGGAGGAATTCTACGGCGCGGAAATGAAGAAGGCTGTGTTGGACGGCAGGGTCCCCGTGGCCGAACTTGACGACCATGTGCGCCGTATCCTGCGCACTGAGTTCGCCAGTGGAATTATCGACTTCCCGGTCCGCAAAAGCGTAGTGGATGCCGAGGGCGGCCTGCTCGTCTCGCGCCAGATTGCTGAAGAAAGTATTGTGCTGCTCAAGAATGCGCATGGCTTGCTGCCGCTCGACCGAACCAAGTTGCGCTCGATCGCCGTCATTGGCGAGCATGCCGACACCGGCATGATCTCCGGCGCCGGATCGGCACAGGTTGATCCGCAAGGCAGCTTCGCTTCGCGAGATGACGTTCCTGTGTGGTTCCCAACTTCGCCATTCGAGGCCGTAGGCGTCAAGGCTCCGGGCGCGCAGGTGCGGTTTGAGTCGGGCGTCGACCCAACCGCGGCAGCGGCACTGGCAAAGGACAGCCAAGTCGCCATTGTCTTCGCCCATCAGTGGACCAGAGAGAGCGTCGACCTGCCCAACCTATCACTGCCGGAAAACCAGGACCAGTTAATCGAGCAAGTGGCTGCGGCTAATCCCAACACCATCGTTGTGCTTGAAACCGGAACCGCGGTTACCATGCCTTGGGCCAACCGGGTGAGCGGGATTCTGGAGGCCTGGTACGCGGGAAGCAAAGGCGCTGACGCCGTAGCCAATATCCTTTTCGGCGATATAAATCCAAGCGCCAAACTCCCCATTACCTTCCCGATGAGTGAGACGGATCTGCCCCATCCACATCTGGTAGAACCTCCATCCGAAGCGCACGAGCCTGCTGATGTTAACAAAATCACATTCAGTGTCCAGTACGACGAGGGCCTGAAGGTTGGTTACAAGTGGTTTGATGCCGAGAGCAGACCGGTGCAGTTTCCCTTCGGCTTCGGACTATCCTTCACAACCTATCGCTACTCCGGCTTGAAGTTGACGCCAGCCGCCCAAACTCCGGGGAGCGCAACTACCATCAGATTCCAGGTGAAGAATACCGGTAGCCGCGCCGGTACCGAGATCGCCCAAGTTTATGCGTCCTTGCCCGGCCCCACGGGCGAGCCACCCAAGAGACTGGTTGGTTGGAGCCGCGTGGCATTGAAACCTGGCGAAACGAAAGAAGTCCGAGTAGACGTCGCTTCAAAGTATTTGTCGGTTTTCGACGAAGCCATAAATGGCTGGAGACTCGTTCCCGGCAGCTACACCTTTTGGGTGGGTAGCTCCTCGCGCGGTCTTTCGTTGACGGCTGACGTCAACTTGCAATGAGGCCTTTCTTGCGTTTGTCAGGACTTCAAAACCATCGTCACCCTCAAGTCGAGTCGAGACGATTCTCGTTGGAGGGGAGATGCGAAGTGATTGGAATCGGTGGCTTTGCTCAGAGCGGTGGGCACACACATGAGCGAATTGTAGTGAGCCGGATTTATCACCGCAGAAATAGGTGGCGCGAAATTGGAGATGTAATGTTCACGTTCGTTGTCTGTTTTCAGATACTGTGGCGCGAATGACCGGCGTGGAAGCCAACCCTATTTGATTGCGCCCTGCGTTCTGGCGGAGTTTTTGCATGTTGCTCGACTCCGACGAACCGTGAAATGAAAAGATGTAGTAGCGAAAGCAACGAATGGCGATGATCGATCAATTGGACGTGCTTGATCTGCAATGCGTGGTGACCTTGGCAGAGACGCTTAGTTTTACGGAAACGGCAAAGCGTCTGCACATGACGCAGCCGGGTGTAACGGCTCACATCAATAAAGTGGAGAAGGGCCGTGGATACAGACTTTTCGACCGAAGCAAGGGCGTGGTGAGGGCTATTACGCCGGAGGGATTCGTGTTCGTTGAAGAGGCGAAACGGGTCCTTGAATATCTTGAGCGTATGATCATACGCTCCGATGAGGCTCACCGGGCGTTTTCTGAAATGCTCTCCATCAGCCGTCCTCATCACGTCGATTTGCGTCTGCTTTCCATCGTTGCTGTAGCGCAGGCATTCGAGCGCATGCGTATTTCGTTCGTGCCTGCCTGCAACTCTGACGAAGAGGCAATCGCAATGCTCATGAATGGAAAAGCCGACGTCGCTCTGGTCTCGTGGCCCGTCACAGCCCCCTACCTGGGTTCGCTTCATTTGACTCACGACAAATTGCTGGCCGTTCTGCCGGAAAACCACGCGCTGCGTGGCCGTACTGAGATTCATCTTGCGGATATTTGTCACGAGCAAATCATCGGATCGAAATACCAGTTTCCCAAAGCCCTGAAAGATACTTTGCTTGGTAGGTGCCAGGCTCTTGATTCCGCGCCGGAATGGCTTTGTATTTCAGCGTCTCCCGCCGAATCGATCCACCTCGTGGATACAGGCGTCAGGCCTGGCATCACGATCATCACGCAACAGTACGCAAATGTGGTTTTGCTAACCAAGGCCGTTTGCGTTCCTTTTCCCGATGGAGAGATCGCATATGAATATGGTGTTGCTTACCGCCAATCCGACCATAGGGCAGCGCTAGCGGAGTTCTTACAATACCTCGTGGCGAGATGCCAGCCAGATCCGGAACTCCGCGAGAGACGTAAGCCGAATGCGCGAGCCACATCGAAGCCCAGTCGCAAGGCCGCAGGTTGAAGTTCCGCCGGTGTGGGGTCTATGTTGTTCTCTGTAATCAGAGCATACCCCCCATGTGGTGAGTGCCCCGATGCCTGGGACAGGCAATCGGAATCGACGCGGGTATATGCTGAGAAGGCATTCTTGTATTCACTGTACAGAGGAGATAAGAGAACGATGGTAAAGAAAACGACCGGTCGCAGACCCACGGGAAATTTAGTGAAGGAGCTTGATGCGGCGATTGCCCTGCTGACCCGCGCCCGTGCACTTGCGGCGTCCACTGCAGTGTCAGATGGAACCAGTCGACAAGCCGCAAAGCAGACTTCTGCCAGCAAACGGGCCAAGCAGGTACTCAGTTCAGAAGCGCGGGAAAAGATGGCCGCGGCACAAAAGAAACGCTGGGCCAAGGTCAGGCGGCAGAAGAAGCAGGCCGAGCGCGCGGCGCTTGCACAGCAACCTTTCGCACTGCCCAAATCAGGAAGCTCCGATACGAAGTAGTTCCCGAACCGCGCGGACTCCATCGATCTTGGCGACATGAATCACCACATCGATGGACCGGCGGCATTCCTCCTTCACATCGTTGAGTGATACGCCTCCGGCCCCTCGCAGAGCCAACTGCGATAGACGATGCAGTGCATCTTCGGCGCCATTGGCGTGAATGGTGGTAAGCGATCCTCGATGGCCGGTGTTCAAGGCATCGAGGAAGACACGCGCTTCGGTTCCGCGTATTTCGCCCACGATGATGCGGTCAGGGCGGTGACGTAACGCCGCTTTGAGCAGATCAGCGAAACCGATCTGGCTTTTGTGGGTATCGAGCTGGGCCTCGGCAGAGATGACGTGCGGCTTCTGTATATAAAGCTCCGCGACATCTTCGAGGATCAGGATGCGGTCCTCGTTGGGTATGAAACCCGCGAGCACATTGAGCAATGTCGACTTACCTGAGCTTGTCGCCCCTGAGATAAGCAGGTTGTCGCCATGCTGAATGGATTCTGCAAACTGTTCTGCCTGTGGCTCTGTCAGCATCTTCCGTTCGATCAGATCGTGGATTGTGAAGTTCCGCGAAGTGAGCTTACGGATAGTGAGCATAGGCCGGGGATTGACGACGGGCGGAATCAGCGCAGCCATGCGGCTGCCATCCGGCAGGCGCAGATTCAGGATAGGCGAGTCCGCATCGAGTTTCTTTCCAAAACGATTGGCAATCACTTCGAGCGCAGTCAACAGCGCACCGTCCTCGAAGCGTATACCTGCCACAGGCTCTATGTGGCCCTGCTCTTCAATCCAGACAGAGCCATCCGGGTTCACCATGATCTCGGAGACGGATTCGGATTCGAGCAGATGTTGGATCGGCTTCAGAAACGGAATGATGACTTCATAGCTCACGGCGCACTCTCCTGGGATTAAAACGAATCCGCTCCTGATCGAACCAGGTCATGGTCACAGGCAGGAAGTCGAGCTTCAGGTAGCAGTAAGTCGGTGGCAGCGGGCTGATGCCGTCGAACGCAACGATGACCGATTGCGCATTCTTGAGATCGAAGAAGACGTTCTCCTCGAACAACGGCTCTTTATGCTTCTGGTATTGCTTGGAGGCGGATACCGACCCCTTGCTGGACGAGGTGCGGCCCGAAAGCCATCCGACATTGGCATTGTTGGACGACTCGGAAACGGTGTAGCTGATGCGCGTCCGGTCCACCTTGCCGCACAACTCCGATGCATAGCGGGCTGTATCCGGGTCCGCCGTTGAGAGAAAGACCTTGGTGCGAAAGGCTTGAAGCAGGGTCTTGACGCCTTCGTTGGGCAGGGCTTCTTTGAGACTCGATATGCTCTGCGTAGCGACTACGGGAATGCACTTTGGCTGCCGCGACAACGAGAGAAATCGCTCGTCTCCACTGGGATTGTCGCCGCCCACGGTGGCGAAGTTCTGATACTCATCGCAGATGAACACCGTTGGCCGGCAGTGACGCTCCGGGTGCTCATCCATCTCCGGGATGCGCAAAAGCACGGACCGCTGATAGTCCACCTTCATCAGCGTGCCGATTACTTTCGCCAGCGCGGGATTGAGGGCCGTGGGAAAATTCAGGCCCACGACCTTGCCCGACTCGATCAACTCATCGAATGGTGGCAGGACCCGCCCGCGCGGATCACGGGCCGATGGCTTTCCCTCGTACAGCTCCTTCGGTGGACAGAAGACGCGGCGCACTTTGCGGTCCGTCTCGAATAGCGAGAGGAACACGGCGATGCCCTGCACGATCGAAGTTTTGACCTCATCACGGAAGAACTTCCAGTGCTCCCAATACCAGTAGTGGATGCTCCGCCACGTGTCGGCCGCATCCTCATCGCCGAATTTGCGTTTATATAAGGATGCGGTCACGGCAGTTCTGTTTAGGATCGCGAGCTCCAGTTCCTCAGTCAGGCGGGCGATGTACTGATCGGCTTTGTCGTTCCATGCGCAGCCGAAGGGCGCAAGCACGGATTCATATTGCTTGTACTCAGCCTTCCCTATGCCGACGAAAGAAACCGCAGTAAAACGCCGACCGGTCTCTGTCAGCGTCTGCTCCAGCGTTCCGGCGCTGATCACGGTGCGGAAGATGTCGAGCATGGTGACGTACCCGTCGCGGACGCGGTGCAGCATAATCACGTACCGGACAAGATCGGTGTAGGACTGCTGCCAAAACGGCTCCCTGCCTTTTCCCCAGATGGCGACGATGACGGAGGCGATGTTGAACGCCTGTGCGTAA